>Ga0209467_1001980_pt1 | contig 15752 bp, 5 predicted proteins | sample Higcelwee11metaG_FD_187175 | JGI IMG/M metagenome (GOLD analysis project Ga0209467, IMG submission 187175) | Freshwater pond sediment microbial communities from the University of Edinburgh, under environmental carbon perturbations - High... | ecosystem: Environmental > Aquatic > Freshwater > Pond...
GTCCCCAAGATTTGGCTCGATGCTCATCAAAGCCGGCACCGCTCATCCAGACCGCAAGCTCTTCGATATTGCGGCTATAGGTGTCCGAAAAATAGCCATCGATTGCATCCGCCGTCGCCGCGCCGCTCACCTCAAAATCATGACCATGAGCGAGGCGAAGCATCCCGTTGTCGTCAAGTTGCAGGTAGGGATACCAGGCCTCGGTCGCCATGCCTCGCTGCAATGCAGCGATTGACTGCACATATGAATCGTACGCATGCGAGTTTGTGACGATCTCGTTATGTATCGATGCTCCAAGGACATCACGTGCCTTGGCCGTCAGCATCATGCTCGAATAACTGGCCCGGTACCGTTCATACAGCGCCGCGAACGCCGGATCGGCATCGGCCATGCTGGCACCATCGTCATCGTAGAGATGCCGCAGGGCAGTCAGCGCGGCTGAGGCTCGAACCAAACTTGCTTCGGCATAGATGGCTTCGGCGGACGGGCTTCGGTAGGCTACGGCCTGCGCGTCAGTCGGCTCAGTGGCCGCGAGATACGACGTGCTGGCCCAGCGTCGAATTGCATCGAATTTTTCGTATTCGGTCCTCGCAGCTTCCTGCGCACGATCGAGCGACGAGGCGCGTGCATACGCGGTATCGTATGCGCCGCCAGCCGCCGCAAGCGCTCCTCCTGCCAGGCTATAGTCGGCCATGGCCCGGTCATACGCGGCCCTCGCCGATGCCACATCCTGGGCCACGATTCCGACGCGATCCTGCAGCGAGCCTCTGTCCGCAACCAGCTCATAGACGCCGGCGGCGGCCGCAAAGGCGTTGCGCGCCTGGGATCGAGCGGTGATCAGACCCGCATAGGCCGCGTACGCCACAGCCCCGGCCTCCTCGAGCGATGGCGCAACCCGGTCTATGTCGCCCGAATCGAATGGAACATGGGGATTTGATATATATTTTTGTGTAATTGAATATAAATGTACAAGATCAGTTCCATCATTACTTGACGCAGACTGCCACATCTTCAGAGCCGAAGCCAGAGCCTTCGTCGCGCTCGTGGCAAGTTCCTCGCAGTCGGCCAGCGAACCTTCGCTCCACGATGCACAGGTCGAGGCCGGCGCAGCACAGGCGTCCGCTGTTGCCGCGGATGCAAGGTACTGCCGCCAGTGCAATCCGCCAGAGGCCGCCGCCGCGACGGCTTCGTCGCGGAGCCGTTCATATGCCGTCGCATACGCGAACTTCAACTGCAGCGAGGCAGCCTCATCGATGAGCGCCCTGCCCCGTTCATCGGCAAGCAGCGACAGCATGCCGATTGCAGCTGCATCATCATCACATGGCGTCTCCAGCAGATGCTGCAGTTCAGCCGAGGCCTGTCGGTTGTCAGCGCTGCGCGAGCTCAGCTCGCTGGTCGATACAGGCGCGAGCATACCCCCGGCAATCGCGTATGCGGCCAGATACGTGTTCAGCGACTGACGCCATGCCGACAGGACGTCGCGCATCCATGTCGGTGCCGTTGCCATTGCGCCATCCAGTGCCAGCATCACCGCGGTGATCCGTTCGCTGGCATCATTCCCGGGCGCGAATACGACTCTGCCTATATCGTCAACCATAGGCAGACTGCCATCGGCGGCCCGCACCAGCCCGATTGCGCCAAGACCGGCATCGAGCGCCGCGACGGAGATGGCACAGCGCTCGGACTCAGCCGCCACGGACAGGCCGGCGAATCGCGCAAGAGCCGACTGCCGTCCGGCCGCCCTGTGCAACGCGCGTGCCTCCTGTCCACAGAGAAGGCTGGCTCTGTCGACTCCTCCATTTGAGAAGAAGCCGGTGCCACCCATGAAAGCCGCCACCTGTTCATCCTGCATACCGATCGTCTGAAGGCTCGCGGCAAATGACTCGCCAGAGGAAGACGAATCATCGCAGAACAGTATGGCGCAAAGCGTCGTTCCGGCATGCACGGCGGCGATATCATCACCGGCCCACCAGGCGGCCAGTTCGGCGGCGCGCTGATCGACCGGTGATGGATTCCCGTGGGCCGTAGCGATATCCAGCGCGGCCAGTTCCAGCCGCGCGCGCGCGACGACGAAGTCGCGCCACGCTGATGCCGCATCAACGGTCAGCGTGACGGCAACGTCGCCAGTTGCCATATGCCCAGTTCTGTCCTCATACCATGATGACAGTGTCGGAGCGCCCAACAATGCCACGGCGTCCAGCCTGTCATCGAGCGCGGCCTGCGCTTGGTCGCGCGCGGCCGCTACGATTCTGGCCGCCATGGCAGCATATCGCGATTGGATCGCGGCGGCCTTGTCGGCCCCGGATGCCGAGCTCAGGCATTCCAGAAAGTCGTGTCGCAGCGATTCGATCTGGGCATATGCAGGATCCGTCTGGGTCAGACCATAGGCAGAGGGATCAGCCGCTGGATCGTTATCATCCGCAGGGACATCGATGGCATCCGCCGCACGCTGCAACTCGGCCAACGCAGGCTCGGTAACCGAGCCTGCTATCACGAGCCGCAATGCATCACCTGCTTCTTCGATTGCGGCTGCCTGCCCAAGCCTTCTGGCGGCCGTCAGGTAGTTGGCAAGCGATTCGGCCTCACTCGGAGCTTCCGGGTTCATGCGGTCGTCATCCAGTGCGACCAATTCCTGGTAGCGGGCCACAAGCTCTGTCCGCAGAAAGTCGCTGTCGTCGGTCAGCAGCGCTGACATCAGTGACGCATAGTGACCATTGACCTCCTCGAGTCGGGCACCGGCCCGAGCCAAAGCTGCCCGTGCTGCATCACTGTCGCGCCGTGCATCGCCAATCGAATCGCTTGCCCCAGACAATTCTGCCCGAGCGGAATCGTACGCGGACAGGGCCTGATCATAGGCGTCAGACGCACGCTGCAGGCTGGCCAGCAACTCGGACTCCGTCGCGCGGCCCGAGCTCGTATCATCGGCATAGTCAAGCACCGCGTGGGCGATATCCACTCGCCTGCGCCAATAGGAGTCTGCCGCAGCGGCCCGTACCAGTTCGATCTGGTACGCATCGAGATGAAGACAATTACGGTCGACTTCCGGCGATAGAACATCCAGTGTATTCCCTGTCCCGAGTGCCACATCGAAATCCGATAGCAGTCTGGTCTCTGCCTCGGCGGCCTGTTGTCGGTAGTGATCATACCGCTCGACGGACGAGGTCGCAGATTCCAGAGCAGTGCGCCGCGCGGCGTCGTTGTCGGTTCTGCCAGTCTCGGTATCGAGCCACCCTGCCAGCATGGCGTCTCCAAATCGTGGCGCATCGGGGCCAAGCTCAGACAGCCAGTATGATGCGCTGGCATATTCGCCGTTCATCGATTCGTTGCATTGCACATACACATCGACCCAGGCATTCGCCCTGTCGGCACTCATCGCAACCCGTTCCGAGGCGAGACGCCGATACTCCGCCTTGGCGGATCGAATAGACGCCTCCAGCGTAGCGCCCGCGCCGGAGAATGCGGTCTCGCCGTCCCGGTACAAGGTGCTGGCCCTGTCCTCCCAGGTTCGCCGCCCGGCCTCAAGCTGTTCGAACGCGCCGGCCCAGGCCTGGTTGCCAGCATCGTAAGCCTGCGAAGCGTCGCGCTCCCATTCGAGTCGCTTCACCATGAAGCGTTCTTCGGCGCCCTTCCATGCTGACAGCCCACGATCGAATTGCTCCTTGAATGCTGCAAGCCATGCCGTGCCTGCGAGTTCAAGGCAGTTCACGTCGGCACCAGCAGACTCGATTCTGGCGTTCAAGGCCGCTATTCCCGATTCGCATGCAAGCGTGGCCGTTCGTGACAATTCGGCCGCTATTTCGCTCGCCGCCTCGCCTTCGTTCTTGTGCCTGAGACTCCACATATCGGTCGTCCGCCTGGCCACGAACAGGCGCTCCTCACGATCGACCAGGGCGTTCAGCTCGACCGCGGCTCTGGCATGAGCGATGCCCAGTGACTCCGCCACGATTGACTCGTATCGGCCCCGCTCGTCTGGCGCGATATACGCGAGCAGTTCGGGTCTCAACGATTCGAGTCGCGTGTCGTATGCATCGAGTGCCGATGCAATTCCTTCTGCGGTGCTCGACCTCCACGCGTCGGCATCGGACTCGGTTCCATCGGAGCGAGCGACCACCGGATCACCTGCCGCATCGCGCACGATGGAGCCATCTGCCGCGACCGAATAGAGGAACTGAACATTTGCGGTGGCTACGGCGGATTCGACCAGCCCACGGACGCGGGCGGCCTCGCGGCCAAAAAACCGGTCCAGCAACCAGGAGACGAAACGGGTAGCGATATCGTCATTGCTCCAGCACCGCAACTGGTCTCTGGCTACGGCCAGGGCCCCAGGATTGTCGTAGAGACAGGCGGCATCACGCTCCCATCGGGCGATCGCCGACTCTGCGCCATATCGGGCGCTGGTCAGCCAGGACGCAGGAGTCGCCGATCGCTCGGCAGATGCCATAGAAGATTCGTATGCCGGCCTTTCGAATCCAGCCACGAGTGGTTCGTCGGCGAGAACCATTGTCGGGACGAATACCATCATGATGATGACGGGTACCATACGGTGATGTTTCATGTTCAATCTCCTTTCTGTGCATGGATGCTGGACAACCTGGACATCGCAAACCAGCCGGGGAAAAGCGCGGCCAGGGATGGCACCAGCGTTATCGAAGCGATGAATGATGTCGTCGTACCGAGCGCTGTTACGAAGGCGAGTGCTCGGGCCATGTCCGTCTCGGCCGAGCCGAGCAACAGGAATGGCAGGGCTCCGGCGACCGTCGTACCCGAGGTTGCCGCGAGCGTAGCGAATCTGGATCTTATGATGTGGTACAGATCGACCGCATCGACAGCGCTTCCAGCGGCGATGCCACGCATTCGCGCTTCGTCGACGGTCAGGACCGACGCGTTGACGACGACGCCGGAGACGGCGACGAATGCGCACGCGGTCGATGCGTCGACAGGAACTCCGGCGATGGCGAACAGAACGGCTGGCACCGCGAGCGACGGAGGCAATGCAAGCATCACCGCCAACGGAACGGTCAGTGACTCTGAAACGGCAGCCGTCACGATGTATGCGAGCAACGCCGCGAACAGGAACGAACCGAGGCTCCCGGAAAGCCGCTCGACCGATTCGATAGCCTTCCGGTCGAACTCGAAGGCATATCCGGCTGGATGCGGCATTGATGCCAGCGCGGCATAGACAGCATCCCGTGCCGAACGCGGATCGATCGGCCGTGTGCGCAATGCAAGTGATGCGATTCTTCTGCGATCGGATCGGTATATCCGCACCACGTCTCGCTGCCTCGACACCACAGCCAAGGCACTGACGGCCTGCGTTGCGGCCGGAGTGTGCACCGGGATGGCACCCAGCCCGCGTACCGATGCCGCCGCACCGGACATGAACCGCACATCGGTCTGGCCTTGCTCATCGAGCCGCTTGTACGCGACCGGCCCCTGGATATCCCGCCGCAGACAATCCGCGACCCCGGCAAAGCTGACACCCGCCATCGCCAGTCGCTCACGATCTGGCCTGACGACAATATCAGGCGGCCCTTCCTTGAATTGCAGTACCGTCTCGATGACAAATGGAAGTACTGAAAGTCTCGAAGCCGCAGCCGTAACCAAGGTTCTGCATTCAGCGTCATCGTCACCAGACACGACCACCTCGAACGAGCGCTCGTGCGCATCAGGCTCAGGTATCCATACAAACGCGCCTGCCGGCGCTGCGTGGCGCATCGTGTCAGACAGGCGCGCTCGGTCGACTGTGTCTGGATCATAGGTAACCAAAACCGAGCCGAAGCCACGCCGCGCCGTCGTATATGCACAGAGGACGCCAGTCACAGTGCTTAGCGTCCTGGACCAGACTGCGAGTCCTTCATCAACATGTTCCGCTGCGGTTCCAGACTCAAATTCGATATGCGCTTCGATGGTCGAGCCATTATCGCCGCCGGTTGTCGAGAGTGGCGAGATCATGATCGCCATGACTCCCGCAAGACCAAGCACCAGAGCACCAGCCGCCGGGATGACAGGCCTGGCAGAACAGAGCCGCGCGTCGGCAGCGATGCATCGTCGCACATGTCTGAACGCCCATGCACTGAGACGCATGTGCCATCGATGGCTGGAATGTCTATCGGCATGGCGCGGCGCAGGCTGTGGTCCAGCAGTATCAGCCAGCATCAGGGGCGGCAAGAGGCACCAGGCCGCCAGCAAGGATACGCCATTGATCACTGCTATCGCGGCGGCAATGCGCGCTGCCCCCTCCGCGATGAAGTCGAGCTGGGCAAGAGGCACGAGCACCACGACCGTCGTGGCCGTACCAGCGAGCAGTGTAGGCAGGAGCCCGCGCATCTCAAGACGGCCTTCGGCAACGCACTTTGCCGCACCGAGCCGTTCCGCCACGACGATTGCCGCGTCCACCGAGGCGCCGAGCCCTGCGGCAAGGCCCGCGACGACGTGCCGGTCGAGCGAGCATCCGCATGCAACAAGTACGGCCGCAGACATGACCAGAATCATCGGTACGGCAAGCACCGCGACCGTTCGAGTACCGGCATGCCCCGAATCCACCGCTCCGTGCCGGAACCCGCCAAGCAGCAGGGCTGTCGCGATGGCTACACCGACAGCGCCCTGCAGCATTGCCCCGAGCATCGAATTAAAGGAAGCAGAGGCGGCTGCACCAGCATCGTACAGCACCTGAAACCTGAGGTCATGGTCGAGTGCGAGTTCGGCGGTCGCGGCGGCAATACCGCGCGACAATGATGGAAGATTGGCCTGTCCTCCCGGGCTGACCGCGACCGTGACGGCTCGCTGTGCATTGATCCTCGATACCATATCCGGTGGCCGGTCGCGTTCCTCCACATGTGCGATGGATCCGAGGCTGATGGCGGAGCCGCGATCGGTTGCGATGCTGGCGTGGCGAAGTGATGCCAGGGTCTCATACCTGGAATCAAGGGCAATCGACAACTCCGTGTCCCGATACCGTAGCGATCCTGCAGGTTCGAACCTGTCATCGGCCGCGACAGATCCGCCGATGTCTGCCGTGCCAAGACCCGCCACCGATGCAGCCGCCTCGTCGACATCGACCATGATCTCCGGCAAGCCTGTTCCTGCGATGTCCACCTGGCCGGAGCCTGGCAGTTTCTCGAGGGCTGGCCTGACAGTGTGTTCCAGCAGATGGCCGATGGACGGGATGTTCGCCTGCGTGGAATAGACAGCGGCGACCCACACCGGACCGCTGCCCTCGCTCGACGTGGCAATTTCCGGCCGCTGCGCAGAGGCTGGCAGGCGCTCGTAGACACGCTGCGCAGCATCGCGCACTGATTCATAGGCCAGATCCCTGTCTGTGCCGTCAGCAAAATGGACAAGCACGCGTGCCATGCCATATTCACATGTGCTCGATGTCTCGATCGCGCCTGTGGCTGTGGCGAGTGCGTCTTCAAGCGGTATGGCTACCGAGCGTTCCATCTCGCGCGCATCGACACCATGGTGCCTGATGGTGACGGCATAGACGGCCTTCGATGCCGCCTCCCGCGGTCCAAACTCGGCACCAGCCAGCAGCAAGCCCGATAGTGCCAGAGCGGAAACCGTCGCGCATAGTGCAGCGACGGGCCTGCCATACCATCCCGAGGCCGTCATCCGCGATTCCCATGCGCGAAGACTATGGGCAACACGAATATGGTCAATGCCGCTGAAGCGGTGATCCCGCCCAGCATCGCCACGGACATCGAGCGACCGGTGGCGCCGCGGGACATGATGCAGACCGGCAACAGGGCGACCATCGTCGTCAACGTCGTAGCGAGGATCGATCGGACTCGGCCTGAAGCCCCGGCATACGCTGACTGAGCGGCGGAAATGCCGGCGGACCGCCTGGCGCTGGTCGTCTCGTACAGGAGTATCGCATTGTTCACAACTACGCCGAACAGCACGACAAGACCAAGCACCGACCCTGAATCCAGTCCGAGACCGGCGAGCGCAAGGGCCGGGCCAACTCCGGCCATCGCCAATGGCAGCGTCGCCATGATCAGCGGTGGCAGCCCGAGCGATTCGAATTGCGCACCAAGGGTAAGGTACAGGAGCACAACCACCAGGATTACCGATCCTGACATTGCACCCGCGTATCGATCAAATGCCGACTCATCAGCTCGTGCAAGCCGCAGGTCGGACCTCATGATGCGATCTATCGATGCATTGAGCCGCGCCTGCGCTCCACGAACGGCTGTCGGTTCCAGATAGACGACATCAGCGCGATTAAGCCTGGCAATCGATGCATCGCTGCCCCGCATGTCGAATCTGGCCAGGACAGAAATGGGTATCATCGATTCATGAACGAGGATGGGAACATGCGCCGCCTCTTCGAGGCTACCAGCCCGATCGGCATATCCGGCACCGGAAGCAAACACGACGATGGGTGCCTCACGGCCCGTCAGCTCCATCGTCGAAACCTTCGCTCCGGCTGTGGCGGTACGCAATGAAGACGATATCGTCGCGGCCGATATACCGAGCATGGCCAATGCCTGCCTGTCTGGCCTCATGATGATACGAGTCCGCCGACCAGCGGGCGTCTTGCGCACATCGAGCGGCGAGTCGCCACACTCCGCCCTTAGCCTTGCTATGACCGCATCCGCAGCGGCATCCGCGGCCGCATGAGTCTCACCGCTGACGGCCAATGACGCATGGCCATCCAGCCCCAGGAGGCGTGCCGCCTGATCGGGGGGAACCACGACGCGTACCACGGCATCGAGTGGCAGTATCCGCCTGGCCTCTGCCAGCAGGATAGACTGCATGGATTCTGTGTCGATATGTTCATGCATTTCGCAGACAAGCACCAGAGACTCCCGCATGTACTCCGGGTCGGCATGGCGTCTGGTATCACCGGCTTCTGCTCCAGCGCTGCCAAAGCACGTCTGAATGCCAGGGATTCCGCAGAGAGCCGAGCTGAGCAGCGGTGCGATCCCATGCATCGCATCCGGATCGGTTCCCGGCGGGAAATCCACCATGACATTGAGCCGATCTGCCGAATCGGTTGGGAGGAAGCTCAAGGCACGCGTTGCAACAATGAGGGTGCCGATACCTGCCAGCATCAGCGCTGCTCCGAGTACGACAATCGGCCGGCGCATCGCCATGGCCAGCAGGTGCCGGTACCCGCGCTCCAGCCTCCGTGTCCGCGATGCTCGCCGTGACATCCAGACGACTCGATACAGGGAAGGCACCACAAGATTTGCGCACAGCCAGCCTCCGGTGTTGGCGGCGAGCAATGAGAGCGCCATGTCTCCAAAGAGTCCGCCTATGGCTCCGGGCAGGAACAGTACTGGAATGAATACTACCGCCGTCGTAGCGGTGCTGCCGAAGGTCCCCATGGTTGTCGTTCCGACGATTGCAGCTATCGAGCCGGCATCGGGTCTTTCCGAACGTGCCTGAAACTCGCTGGACAAGGCATCGATCACGACAACCGCATTGTCCGATATCATGCCGATTGCCAGGCTGATGCCACCAAGACTCATGGTGTTGAGCGAACGCCCAGACAGAGCCACGATGCCGAGCGCTGCTATCGCAGAGACCGGGATGGTCATAGCGACCAGCAGTCCAGCCCTGTAGTCGTCAAGGAAGACCAGCAGGACCAGAGCCACCGCCAGGGATCCGACCATGCCGGCAAGCGCCAGACTGCGTATAGCCATCGCGACCGGTGCTGCGGCATCATGAACTATTCGAATGGCAAAATCATCGCCATATCGCGCCTTCAGGTCAGCGATGGCCGCCTTGATGCGCTTGGCACCGGCCACAGGGTCGGAGCCTGAGCCTGGGTATATCTCGAGAGCCACGCATTCGGCACCGTCGACGACAAAGATGCTGCCCCGAGGTGCATCGCGCTCGTGTACACTCGCTATATCGGACAAGCGCACCGGTCCTGCCGGCCCTGCGGCTACCACAGTGGCCAGCTCCGCTGTGCTGCCAGGACGTCCGCGGGCGACTATGACCAATTCCAGATCATGGTCCCGCAGCGAACCAGCTGGAATATCGGCCAGCTCGCTTGAGAACAAGCGGGCCACATTGTCGACGCTGAGGCCCCGCATCGCTGCCTTGCGCATATCGACCGATACGGCTATCTCTCGTTGCACTCCTCCGAGTACGGTGACAGAACCGACGCCATCGATGCGGCGCATCTGCGAGCGCACTTCGTGATCGGCAAAATGCCTGGCAGATGCCAAGTCGCCATCGACCGCCGATATCGACACGATCAATGGATCGAGTCCTGAGTCAGCAGCTGCAACAGTTGGCCTGTCGGCGCCGTCGGGCAAGGCGGGATATACAGCGTCTATTATTTCGCGCACCCTTCCCGTCGTGCGGGCAGAATCCTGTCCCCACTGAAAGTCGAGAGTCAGAACTGCAGAACCGTCCCTGGACACGCTCGATAACCTCGCGAGCCCCTTGGCCGAGGCCAGACCATCTTCGAGTGGGATCGCAAGCAGCGATCGTATCTGCTCTGCTGGCAGTCCAGCCATGTTTGCTTCGATGACGACCCGGGGCACCTGTATGTCGGGCAGGCTCGACATTGGCAACGAGAGCGCTGCATTGCCTCCTGCCAGCATGACGGCGGCAACAACCATGATCACCGCTATCGGCCGCCGTACGCACATCTCGACCAGGCTTGTCACGCCGACCTACTTGAGGAGCGGCAGGCACTGCGTCAGTGCCATCGTGTTGCCGAGCGAGTCACGGAAGCCCGCAGCCAGCGATATGGTGACGACGCCTGAACTGGCACGATTCGTGAGCGCGCCGCTTATCCTGGCCACCGCGCACGACGACCATGGCTCGCAAGCGGGCACCGATTCAAAGCCACCCAGGTCGACGCGAAGCGGTTGAAACTCGAGTGCTCCGTTCGTAGCCGTGATACCGAATGACTGCATGAGTGCGAAGCGGTCAAGCGCGGCTCCTGAGGCGATATTCAGGTACAATTCAATTGTTACCATCGTTGGTACGCCAACAGGATAGCCGTCGGCCTCGCCGGTCAGTGCAATCGTTGTGAAAGGTTGATCGAGACTGAACGACACCAGTTGCCTGTCGGCTATTGCCTCGGCGCCTGGCGCCAGGGGCAACCGTATGCCCAGAAACTGCGGAGGCACCGAGGCTGGTCCATCGATGGTCATGCGCCAGATCACTTCATTGACCGTGGCATTGCCTGCGACATCCTCGATTCCAGGCAGCGCGCGAACAACCAGGCAAGCGCCATACGAGGGGCGCTGCTCAAATTTGAAGACAACCAGGTAGGATGCCTCTCCCGCAGTATCAAGCATCAATGCAGGCCCCCCAACACAGACCAGGCGGGACGCCAGCGTCCTCAGCAACACTGGTTCATCGAATTGCAGACGCACACTCCAGGTTGTCTCGACGCCATGGTTGACCGTCATGGTCGAATCGGTCTGGTCGTCAAGATGCAGGGCCATCATGTCAAAACCGCCAGCATCCACCGCCTCGACGGATACAAGACAGGGCGGGACGCCGTCCGATCCGGTCGTGAACTTGGTCGAATAGTCATGCCCCATGCGATTGCGCGATGTGTCCATGAGATCGGACGATATGTCGAGTCTATATGTCAGGCCAGGTTGCCAAAAATTGTCCGGCTTGAAGCTCGCAGTGGAGCCTGCCTCATCAAGGTTCCAGTCCCCGGATATCGATGGTTCAAGGCTCAAGGCATCCCTGAACGAGACCCGATCCAGAGCCTCGGAGAATCGAACCGAGATGCTTCCGCCCGGCGCAGAGAGACAGCCAAAGGCCCCGGGATTCGTTGCGACTACCCATGGCCTATCGTATTCTGGCCGAGTGGTAAAACGGACATCGAATGCGTGCTCCATGGAGAAACCACGAGGCGTCCTGACATCGGCACTGACTGACAGCCGGTACTCGGCGTTCGCTATCAGTGGACTATATGGGACGAAACTCAACAGCGCGCCATCCCACTCGAAGCGACCTGCAACAGGCTCACCATCACAGGTCAGCGAGAATGCGTCTTCGGCACTGACCCTGTCCGGTTCAGATGAGAACGTCAGGCTGATGGGCATATCGGATGCCACATGGAAACCAGTTCCTGGTGTCCAGCCGGTGATAGCCAGCGGGGTCAAACAGAGCAGGTTGCACGAATCGACCAGCAACGTACAGAACAGCGCGAGGCGGAGCCGGTACCCGAAACCATGCCGGCATGTCATTGGCTCATCTCCAGCAGCAGAACCGCGTCATCTCGCATAAAGAGGCCGCCACCACTTTCGATGCCAGCCGTGCCGCCGTCAACGACAAGGCGATAATAGATGGTGGAGGTTTCATCGCTGGGCCGTAGCCCTTGCCAGGTACATACAACCACATCGCTCGATGGCCATTCTATCGACCGTATCGATGGCGAAGGGATGTCTGAAGGAAACAGTGTGGTCAGGTGTATACACTGCGCAGCTGCGATCATGGCCGCCACATCGAATGGGGCGGAGAAGAATATCGCCAGCGAGACGATACCATCAGGCTGGGATCCTGGCGATGCAACGAGCACGGATGTACCAGAGAAATCCATGGCGCGTTCGCCGCCGGCAGTCTCGACCGCATTGACTTCGAGATGGGGAGTAACAGCCATGAAACTTCTGCGATACTCCCGACCGATGTCCAGGCCCGACAGATCGGTCACGCCGGCCGACACGACCAGGGCAAGGGCCAATTCAGGCGACCAGCCATGCTCGGGCGTGAATATGGCCGTGCGGAGGTCAGGCATGTCTACGAGACCTGACTGCGCTGGCTCCAGCCGGACACCGGAGCGCACGCTCGCCGCTTCCATTTCAGTGGAGAACTGGATGGCTATCGATTGTCCGGTATCGAGCGAATCGATATCCGGTGCCAGTTCCGTCCATGAGTCACCAGACCGGCACACGGCATAGACGCGCTCTATGACTGGCGCCGTACCGGCCGCATCGGTCCTGAATATTCCGGACACCGGAACGGCGAGAGGGGCTCCGTCAACTGCGGTCGCTCCAGTTCCAAGCGTCCATCGATAGCTGACGCATGGTGACAACCTCGCTGTCGCAATCATGGTGGCCTCGGAGCAATCTTCGTTCCAGGTCATTGTCGAATCGCAGGCTGGTTGCATAACGAGTGACTTTTCGACACTGATCGCATCCATCGAATCTGAAAATTCCAGCCTGAGTATCGGCTGTCCCTGCCGTGGTACTTCGACCGACGCGCCCGAATCGGGCCACGAACCATCGACGATGGGCAGTCCCGCCATGTGCACGGCATAGAACGGAATATCGAACATCGGCCGCGCTTCCCGCCCATCCGACATGCGTATGGTGCCGTCAATCTGCAGGCGGTACCGCAAACCCGGGCTCCACGGCACGACGGGCTTCCAGACGAACGATCGATCCGCCCAGCAGAAATCGCCGGCGATGGTCCGTGTCGAATCGCTGATGGTGAACGAACGCTCGGCATCCAGTCTGTCGGGTACGCAATCGAAACACACGGTAATCGCCGTATCCCTTGCGGGGAGTATTGCATCGGCCGTGTCAGGAAATATGCTGACCTTGACCGGTCTCAGATCGATCAGGCCGCATGACGACACGAGGCACAGCGCCAGCATCAACCAGCGCACCATGGGTTCAGGGTGAAACGATCGACACATGGTCGCCTGCCTTCATAGTGGCGTCTGGAACATCGACGAGTACATCGCCACCATCGAGCCCGTGGGTCACAATCCACCCGTCGTCGGTAGGATCTCCCAGCCGCACACGGCGTTCTGCCAGGCACTGGTTGACGACGACGAACAGGTTGCCTGCATCACCATCATGCTCTGCAAGCGCGCTGGCAGGCACCACGATGACATGAACCGTGGTGCCACACCGGATGCTGACTCGTGCGAACATCCCTGGCTTCAGCGAGCGTGTCGTGTCGGCGAGCGCTATCCGCACGGTGCATGATGCTGATCGCGAATCGGCCAGAGGCGAGACCATGTCGACGACTCCTGCAAAGACGCCATCGACAGCGTCCACCGTTACAGTCGCCTTCATGCCAGGTGCCAGTGAGGCCGCCTCGGATTCCGAAACGGTGACTGTCGCAAACAACGAGCCGCCATCGATCACGGTGTACAAGGCTTCGTCGCGCTTCACACGTTGTCCCCGCTCTCCATACCTCGCGCCTACGATGCCGTCCATCGGTGTAACGACGCGCAGCTCAGCGAGCGACCACGAGGCCGAAGCCAATTCCTTGCGGGCCGCATCGAGCCGCGCAATGGCGCCATCGCGCTCGGCGACGAGCCCGCGTACCGCGAGCTGCACCAGCTGCAAACGGCGCGCCGATTGTTCGATGGAGGGCGCCATGCCAGCCTCGACAAGATCCTCATCGCGCAGGCCGATGCTCTGCATTTCCAGTTCCTTCTCCATGAGCGTGATGCGCTGGCCGGCCGCGTCGATGGCGAACCGTCCCGATCGCACGGCTTCCTCGTTCACTCCTCCCGCATCGCGCAACGCTTCCTGATCGATCTGCTTGCGCTGGCTTTCGGCCAGTTCGCAGCGCGCCTGATCGATCTCAAGCCGTGCCTTGTCCAGGCCCAGAATCCGTGCCTCCGCACCCTGCTCGCCTTCGCCGAGTCGGGCCTCAGCGAGCCTCACCGCGGATTCGGCTTGGGCCACCGCATTTTGTGCCACGCCGACGGCGAGCGATATCTGGGCATTGTCCAGCAGTGCGACGACGGTTCCTGCACCGACCGTCTCGCCTTCGCGGCAGAGCATCTTCACAATGGTTGCATCCTGCGGCGCAACGATATCGAGCTTGATGCCATAGGTAAGACTGCCGAAGCATGCGATCTCGGTGGTGCGTTCCGTTTCGGCGGCTACGATCACATGGACGCTCTTCTCAACCCGAGCGATCACCCCACCGGAATTGGCACAGCCGCTCGCCATCAACATCCATGCCACTAGCCATGGAAGACAGTATCGATTCTTCATGGTGATGCTCCTTCGATATCGCCGCAAATCAATGTCTTGTCACGCAACAAACCGCCAGGAGCCAGATCGAGCAATTTTTCCAGTTCCCGCACGGCCACGACCATTGCCGCGGCGGCATCTACCAGGTCTATGGCCTTATCCGCCCTGGCCAGTTCTGCCTGTATCACCTCCGAGTGCACCGCCTGACCGATCGACGCCCTGAGCCTTTCCAGACGTGCCCGAGCATCTGCCAGCTCGAGAGCCCGTGCTGCCGCATCCCGTTTCCGCTGGGCCAGTTGTAGCGTTACGACTGCGGCGCGGGCAGCCCTCCTGGCTTTCGCCGCCAGCCTGACAAGAAGCTGTTCCTGAAGCGCACGGTCGATGGCGGCCGCCGGAGCGTTGAGCATGCCGGCAGGATCGGGCAGGACCGTCAGGCGGTTTTGGGTCTGGGCCGATTGCTCGTAGGGAGGCTCGCCGCCTATCGTCGCGGCGCTGCCACCCGATGCGAGTGGCCCGGCGAAATCGACAGACAAGCCGACAGACCATGAGGCTCTGGTCAAAGGCAGTGATGTGCCACTCGCCTGGCCGCTTGCCACGATGCCGACAGTCGGCAGCCAGGAGGACGCAGCCGCCTTCTCCTGGGCTTTCTTTTTTTCCACTTCGTGGCGCGCGGCCACGACCTCTGGCGAGCGCGCGGCTGCAATTGCGGCCGCGCGATCGGCATCGATGGAAGGGTACCCAGCCACGAGACTCAGTTCATCGCCAAGCTCGGGCATCGATTCCAGGCCCAGCGCCTCCATCAGTTCTTCTTCTGCCAGCTTCGAT
>Ga0209467_1001982_pt1 | contig 15722 bp, 11 predicted proteins | sample Higcelwee11metaG_FD_187175 | JGI IMG/M metagenome (GOLD analysis project Ga0209467, IMG submission 187175) | Freshwater pond sediment microbial communities from the University of Edinburgh, under environmental carbon perturbations - High... | ecosystem: Environmental > Aquatic > Freshwater >...
CGCCGGAACTATAGCAGCATCGCAGGCGTTCCAGGCGCAGTTCGTCTTTCTGGGCGAGCAGCATCAGGCAGTACAGGGCCGGGACCGAGGCCAAAACGGTGACCTGCTCGTCGGCCAACAGCCTGATCGTGTTCACGGCGTCCGGCTTGTCCGGATCGAGCACGGCCGTGGCGCCTGCCTGAAGCGTCAGGAACAGTGTCGTAAACAGGCCATAGGCATGGGACATCTTGGCGGAACACAGCACAACGTCATCCTGACGCAGCGCCAAAAAATCACCTGTGGACTGAGCCACGGCGAAGACGTCGCCATGGGTGTGCGGCACGACCTTGGGATGCCCGGTGGTGCCTGAGGTCACAAGCATCAGGCAGACATCGTCACTTCGGGCGGGGTGCGTTTCGATGTGGGGGACGCCGTCAAGCAGCCCGGGCAGGGCTGCGTCGTCCAGGACGAGCGTCGCCACGCCGCCCTCCCGCGCCGCCGCCAGGGCGCAATGTCCGGGGGATGCGACGACCAGCGCCGGGCGGGTCGCTTCGATACAGTCCAGGTAGTCCTCTTGAATCATCCGGTTGCCGAAAAGGACGGCGACGCCGCCGCTAAGCACGCCCCCCAGGGCGCAGGCCAGGAAAGAGAAGGAGTCCGGCAGGACGATGAGCACGGCGCTCCCGGGGAAGACGCCCCGCGAGCGCAGCAGGCCGCCCATGGACCGCACCGCGTGATCGAGTTCGCCATACGAGAGGGACCGGCCTTCACAGCGGGCGGCTGTTTTGTCCGACAGCCGCTCCGCCTTGTCCAGGATGATGTCTTTGACGAAATTTTTCATGCGCTCACGGCCTGTAGGCTGGCGGACCTGCGCCAAGGGAAAGCCACATGTCGCACTATATCCCCCCCGCGCTTTCACCGTCAATGCGGGCATGCGACGTGATGGGAACCCATCCAGCCGAATGGCATGACGTAACGATCCGGCCTGCCAGGGCGCCGGATTGCCGCCCCCCTGGAAAACATGTACCCTCGCCATGATGCCAGCCCTGCATGCGGCGTCATGAAATTGTCATCGGAGAGCACGCCATGCCCGAAGAGACGCGCCTTGTCGTTGAGATTCCGCCGGACATGGCTTTTGCCCATTGTCTGGCGGGGGTGGCGAAAACCCTGGCCGAACGCCTGGGCATGGGCCCCAGGGAAAACCTGCGGTTCCAGCTCACTGTCGAGGAATTTTGCATGTACCTGGCCGGCGTCGCCCGCGACGGCCGACCCATGCGGATCGAACTGACCGGCAAACGCCATCTTCTGCATGCCGCTTTCGGTTTCGAGGCCTCGGAACTCGCGCTTGGGGGGCTTAACATCACGGCATGCCCAAAACCCGGCCAAAGCGGAGAGAGCCCCAAAGATATCGGTCTGTTGCTGGCGGGCAAGGCGGCGGATCGTTTTTTTCTCGAACACCAGGGCGGCGACCGGTTCCGTATCGTGGCCGAGGTGGACAGGGTCTATCCAGCCCTGTCGCCTGTCCGTCCTCCCGAGAGTTCACGGCCTCCGTACAGGCTCCTGGCGGAGCATGATCCCGCCCGTCTGACCCAGGCCGCCGCCCTGGCTTCGGGGGCCTACCCGGCCTGGCAGTGCCCGGGCAGTTTCCGCACCCCGGAAAAGTTTGCGGACTTGGTCGCCGACGGACAGGTCGACTGTCTGGCGGCCGTCGACGCCTCCGGTCGGATGGCGGGCCTTGTGACCTGGAGCCCATGCAGCGACCGGGCCATTTATTTTTCCGGCCCGTTCGTCTTTGCCGCCGATACGCCAAGGGCGGACATCGCCAGACTCCTTCTGGACGGAATGCTCATGGCCCTGGCCCGGACCCCCTACGTCATCATGCTCAGCTTCAGGGGCACGGACGATCTGACCCCGGGCTATTTCGAACCGCTTGGAAACCTGCGGGTCAGCGCCGAGGCCGGAGGCGAGCAGGCCGTGGTCTTTCGGCACCTGCGCGAGGATGCCGGGCTGGCGGTCTGGTGCAGTCCCCGCATTGAGACGTTTCTGCGCCAGAGCTACGAGCGGCTGGAGATGTTCCGCGACCTTCTGCCCGTCGAGGAACCTCCCGTGCGCACCAGAACCGAGTCGCTTCTGGGGGCCACCCTGGACCGCCAGCGCGATCTGGCGGAGTTGCAGCCTTTTCTGGACGGCCGGGACATGGCCGCAAACCTTGCCGCCCATGTCGACGCCATCCGGGGCAAGGGGATCGGCAGGATTCTCTTCTACATGGATTTGTCACGCCCCTGGGAGGCGGCATTGGCTGAGGATCTGACGCACGCGGGGTTCGTCCCGAAGCTTGTCCTGCCGTATGCCGGGCAGGCCGACAAGGTTGTCTGGCAGCATGAACGGGCCTCTTGAGCGCATCCCGGCCTATGTCCGGGAATTCGAGCGCTATGTCCCCAGTCGGCCGGACGCGGCGCTCATGCGGCAGTACGGCGTCTCGCGGCTTGTGCGGCTCAACAACAACGAAAACGCCCTTGGTCCGCCGCCGTCCGCCCGGGAGGCCGTCGCCGCCTTCGATCCCGCCCGGGCCGCCGTCTACCCCAGCGGCGACGCCTACGACCTGCGCCATGCCCTGGCGGCGCGCTTCGGCAAGTCCCCGGAACAGTTCCTGGTGGGCAACGGCTCCTGTGAGGTGATCGCTTCGGTGATCCGGGCCTTGTGCGCCCCGGGCGACGCCATCGTCACGGCGGACAGAACATTTGCGGTCTATGAGTGGGTGGCGAGGTTTTCGGGCATAGCTTCCCGGCTGGTTCCGCTTAAGAATCTGGCGCTTGATCCGGCGGCGATGCATGCCGCCGTGACCGAGGGCGTCAGGGTCGTCTTCGTGTGCAACCCCAACAACCCCACCGGTTCCTGGTGGAACAGGGCCGTCCTGGAGAGCTTTCTGCGCGCCCTGGACGGCCGGGCCATGGTGGTGCTCGACGAGGCCTACCGCGAATTTGTGGACGATCCGGACTTCCCCGACGGCATGGAAATCATGGAAAGCCACGACAACGTCCTGGTCTTTCGAACCTTTTCCAAGATGTACGGTCTGGCGGGGTTTCGCGTAGGCTACCTGTGCGGCTCCCTGGAGGCCACGGACATCATCCGCCGCACCCAAATAGCCTATTCGGTCAATGTCCTGGGACAGGTCGCGGCCACAGCGGCTTTGGCGGACGACGCGGGGCATATCGCGGCCACCCGGCGGATGGTGGCCGACGCCAAGGCCTTCCTGGGCCGGGAGTGCGACGCCCTGGGGCTGGAATACGTCTGCGGCCAGGGCAACTTCGCCATGGTCCGCACGCCGGTCTCCGACACCCTGCTCTACCGGCGGTTCATGCGGCAGGGGATCATGGTGCGCACCATGACCGGATTCCGCTTCCCCAACTGGATCCGCGTCTCCCTGGCCCCGGAAGCGGCCATGCAGGCCTTCGCCACGGCTCTGCGCTCTGCCCTGGATGCGAAATGACCGGGCCTGCCCAGACCGCGCCGCCACGGCTTTTCACCTACGACTTCACGGTCCTGCTTGTGGCGGCCGCCTTCGGATTCTGCAACATCGCCGTGTTTTACGGCTTCGCCTCGTATCTGGAGCGCCTGGGCGTCGCCCCGGCCTGGCGGGGGTGGCTCCTCGGGGCGGAGCCCTTGGCCGCCGTCTGCCTGCGGCCTTTTTTGAGCGTCCTGGTCACGCCGCGAAACGCCCTGGCCCTGGCCCGGGCCGCCCTTTTCTGCATGGGGCTGGCCCTTTGCGGCTACCTGTTCGCCCGGGGCCTCGGCCCCATCGTGGCCGTGCGCCTTTTTCACGGCGCGTCGTTCGTCTGTCTGGTCAGCGCGGTCACGGTGATGCTGTCCAGGGCCATCCCCACGGGCCTCTCCGGCCGGGCCTTCGGCCTGTTCTCCCTGTCCGCGCTGGTCCCGTACGCGATCATGCCTCCGATAACCGAGTGGCTGCTGCCGCGCCTTGGCGGGGAGGACCGGGTATACGCCGCCTGCTCGGTCCTGGTGCTTCCCGGACTGGCGTTTCTGGCCCCGCTGGGACGCCGGTTCGGGCGCCGGGCCATGGCCTCCGTGGCCGGAACCCAGCGGCCGGATCTGGCTGCCGTGCGCCGCACCTTGTCCCTGAATCCGGTGCGGCTGGTCCTTGCCGCCAACCTGTGCCTTTTTTTGAGCACCACCCCGGTCTTTTTTTTCATGCGACCCTTCGCCCAGGGCGTGGGCCTGGGTGATCCCGGACTGTTTTTCACCGTGTCCACGGCCGCCTCCATCGCCATGCGCCTTTTTGGGGGGGCGTATTACGACCGGCTGCCCAAGGCGGCCGCCCTTGTCGCCGCCCTGGCCTGTCTGGCCGCCTGCCTGGCCGGATTCGCCGCCACCACCGGGCCTGTCCGGCTGCTTGTCCTGGCCGGAGCCTACGGCCTGTGCCTGGGGGTGGCCATGCCGCTTGCCAACGCCGTCATGTACGGCCATTCGCCCCCAGCCATGCGGGGAACCACCCTGAACCTGATGCTTTTCATGATGGACATGGGATACGTGCTGGGGCCGGTGGCCGCAGGGGCGATTTTGGCCAAAGGGGCGGGCTATCCGGCGCTTTTTCTTGCGTGCGGCGGCTTCGCCCTGGCGGCGGGGGGGCTGGTCGCGCCCCTGGCCGCAGCCGACTGGCGAAAGCGGCGAAAAAGGCGGTCAGCGTCCGGTTAAGCGCAGCAGAAGATTCCCCGCCACCTTCCGGCGATAGGCGGCCGTGGCCCGGACGTCGTCGATGGGGGTGACGACCCGCCGGATATGGTCGCCCGCCTCGGCCAGGGCCTCCCGGTCCAGGCGGCGGCCGAGGAGGCAGGCCTGGGCCTCATGACAACGCACGACCGTGGGCGCGACGCTGCCCACGGCGATCCGGGCCTGGACCACCCGGCCGTCGTCATCCAGGGCGATGATCGCGGCCAGGCTGGCCACGGAGATGGCCAGGGCGTCGCGGCGGCCCACCTTTTCGAAATGGTGCAGAAGGCCCTCTGATGGAAAAGGAATGCGCACGGCCGTGACGATCTGTTCGGGCGTGAGAGCCGTGCGACCCGGGCCGAGGATCAGCTCCCAGATCGGCGCCAGGCGTGCTCCCTCCCGGCTGGAGAATTCCACCTGGGCGTTCAGGGCGTACAGCGGCGGCAGGGTGTCCCCGGCCGGGGAGGCGGTGACGATGTTGCCGCCGATGGTCCCCATGTTGCGCACCAACGGCGAGCCAAGGACGGCCAAGGCCTTGGCCAGAACCGGCAGGTATCGCCTGACCAGGGGATGGCGAACCAGGTCGGCATGGGTGGCCATGGCCCCCAGGCGCACATGACCATTCTCGATGTCCACGCCGCCAAGGCCGGGGATACCTTCGAGCAGGGCCACATCACACGGACCATGCCGCCTGGCGGCGACAAGCAGATCCGTGCCCCCGGCCATGGGCCGCGCCCCGTCGGCCAGAAGCGGCCAGAGCTCGGCCAGGGAGGCCGGACGAAACACCCGCCCGGTCACGGCTTTTCCCCGCGCATGGCTGCGGCCGCCGCCATCACCGCGTCCACGATCTTCACGTAGCCTGTACAGCGGCACAGGTTTCCGGACATCGCCTCCCGCACCGCGTCACGATCCGGGGACGGATCCCGGGCCAACAACTCAGATGCGGTGATGGTCATGCCCGGGGTGCAATAGCCGCACTGCACCGCGCCGTGGACGGCGAAGGCTTCTTGGAGGGGATGCGGCGACTCGGGCGTGCCCAACCCCTCGGCCGTGAGCAGCTCCCGCCCGTCGAGCTGGGCCGCGAGCATGAGGCAGGAGAGTTTCGCCCGACCGTCCACCAGCACCGCGCAGGCCCCGCATTCCCCCGTGCCGCAGGCCTCCTTGGCGGCGGTCAGGCCCAGATCCTCGCGCAGCACGTCAATGGCCCGCCGGGTCGGATCGGTTTGAAGCCGCACCTGTCGGCCGTTGAGACGAAAGGATATCTCCGTGCGTCCGCTCATGCCTTTTCTCCTTCCAAAGCCGTAAGAACCTCCTCGGGCGTTATCGGCAGGCGTGTGGCGACAAGCCCCACCGCATCCTCCAGGGCCTGAGCCACGGCCGGACCCGGACCGTGGATGCCGACTTCGCCCACTCCCTTGAGGCCCATGGGGCCGCTGGGCTCGTCGTCGTCCAGGGCCAGGCATACGATATCCGGCAGATCCAGGGCGGTGGGGATCAGATATGTGCTCAGGTCTTTGGCCCGGATATACCCGTTCTCAACGGCGAGATCCTCGAAAAGGGCCAGCCCCAGGCCCTGGGCCGCCGCGCCCTGGAGTTGTTGCTCCACGCCAACCCGCGACAGCACCCGGCCGCAGGCCGTCGTTATGAGACACACACGCAGCCGGACACGGCCCGTCAGTTCGTCCGCCTCGATCCCGCACAGACAGGCCCCAGAAGAATAGAAGCGGTGGGGAAAGCCGAACCGGAACTCCCGACCGGTATCAGGCGGGTTCTGCACAACCGGCATGATGAACTGGTCAACGCACATGCGGTCGTCGCGGGACAGAAATCCTCCGAGCGCGGCCAGAGGCACGCTGCCCCCGGTGGCCGGGTCCGACACGGCGCCGTGAACCAACTCCAGCCGATCCGGTTCGTCGCACAAAAGGACCAGCGACGCCCGGGCCTTCAGCTTATCGGCCATGGCCCGGCAGGCCCCGAGCAGGGCGTTGCCGAACGTGTAGGTGGTGCGGCTGGCCGAGGACGATCCGGCGGGCGGGCAGATGGCGGTGTCGGGTTGGATAAGGGCGAACGCTTCGGGCGGCTGGGAAAGGGCTGTAGCCGCCAGGGTCACGAAGGCCGAGGCGTTGCCCTGGCCCATGTCCGGCACGGAATTGTAAATGCGAAAGGTTCCCTGTCGGGTCAGTTCAAGCTTGGCGGCGGCGTGATCCGGCAGCCCCCGGCCGTAGCCCATGGCGTTGTGCATGGCGGTGATGCCGACGCCGCGTCGTACGAAAGGCGGGGCCTGTTTTTTCCATGTCTCACGCATTGTCCAGAAGGGGTGGGCCATGGCCGCGTCGAGGCAGGCAGCCACGTCGGTTCCCTGCTCGACCGTCACGCCCACGGCGTTCGTCTCACCCGGCCGCAGGGCGTTTAGCCGCCGCAACTCGCCCGGATCGCGCCCAAGGCGCGCCGCCAGGAAATCCATGGACCGTTCCATGGCGAAGTTCGCCTGCAGGACGCCAAATCCCCGAAAGGCTCCGCCCACGGGATTGTTGGTATGGGCGCAGACCCCCTCGATGCGGGTATATGGAATGCGGTAAGGCCCGCCGGCGTGCTCCATGCCCAGGGCCATGATTTCGGTGCTCAAATGGGCATAGGGACCGGCGTCGAAATGCATGAAGCAGGTCAGAGCCCGCAAGACTCCATTCGCATCGGCCCCCAGGCATACGTCCACCATGGCGGCGTGGCGCTTGTATCCGGCCAGAAAGGTCTCCCCACGGCTCCAAACCATCTTGATCCACCGTCCCGGAACCCGCAAGGCCGCCAGGGCCAGCAAACACTGCACCGTGGCCCCGTCCTTGCCGCCGAATCCGCCCCCCAGATACGGGGCGCGCACGCGGATGCGCCTGGCGTCAAGCCCCAGGGCGTGGGCGATCTCGAAGCGGTCCCGGAAAGGGGCCTGGGTGGAGACGGTCATGTCCAGCACGCCGGAGGGCGTCATGCGGGCCAGCCCGTTGGGCGGTTCGAGAAAGGCATGCTCCTGCATGGGCGTCTCGAAGCGCCCCGAGACCACGGCCTCGCATGTCTTAAGCGCGGACAGGGCGTCTCCCTTTTCCATGAGCCCTCGGGACAGGAGGTTCCCCCCCTCGCGGCCGGGATGCACCAGGGGCGCGTCCGGGCCCAGGGCTGACAGCGGGTCGAATACGCCTGGTGTTGGCTCGATGTCCGCATGTACGAGGGAAAGCGCCTCGGCCAGGGCCTTGCGGCTTTTGGCGACGACCAGCGCCACGGGGTCGCCGCAATGGCGCACGAGGCGGCCACACAGCACGGGCTGATCCTTGTGCACGATGCCCTGGCGGTTGCTGCCCGGCACGTCCGACCGGGTGAGCACGGCCACGACGCCCGGAACCGCGCGTGCGGACCGCATGTGCACCGCTTTGATCAGCCCGGAGGGGATACCTGCCCGTTTGACCCCGGCAAACAGACAACCCGGCGGGGTCATATCGGCGCTGTAGTGCTCGCGGCCCGTGGCTTTGGCCAAGGCGTCAGCCCGGGGCGGGGAGGTCGTCGTCATATTTCACCTGGCGGGGCGAAGGCGTCCCGCGTATGGGCCGGGACCATTCTGGACCGGCCGTTCAAACGCGTGCGTGTTCCAAGAACCAGCGTCGTCGTCGGCAGACACATCTCGGGCCTGGGGCGCCGTGACGCCAGTCACATATAGATCAGGTCCGCAGGGAAAACCATCATGGACAGAACCTCGTACACGATGCGGCTTGGTTGTCCCAGGCTGTTGCATTGCCCTCGAGTTATCGTCGGCGACCAAGAATCAGCAGCGCCATGATCGCCCCCATCAGGACAATCCCCCCAAGGATCGCCATGCCCGTGGTGATCGCTCAGGATTGCGCTGAAACCATGGCGCTTTTCACCATGGCGTCGTCGGAGGGCAGTGCCTTGAGGATGGCTGCGGCTACGGCATCGTTTCTGTCCTTGACGGCGGGCGCGTATTCCGGGCCTGCTGGAGAAACGGCTGTCCGGCCAACATGGTCTCCATCTTGTCCAGAGACTGCGCACCCATGATTGAAGTGACCCTCAACAGGATGAGGGCTTGCCTTCGCCGCAAAACTGTCCAACCAAACGGGACCACCGCAGTGGCGGAAGGCCGTCGACACCACGGGAGAGGCCGCATCACCTGTTCGTCCGCCGGAACTCTTCCCAGCCGGGGGGGATTTTCTGGAAATGCATGTAGTCGACCTTCCCTCCCGTCCAGTCTCCCCCCCACTCCCAGCCGCGTTCCTTGAAGGCCATGACCACGCGTGAGTTCGGCGTCAGCGTTCCCGGTATGGAAACCTCATAGGTCGCCCCGGGCGGGAGAACCACCTCCCCTTTTCGATATGGGTTCAACCGGGGGTTGATGTCCACGGCCATGCCGAGGGCGTGCATGGACAGGCTCTGGGCGCCGACTATGGGACGCCAGACATAGCCGGACGTATTGTTGGTGTCAGGCGACAATCCGTACGGCCCTTTGGCCACAATGGCCGGATGGGAGACGGGAAGCACGGATTCCACGGGAAAGTGCTCTTTCAGGATCACATCGAAGATGTCCCGGATGTCCGGGGCAAGCTCCTTATGGATGACAATCTGCCCCTGGTGCAGCTTGCCGTCAAAACCATAAGAGCGAACATCCACGATGCAGAGGTGGCTCAGCACCTCTGCCGAAACATCTGGCGGCTGGTTCTGGAAGATGGCCTGATCCGCATTCAGGTTGCTCTCGACGACGACCTTCCGGGCGCATCCGGAACCAAGGATCAGGAAAAAGGAGAGGGCTATGAGAATACGTTTCATATTAGTCCGCCGGGTCAAAAGAATTCAGGCCAAATCCATGTAAAAAAAGAAGTTTCTCCGCCTTGGGCAGTCGTTTGACGCGCCACTCGATCTTGGCGGCCTCTGATCTATGGCGCGCCGAGACACTCGCGATCAACGCAACTGGCCGTCGAGAGCTTGTATAGCGCGCGCCACCTGCCAAGATACCGTTATGCTCTTTGAGCCGCCTGGTGATATCTCTGGTGATCCCGCAATAGAATGTTCCATCGGAGCATTTGAGCAAGTATACAAACCATGGGCAAGCGTCTGCCATCTCAATGTCCATCCTGTTGCGCCATTCCGTTCAGGAAAGAAGCAGCGCCATATCTTCTCGAGCCAGGGAACTGGTCATGGACGTTGCACCTTTCTCCAATATTACATCCAGTTCTCGCGTCTCTTCCTGAAGTTCGAACACCTTTTCGCCGATGCTGCCTTCCGAAATAAACCTGTAGGCGATGACTTTCTTCTCCTGCCCGATGCGGTGGGCGCGGTCAACGGCTTGGCCTCGGCAGGATTTTCTGAGCAAGCCCTCTTCAGGCCATGGTCAACGCCCCAAGATCGAGTTCCAGTGTGACGTCGCCGGGAGCGGCCAGGGCCAGGATCCTCGACGCGGATACCGTCGCCAGCCCCTGGTAGCCGGCCGCGTGGGCGTAGCTGGCCGCGACCCCGTTCGACGCCGGGCCAAGCCAGGCGATGGCGAGCGCCTCCGGCGATGTCGCCAGGCCGCAGCCCAGGAGCTTGCCCAACGCCTCCTTCAGGCACCACAGCAGCGTCAGCGGCAACGCCGCGTGGACGCCCGGCGGGGTCGCGCAGCAGGCCATGGCGAGCTCCTCGGGGGCGAAGCGATCCGCGAGCGCCAGGACGTTTTGCGGCCGCACCCGTTCCAGGTCGAGGCCAAGGGGCAGGTCCAGGGGAAAGGCCACGGCGGCGGCGGCGTCCCGGCAATGCGACAGGCTCACGCCCAGTCCCGGGGCGCCGTGTACGAGCGGCCGACCCAGGAGGTCGTTTTCCACCTCCACCCGGCGCGGATCGAATCGGGCCGCCGGATCAAGACGCCCGAGCATGGCCCGCACGGCGGTTTTGGCGGCGAGCCTCCCTTGCAAAAAGGCATGGCGGCCCCTGTCCACGGCGAACGTTCGAAATCGGGCGAGTTCACGCGGGCTGCAAAAAGCCGGGGCGGCGGCCTCGAGTGACGGCGGGGACGTCGGCCCCAGGGCCAGGACCGGGCGCCATGTCGCCGCCTGCGAGCAGGCGGTGATAGGGATGACGCGCCATGCCCCGGTAAGCTCGTCGAGGACCGAGGCCGGGTCGCCGGTTGTTGCATGGCTTGGTGACATGGCCCAGGCTACCCTGCAAAGCGCGGCGCTTCAAGCCGACCGAAGGGCTTTGGCGAGGCCCGGCGCGACGCCCTGTCCCGGCAGTGTTTCGTGCGGCCGCCGTTGCGGATGGCCCGCGTTGACCGGGAGACGGCAATTCGGTAGAAATTTGACAAGCATGATCGCTTTGGAGAGAGCCTGACCATGACCCACCCGGGCCTTGGATCGCACCAGACCGCCCGCAACGAAAAGCGCGTCGTCATCACCGGCATGTCGGTCCTGACGACGCTGGCCGACACCCTTAACGACTTTCACGCGGCCCTTCTGGCCGGCCGATCCGGCCTGGGTTCCTGGAAGAATCCACTGTATGCCGACTGCTGCTCCCGGATCGGCGGAGATCTTTTCCCATACGACAGGGAGGGCCGACTGGAGACGTTGCGCGAGCGTCTGCCGGACGACGCCTTCCGCCGTCTGCGGCGTCTGGCCCGCAATTCCCCGGATGCCGCCGTCATCGCCTTGTTCGTGGCTGCCGAGGCCTTTGCCGGGGCCGGACTCTTCGGAGTGGCCGATGGTCGACGCATGGGAGCGATTCTGGCCGGGCATTACCTCTACGACCTCTATAAATGGACCAATTGGCGGGCCTACGCGGTGGACCCGGACGACATGGACGTGTCCCTGGGCATCAAGGAGATCGACACCGACGCGCTGGGCTGCATCACCGACGTGTTGGGGATTTTCGGCCCGGCCTACGGCGTGGGGGGGGCTTGCGCCGCCGGCAACATCGGGATTCGCGCCGGATTGGACGCCATCAGGCGCCACGGGACAGATGTGGTGGCGGTGGTGTCGGGCTGCCACGACCTCACGCCGGCGTCGCTGCATTCCCTGGCCAAGCTCGGAGCGATCGCCCTGGAGGGGCCGGGCGGGGAACCGGCCAGGGCCAGTCGGCCCTTCGACGCGGCGCGAAACGGCTTTGTGCCGACCTCGGGCGCGGCCGCGATCATCCTGGAGAGCCTGGAGCATGCCACGGCACGCGGCGCGACGCCCCTGGCCGAGATCCTGGGCGTGGGGGTGACCAACAGCGGATCGCGCAGCCCGACGCCAGCGCAGGAGCCTATGGCCTGGGCCATGGAGCAGGCGCTGGCCGAAGCGGGCATCGACAAGACCGCCATCGGCTACGTGGCGGCCCATGCCACCTCGACGCCCCTTGGCGATCTGGCCGAGGCCAGGGCCATCGCCAGGGTGTTCGGCGACCATGCCCCGGACCTGAAGGTCAATGCGCTCAAGTCCATGCTCGGCCATCTGATGGCCTCCTCCGTGTTGGTGGAAACCGTGGCCGCCGTGCTGCAACTGCGCTCGGGCTGGCTGTATCCCAGCATCAATATCGACAGGCTCGATCCAGAAATCAGCCTTGATGTCTGCGCCAACCGGGCTGTGCCCTGCCGGGTGGACGCGCTCATGAAAAACGCATTCGGTTTTGGCGGCGTGAACACGGCCTGCGTCCTGGCCCGATGTGGCGGGGAGTAAGCGGACGTAGCTCCCTTGGCGCCTGGACCCTGCAACAAGAAAGGAAAATGTGCATGAACAGGGAAGAACTGCTTGCCTTGCTGGTCAACAATCTGAAAAAAGCCATTCCGGAATTCGTCGGCGAAGACCTGGATACGTCGAAAACCTACAAGGATCTGGGTGTCAGCAGCCTCGAGCTCGTGGAGGTGGTGACCCGGACCACCAAGGAACTGCGACTGAACCTGTCGTTTCAGGAACTCGCCAAGGTCAGGAACACCGACGATCTGGCCGACGTCATTTTGGGCCTGCAACAAGGGGTCTGAGGCCGCCGGGAGAGTTCCCGGGGGGATGGCCAGGAACCTTCCGCCCCGGAATCCGTCAGGTCCGGCCCACCTGTTCCATGTCTCGGCGCATGAACGCCAGCAGGTCGTGGGTCTGGGGACTTTGGAGCTTCAAGGCGTCGCAATCCGGCGTAAAAGCCAGTTTTTGCATGAGCAGGCCGTCTGTGCCGAACCACTGGGGCAACAAACCGCCGAAGAAAAATCCCTTCCCCCGCAGGATTTCCACGACACGGCCGGAGCATGGCTGGCCCAGGTTCACCATCACCTGGAAGACCAGCACGCCCGTGGAAGCGGCCAGGGCCAGTTCGCGGGCGAGACGGTCCCCGAAGTCATGGCCCGCGCTGCGGACCATGACGCGCAGCACTCCCACCGCCTTAAAAAGGCGCACATCAAGATCCGAGGCGGCATCCCTGGGCAGGTCCGCCGTGGAAACGCGCATGCTCCTGGTCAGGGGCAGTTCCGGCAGCAGGTCGGCCAGGACCGTCTCATAGACCGGCGGCAGGTAGAGATCGCAGGGCGCGTCGCGAAGGATTTTGAAGGCCAGCACCGTCGAGACCCGCTCCTCGGGGGCGTTGCCCCTGCCGTAGGCCGCGCCCGGCATTAGGCCCAGTTCGAGGCCCGTCTCAGCACATCCGAAAAGCAAGGATATCCGCTGCATGACCAGGTGGTTGCAGACTGCCTCACCGAAAATCGCGTCAATCGGCGCATCGGCTCCGGCCATGGAGAAGAGGTATTCCTGGAGGCAAAGGATGGTCATGGTGGCGCGGTAGTCGGGGATGACCGAGGCCTGCCCGGTTTCGCACAGACGCGGGTTGGCGGCGACATGGCGCAGCAAGGAGCCGAAGCCCACGACGTCGCCGCAGGCCGTGACCGCCACCGCGCTTAGCATGTCGCCACGTTGGTGGGCCTTTATGAGCCTTTGCGGCACGTAATAGGTGTCGAAGGGGTATTCCCCGCCGTAGACCTCGAAAAAGCAGCGGATCACGCCCCAGGCGTCTCCGGGTTCGAACCGGCGCACCGTGAAGTCCTGGCCAGGCGCCACCGTGTAGGATTCTTTCTGCAGACGTCTGACGACAGCATCCTTGGTCGTGGGCAAAAGGGAAGGAATGGCTGACTCCATTGGAGAGGGGGCTGCCTCCTGGGCGGCCGGATCTCGGGGCTGACGCGTCGGCAGGGCGTCGTAGGTGTTGCGCAGGCAGATCAGGGCGTCTTCCATGGCCGTAAGCGTCCTGGCCAGATCCTCTTCGTCGTGGCGGTGGCAGAGATAGCCGTGATGGTGCGGCGACAGGAACACGCCCCGGCGGATGAGCTGGGTGAAAAAGATGTCGCGCTTGGCCACATGCCGACTGCCTTTTTCCCGGCGGAAGGTGAGGCAGAAAAGCGCTGGCGGGCCGCTTAGAACCGCGCCCACGGGATAGCGTTCAAGGAGGTCGCCGAGGGCGGCCACAAACCGCTCCCCCTTGACCCCTATGGCTTCGAGCACCGCATCGCGCTCCAGGATCGTCAGGGTGGCCAGGGCGGCGGTGATGCCGTCGCTGTTGGGGCCGTAGGTCGAGGCGATAAAGGTCTCTGCGGCGGCGGGCTCCATGATGGCGGCTTTGCCGACCAGGGCGCTTATGGCGTAGCCGTTGGCCATGCTCTTGCCAAGGGCCGCCAAATCCGGGGCCACGCCGTAATACTTCTGGGCGCCGCCAAGCCCCAGACGGAAATTGGTGCGAATTTCGTCAAAGACCAGCACCGCGCCGTAGTGGTCGGCCAGCTCCCGCACGCCCTCCAGAAAGCCCGGTTTGGGCTCCTTAACCGGACGCAGCATGTCGTGGCCGATGGGGGTCATGATGATGGCCGCCGTTTCCCGGCCGTGTCGCTCCATGAGTCCGGTCAGTTCGTCCAGGTCGTTGTAGGCGAAGTCGTAGACGTCCTCGTAAAGCTTGAGCGGTACGCCGCCCTTGATTTCCACGCACCAGTCGTGCCAGCCGTGGAAGCCGCAGCGCATGACCTTAAGGCGGCCGGTATGGGCCCGGGCCACGCGTATGGCGGCGCTGGTGGCGTCGGAACCGGTTTTCAGGATGATGGTCCGTTCACAGCAGGGGACCAGGCGGCGCAGCCGGGTCGCCAGTTCGTTCTGGCAGGGCTGGGAAAAGGACAGGCACAGGCCTTTTTCGGTGAGTTGGCGGATGACGGCCGCGTCCACCTCCGCCTCCCGGTGCCCCAGGATGACCGGACCATAGCCGCACAGGAAATCGATGAACTCGTTGCCGTCGGCGTCGGTGATCCGACCGCCCCGGCCCGACTCGAAAAAGATCGGATATTCGCCCGGGATGAAATCGCTGGGTTTGCTGGTGTAGAGCGCGCCGCCGGGCACAAGCTCCCTGGCCTGTTCAAAGAGCTCGAAACTTCTGGCCAGTCGTAGCGGGGGGGCCTCGCTCCTGGGCATCATATGGAACCTCCATTCGCAGCCAGGGTGACGGTCTCGCTGCGGGTCTGGCGGATTCTGGCCCCGCAGGCCAAAAGCCGGGCGACAAAGGTTTGCGGGTCGATGGCGTCTTCCGGCGCCAAAAGCCCCTTGGCGGCGACGGCGCCCTCAAGGAGCATGCGTACGGCAATGGCCGCCGGGAGGCCCGTTCCCGGACCCATGGCCCCGACCATGTCGGCGGCGTAGGTCACGGCGCGGCCCTGCCGCGTCCCGGACACCGTCACCTTGAGGCCGGACACGCCGGGGCCGGAGGGCATGGCCGGGGCTTGTTCCCGCAGGAGTGAGACGACCGGGGGCCGGGGCTCGCGGCGTAACAGGCCGCAGGATTTTTGGGCCATAAGCAGCCTGTCGGCCCAGTCGGGCAGGATCACGCCCTTGACGGTGAGATGTTTGAGCCCCGGCAGGCGTCGCGGCAGTGTCAGGGGCTGCGGATGCCCGACGTAGCGGACGGTCGCCGTCCCGATGGGCTCGGCGAAGGTGACGGTTTCCTCGCCTTCGCCGGTTTCCAGGTAGTGCAGTCGGTGATCGCGAAACTGGGGCGCC
>Ga0209467_1001984_pt1 | contig 15697 bp, 12 predicted proteins | sample Higcelwee11metaG_FD_187175 | JGI IMG/M metagenome (GOLD analysis project Ga0209467, IMG submission 187175) | Freshwater pond sediment microbial communities from the University of Edinburgh, under environmental carbon perturbations - High... | ecosystem: Environmental > Aquatic > Freshwater >...
ACGGTTTGATGAGGGAGCATTGAGGATGCAAGGCCTTTGGAACACGTAGTAGCCGCGTGCGGCAAGGCGTCTCGAATATAAAAAGGGCTGAAGAAACCGGCCGAATCAGTGCTCTACTCTACCCAGAATTCCGTGAACGCGAAAATCACCGGTTTATCCGGTGCATTTATTTGTTGTGCGATATATCAAGACCCAAGCTATTTTTTCTCATTCTTAAGTATCGGTAGCGATGAGATGTTTTTAGATAACTCTGAAATGGGTCCTAATACGTCCTCCATCATTTTGTTAAATAGGTCACGGTCTTTCGGTTCCGGGATACCATCCGACGCGATCCCCAACTGAGATAGGACAGAAGAAATCTCCTTTTGATGTACATGACGTCTTTCCCTCTTTAGCCGCATATGAGAAGCGATTTCCGTGGCGTTTCTGCAGGCATGATCGAAGTCTTTTGGGACCAAACCATAGCCATTGAACAAAGCAGATAACTCGTCCTCCGGTATATCCCAATTCACTGATAGATCCAATTTTTTGCCTGTCTGTGGATTAATCGCGTATTCAGAGGTAAAACTGGCCCCTTCAAATTTACTGCTTAGCTTAACCATAACCCTCATAACCCCAAAATATTCAACATAGGCGAGAAGGGTGTGCTTCTCTGAATCGCCTCGAATAGCCACAAGATGGAATAAATTGGTTTGCGGACGGTCGATGACCACATCTCGAATATAAAAAAGTCCGAATCCTCTATCGTCCGTTGAGGTTTTTAATGCGTGGATACCAATTTCACAGCGGTGCGGGGCAATGCCCGCATCGATACACTGTGCTATGGCAGTTTTGACCACGGATCGTCCAGCTTCCGGACCCCCAAATACGAGCCGGTGTTGCAACCTACTGTCCACCTTGAATGGCGTCATTTTGAGATTCTTTAGTTCTCCTTCTAGGTCAAAGTCAGAATATTTATCTTTAATTCCCTGTAACATCTTCCGGGCTTCGAGTTCTGTCCGGGCAAACATACGGATGTTGGCTTTGCCTTCGGATTCCACTATTTGAAAAAATGGTTCCTTACGAGTCATAGTTCCGTTGGCTCGCAAAAGTAATTCGGTTCCGTCCACTGTACGAACGACCTCATCAGGGTTGTTGTTTCGTTCGCGCTTAATTCCGACTGCCAGCGAAAACCAGTTAAGCTGAGCGGCCAATGTAGCGTCCCAAGACCTACCGAGCGAATTGTTGCACTGCTTACAAAGAAATCCACGAACCTTTTTCCGGCCACCTATCGAGTTTGGGATCACGTGCTCATTTGAGTCATTAATCCTCGTAATATCCGATTCGCAAAAGGGACATACTATTTTATTTTCCATCGTGAAATATCCTTCCCCTATAAAAACTCATTTTCTACGCGTTACATATCGAAGTTGCGATTTTTCCGAGAGAATAAGAGAACGTATATATAACGACATTTTTCTTGGCTCAACATTATATCTGTTCCCTATCTACAACGGTTGAATTCAGCGGTCGCGGTACGCGATCCGCTGGAATGATTGGTGGTGTGCCGGGCACGGCACGTGTTCTTAAAAGTGAGTCAAATGTAATGGATTTCCAAACATTTGGCAAGTCTTAGACCCAGCCAGATGGCGGCGAAGGGTGTAGCGGTAGTGCAACGGGGTACCGGTGACGGTGCTTCGGGAGGAAGCCGCCTTGCTGAGGCAAGGTACCGCGAAGGTACGGGATGACGTACAGGAATCGAGTATAAGGCGCGCATACCGGGACGAGCCTGCCACACAAGGTAAAGTCCTCTATTCATTACAAGATATGTCCGTAAACTCGGCATTCGCGTACCGAAAGACATGTGTTTAGCCCGGGAGATCTGCCGCGATGTCTATCAAAGGACTGACCGAACCGTAAGGGGAGGCGATCACGTGGCAGAAGTCAGCAGAGGGCATAGTAGTCGATGGAAACGAGCTGGGCCTCCCGAAAGCGGGAGAAGTATACCCGGAGGTCTCACCCCGATGAAGGCCCGAACGGTGCCCAAGCCGAATGGTTTGGGTAAATGGTCGCGGTTATCAAAGAGCATGTTCTTACCGACATAATGCAGCGGACGCTGAAATGTCGGTAGCGTTCTGCTTGATTAAAGCCCGGCAGGCCGGATGTATTTTATCTGTACCTGTTTTGACCAGCCGAACCGCCGGATACGGCCCCGTATGTCCGGTGGTGTGGGAGGGGCGCCCCGCGAGGGGCGTCCCTATCCCTATTGGGCCTAAACTCCAACCGGCCCAAAGTGAAACCCGTAGTTGACATGACTTAAAATCAATTTATTGATGCAGCGAACCGCAACCTTCTGATCTGCAATAGGTCGCCCAAACAAGGCAAAGTTGGGGATCGACTTCGCCTGTTCGTATTCCCGCATCTGCGGAAAGCGCCGATAAGAGATCCCATATGCCGTTTCGAAAGGCATTGTACTCGTGCGGAGCAAGCTGAAGTACGACGAATAAACAAGACCATCGTACCCGACACTACTAGCGGCCTTGGCTATCTCGCGAGAAATTGGATAGGAATGTTTCCCCGCCAAAAATAGCATATGAACGGCCATATCAAGACTTTCGAACTCGGTGACATGCTCCTCTGGCAACACACAAGAAAGATCTAAAAGCTTTAACCTCTTCATCGGTGAAAGAGAAGCAACGTAAAGCTCGTCCTCAGATGTAATTCGGCACTCATGAACACATACTTCAAGATCCTGAGAACTGTACATTACTGGCAGGTCGGCAGAATCCAAGCGACCGACTCCGAGGCACTTTGCTGGTGGAGTATCGTATTCCCTGGGATCAGCGGGGGCTTTCGGCGCCTTTCGAATTCGATAAAACAAATGACTTTCATCAAGTTCAATCGATGGATACTCGTTGATGATGCGCTGAATAATTTTTGCTTTGGACCGTTTTTTCTGCAGCGCTTTAAGAGGTTCAACTTCTCCCACCATCCACAGGCGTGGACCATAATAAAAGAAACCGACTCCTAGTGTATTGCTTATCAGTTCTATGTCTTTTTCAAACCACGGGGACGTAGCTATACTTGTTTTCTGATGTTCATTGAACGTCACAACTGGTGCAGCGCCATATGCGCACTTATGTAGGGTTCCCCATACAAAATATCTATGAGCCAGCTCACCCGCTCTGTCTTTGGTCAACTTTCGACCGGACACTTGTCCGCAATTTGGGCAAGTGGAGTCGTCGTCTTCACCGATTCGCTCGGCGTCAAGAATAAGGCCCTGATCGGAGAAGCAATTCGAGCACAAAACAAAGTTCATTGAGGTACCTTGGCCCAACAAGTGATTATGTAGTTTTTTTCTGTATAACTCCAACAAAGAACATGTATAAATCCTGTATCAATAAAGAACGAAATTAACAATCATTTTGTGCCCGTGTTAAAAACTTTTCGCCTACCGTTTTAAGCCGGAATACCCTTTACAACAAGGCTTCTCCGAAACCCCGGTTCATGAGGTTCAGGTACGGCAAAACTCTCATCACCAGGTCAAACTGTCCCGCGTTATGTCGGTAGCCAAATTTTCTAGCGGGATAACATTCAAAGTGTGGAGTTAAACAGCAAATGGCATTAATTCAGATTAATCAAAATGTGCTGACGGCTTATAACCGGGAATTGCTTTCCGGTTATATTCCGGAAAATGATCACAGGCACTATGTAAAATGGCTGAGGTATTATCTGGATTTTTGCAATAAATATAAATTCGATCCTTCAAATGTCGCAGACTTTTTGTTTAGTGATAGTAGGATTTTAACGTTTCAGGACTGACCCCGATATAAAAGAGCAGTTGAAGCATCCAGTTGCGGAGGGTTGTATATATCATGCCTTCTTTTTTCCAGCGCCGGGCCGAGGTAACCACCGGATCTGAAATGAAGTGAATTTTATACCCCTTTTTTCTGAGTCTGAGCATGATCTCCACATCTTCCATCAGTGCAATTGGTTTATATCCTCCCAAGTCCCAAAAGCATTTTGATTTAATGAATATTGCCTGGTCGCCAAAGGGAATCCGGGTGATCCGGGAACGCAACGTTGCCACCTTTTCGATGATACGAAAACCTAATTGCTTTGCGCTAATGGCCAGATCAAATGCACCGGCAGCAACTTCCTTGTCCCGGCAGGCATGAAGAATTGTTTTGAGTGCATTTGCCGGCAAAATAGTATCTGCATGAAGAAACAGCAGCAGATCTGCGGTTGCGGTCCGGGCCCCATGGTTCATCTGCACGCCCCGGCCGGCCGGTGATGCTGTTTTGATAACATCGGGGTCATTGATCGCTTGAAGGGTGCGTTTTTCAGGGTCTCCATCCACCACAATAATTTGGGTGGCCCACAACATCTGGGATGCCGATGATTTAAGATCGCCAATGGTCCGGTTAATACGGTCCGCTTCGCCGTATACCGGTATAATAACGGAGATCACAGGATTCATTGGATTGAGCTTCCGGAAGTTGATTTGAAAATAATATCCCCGTAAAAGGCCGTTGACGTCCCCTCCGTATTATCCGAGTCCGTCATGATCGCCACACCCGAAGTCATGGGGGGCGGGTGCCCGAAACTATCCACATAGTCCTGATAAATATTACGTTCTTCGGTGACCCAGGTGCCCACCTTGTCGTCACCGCTTTGCACGGCGATCATCATAACCTGATTGATGTAGGGGTTGGGTATCCGGGTCCCTTTAGGGACGCGGTTGGCCCAGATATAGGTCACCACTGTTGCAGGTGGATACTGGCCGTATATCAGGCGGGCGGTTTCAAATCGGGTTTTTTCCCAGACCCCTGCCTCATCAGGGTTATATTCAAAAGCCACATAAATTCGTGCTGGATAATCATCCCCGCTTTTTTGGGTGACATCGGTTTTCTTATTAATGTCCGTGATTTTCCATTGCCATTGAATAATGGGATATTTTTTCACATCAATGCCGATTTTGCGAATCAGTCCCGAAGCGGATGCCTTGCTATAGGCTTTGATTACAGTTCGCCCCTGGTCTTCAACCATATTGTATGTGGTATGTGCCTTTATTTTTTTAAATGTCAAAGGCTCCCAGTGCCGGGGTAAGATTTCCCCGGTATTCACCCGGGAAAAGTCCCCTATGGTCAATATAGGCTCGGCGCAAAGCGCAACAGCGACGTGCAATACCATGATAAAGCTGACCGCCATCCAGATCTGTTTTTGTCGACTCAAAATTTTACTCCTTGTTTTAAGAGGTAATTGGTAGTGTGTACGGCCGTTTTGCCGGCTGGATCAAGATTGAGAAAGGCTAAGTCCTTTTGGGTATCAATGTCCCGCCACACGGGCAGAGTACAGTGTGACACATGATGATCTTTAAATCTGTTCAGGGTCAGATCAAATACCTGGTCGGTTCCCCAGGGGATACCGTGAAATATCCGGGGGGTAAATCCTTTGGCCGTAAACCCGATCAGATAATATCCGCCATCATGACTTGGGCCGATGGCCGCACTGCATTGGTCCAGAGTCTTAAAAGCCGTATCAAGTATCTGAGACGGCAGATCCGGTAAATCAGACCCGATGAGAACGGCCCCTTCATATCCGGCGGTAAAGGTGTCGGCAAGGGCATTTTCCATTTTTTCTCCCAGGGTGCTGCCCTTTTGGGGGAAAAGATCCAAATCATCTCCCACCCAATCCCTGATATGATGAATGGCGTTTTCCGGGTAATAGTAGACCCGCAACGCCCAGGGAGTTGATCGAACCATATCCAGAACATCCATCACAAAGCAGCGGTATAACGCCAGGGCTGCTGTGTCTCCCACCCCCTTTGCAAGGCGCGTCTTGACCCGGCCTTTTTCCGGGGATCTGATGAAAATGATGACAGCGTTGTTTTTTGTCATCTTCACACCTTGAAATAGGGGCAGGTTTCCCGGATGCACTCCCTGTTTTTGCCCTGTTGGCGGCATTTCGCCTCGCCATGGGCCCTCAGAACCAGGGGCAGGTACGCTTCGGACAACCGGGCCACTGTTTTCAATGTTGTCCACACCTCCCGCTGGCAGCAGCGGGCCGCCTCAATCCCGTTCAGGTCGTGGATAACGGCTTCGGACACCTGCTGGACGATCTGCCTGGCCTTGGGTTTTAACGGGGTGCTTTTCAAAATGACCCCAAAGGCAATGCCCGCACCCACAGCAGCGCCGCAGGTCCCCCAGAAAGCGCAGACACCGCCGGGAACGGCTCTTCCCCGGTCAATGGCCGTAATGATGTCGCTGTCTGTGATATCCCCGCCCAAATTTCTGAACACGGCGGTGATGACGCCGGGCACTGCAAAATGATGCTCGGGGCCATGGAGGGGAAATGAGGGATGACTGCGAAGCTGGTTGATCAGATCAATCATATCTGTTGCATCGGTATGGGTGCAGATATGTTTGACCACATCCACTATCTCTTTTCCATGGCAGTGGTCGCAGACAAAATGACCTTGTTCGCATACGGCGTTGGCTGGGAATTGATTGCCGCAGAAAATACAGTTTTCCTCTCTTTGTTCTTCCAGATAGACCAGTGGTTGGCCGCACAGCATGCAGTCCTGTTGAAATTTTGTATCCGTTTTCAAAGAAGCCTTTTGGCTCAAGGTGGCGGCGTTCTCGTCCACAGGGGAGGGCGGCAGTTCGCAGCTGCAGGCGTTCACGGCGTCGATATTGGATACACTGCCCATGTGATCCAGCTCAAAAATCGTCGTATCCTCCCGGGCATCAGAGGGCCTAGTGGACTCCGACGATTGCCCGCGTAAAAGCAGCTGTCCGTCGTCAGTCATCACCGCGGCATGGGGGCCTGGGTAAAAAACCATTGTTTTTTCCGCAGGCTTAGGCCGAAAGGCCGTATAGGTGACGGCATAAAACCTGTGGTTCAATACCTCTTTGTAAAAAAAACGTTTCACCACCCTGATCCGGCTGAATCCGGCTGATTCCAGGATGCTCATCAGCTGGGGCTGCACAAGTGCCCCTGACAGACACGCCCCCCGGAGTACCGCATCATTCTGGATTTCAGGGGGGCAGGGATCATCGGTGACCACGTCGGAAATAAAAATCCGCCCGCCGGGGACAAGTATGCGAAAAATTTCAGCAAAAGTCTGCCGTTTGTCCAGGGAGAGGTTAATGACGCAGTTGGAGATGACCAGATCCACGGTGTTATCCGCCAGGGGCAGTTGTTCAAGAAACCCTTTTTTAAAGGAGACATTCCCGTACCCCAGGTTTTGGGCCACATCCGCAAGGGGTTTTCGGGCCAGGGCCAGCATGTGATCCAGCATGTCAATCCCGATGACCTGTCCCGAAGGACCTGTTTTCCGGGCGGCAATGTAGCACTCAACCCCGGCACCGCAGCCAAGATCAACCACGGTATCACCCAAAGCGATGCCTGCGTCCAGGACCGGGCTTCCGCACCCATAGGAGCGAATCCTGGCGGATTTGGGAATATGGGACATTTCCGCATCGGGATAGCAGACCGGATTGGTGATGTCCGTATTCTCATGTTGTGCGGCAGCCGAATAAAATTGCCCCACAACGCCATGGGTATCGGCCAGGGTGAGTACGCAATTGGAGTGGGTCAGGGCCACAACTTCACCTTCCTTTTCACAGTGCAGCAACTTCTCGCCCATTTTTCGCCGGATCTGGGGCCATGGCGCTTCTTTGGTAACTTGAGCCGACTGAACCATTAACCACACTGCCAGGCGGCTATGCAAGGGCAGGTAGGGGTCATGACCCAGGTATGATCCGCCGTTATGGAAGCTGTGATCAATGTCCGGACCGCCAACAATGTATTTTAAAGGATTGTCCCCATAGACGGGATCATCCTTCACAGATAAACTTCGCAGGGTTCCAAGGACCTCACTGTTTCGCCAGATCGTCTCCAATCCCTGGGAAACATGGCCGCATACGGTCTCTTGACGGTCGATCAGGGCCGGGGTAGGGTAGATCATGCCGTCTGGGCCCAGTGCCAGCGACTCCCACCCGGCATTGCCCAGGTCGTATTTGGTGCCTGGGGTGGAGAAGACCCTGGCGGCCAGGTTGGTGATATTATCAATGGACAGATCGTGGGCTGCTGCCATATCGTGGGCCTCAATCAAATAATTGAACAGCTCATCCATGGGCACCGCCGGCTGGACCGATGCCCGTCCTGTGGTTAAAAGCCACATGTAATGGATGGCGTTAATCGAAAATTCTACCCCCAGCTCTACCATCTTTGTCATCTGATGGAAATTGTCCGGGTGCACCACCATGGAGAGGGTGGTTATAATATTCGATCCTTTTAGAGTGGTAAGGCCGGCGGTTGTTTTGGCAAATGCCCCGGTGCCTCTTAAGCGATCGTTGGTCTCTTCAAGACCATCCAGGCTGACCTGGAGAAACAGGCGTTCACACGGCAACGTGTTGAAGAAAGCAAGGTGGGCCGGTATCAATATCCCGTTGGTTAAAATCACGAGCAGGGTGTCGGGATATTCATTTAAAATCAGCCGGCAAATTTTCTGGAAATCGGGGTGTACCAGGGGTTCTCCGCCGGTTAAATAAAAAATCCGGGTGCCCAGGCCGTAAGCCTGGAAGACCGTGGCGGTGATCATGTCGAAATCCATGGTCCGGCTTGTTTTGGATGAACAGGAAAAGAGGCAGTGGCGGCAGGCAAGATTGCATTTATCAGTGATATGCAGCCAGAACTCCTTTAACGCTTTAAGGGTCAATGCGTGGGCACGGCCCTTGTAATCGGCAGTGTCCGGTGATTTTAATAAGGAGAGAAACTGGGATTCACGGACGATGGCGCTAAAATCCGTATCACCGGGTGCCAATGAAGCCCCCGGATACTGTTTTCTCCCGTCCTGATTTTTGGAAGAGATAAGCTTTTGAAGCAGCCGGTCTCCTGCGGTACTGGGGACGATCCAGTCCACAGATTCGGGGTTGATATATACGGCGGTGTTGTCCTGTTCAAGTCTGATCCAGCTATGATATTGATCTGTGTCCAAGGTGTGTACTCCCATTGTGATTGTGCAAGTATCGAGATTCAAAAAATAATTATTTACGCTGCCAGGCCAAAAACCGTTCAATAATCCCTATCGCGGTTTTCGGCACCCGGGCTCTTTTCCAGGCACCCGCAGCAAATCGGCCGGACTCTGCCAGGGTCGGGTAAATATGTATGGTGCCAAGGATTTTATTAAGTCCGATATTGTATTTCATGGCCAAAATAAATTCATGGATCAAATCTCCGGCATGGGACCCCACAATAGTCACCCCCAGGATTTTGTCTTTTTGGGGAACGGTCAGCACTTTGACAAATCCCCGGGCTTCGGAGTCGGCAATGGCCCGGTCCAGATCGTCAATCGCGTAGCGGGTCATCTCGTAGGGAATATCGGCGGCAAGACAATCTTTTTCGTTCATTCCCACCCGTGCCACTTCGGGATCGGTAAACGTACACCAGGGGATCACCCTGTAGTCTGCCGTGAATTTTTTAAAAGACCCGAACAATGCGTTTACAGAGGCATACCAGGCCTGGTGAGCGGCCACATGGGTGAATTGATAAGGGCCGGCAACATCACCGGCCGCATAAATATTGGGCATGGTGGTCTGCAGCCATTTATTGGTTTTAATGGTACCATTGGGATTCAGCGCCACCCCCAGTTTTTCCAGCCCAAACCCTTGGGAATTGGCCACACGGCCCAAGGCAATCAAAAGGGCGTCAAACGGAACGGGCACTTGTTGTCCATCCGAATTTCGGGTACAGATCAGTTTTTTTTCGTCATTGTCCACCCGGATCTCCTTTGTCGTGTGCCCGGTGAGGACCCGAATGCCCTCCTGGATGAAGGTCTCTTGGATGAAATCGGACACATCGTCATCTTCCCGGCCCATGATCCGGACAGCTCTGCCTACCAGGGTAACCTGGGCACCTAAACGGGCAAAGGCCTGGCTGATTTCGCACCCGATGGGACCGGCCCCCAGCACCACCAGCCTTTGGGGTAAATCTCTCAAAGACCAGACCGTATCAGAGGTGAGATACTGCACCTGGTCAAGGCCGGGGATGGCCGGAACCATCGGCCGGGCGCCCGTTGCCACGACAATGCTGCGGGTGGTGATGACTTTACCGTTCACCTGAATTTTATATGGGGAGATGATATGTGCCTCGCCCCGGATGCAATCGACCCCGAGTTGGGTATACCGCTCCACAGAATCATGGGGTTCTATTTTTTTGATGATTTTTTCCACCCGCTCCATGACCGTTTTAAAATGGAAGTCAATATGGGTATGTTCAAAACCAAACTCCTTGGCCCTTTTGGCATACGAGAGTATTTTTGCGCTGCGCAGCAAGGCTTTGCTGGGCACACACCCGGTGTTCAGGCAATCTCCCCCCATTTTGTCCTTTTCCACCAATGCCACACCCGCCTTCACAGCCGCTGCAATATAAGAGGTCACAAGACCTGCGGAACCGGCACCGATAACCACCAGGTTGTAGTCAAATTTTGAAGGCTTGGAAAATTTTGCCATGACCCGCCGGTTTTTCAAAAAGCCTGTGAACGCCTTTGCCATCCAGGGGAAAAGTCCCAAAATGGCAAAGGAAGTGAGCAATGGAAAGGAGAGAATCCCGGATGCGCTTTCCACCTGGGATAACCGGGTGCCGGCATTGATGTAAGCAAGGGTCCCTGGAAGCATGCCCAGCTGACTTACAATGTAGAACATGCCGGTTTTAATGGGGGTCAGTCCCATGAGAAGGTTGATGACAAAAAAGGGAAACACCGGCACCAGGCGCAGGGTGAAAAGATAAAAGGGACCGTCGGTTTCAATTCCCTCATTTATTTTTTTGAGCCGGTCGGAAAATCGATCCTGGATGTACTCTCTTAACAGAAATCGAGACGCAAGAAATGCCAGGGTCGCACCGATGGTGCTGGCAAAGGAGACAATGATTGTGCCGGTCCAAAGCCCAAACACGGCACCGCCTGCCAGGGTCATCACCGCGGCTCCCGGAAGTGACAGGGCTGTTATAACGATATAGACCGCCGCATAGATGAAGATGGTTAGAGTTGTGTTTTCGACATAAACATGTTCCATGGCGGCTTGTTGGGATTTAAGAGCCTCGAAGGTCAGGTGCCGGTGAAGATCCAATGAAAAAAACAGGATAACGCCCAGGATAAATGTTCCAAGAATGAGTACCTTAAAGAATTTTTGATTCATTTTATATCCAATTCCATTAAAACGTTTAGGAAGGCGGAATGATGCAAGTCCACCCGGGCAAAACAGTATGCCGGCAATGACTGAACCGGAAACTATTGTCTGTGACTCAGTTACTAAAAAATAGCATGTAGCCGCCATGCCGTAAATGTTGTTTTCAGATTGTGTGGTTCACAAATCCCTCACAAGCGTGTTTTCATTTGACTGGTTCCTGCAAGGGCCGTTATGATTGAAACAAATCATTGGAGGCCCGGACTGGACAACAAGATCTCATTTCGGAACACCTAAATCGAAAGGAGCCCCATGCAGAAAAAAATTCTTGTGGTGGAAGACAATGCCGAGCTTTCCGACCTTCTCCTTCTTCATCTCTCCGACCAGTTCTGGCAGGTGGATCTGGCCCGTGACGGCTTTACCGGATATAAGAAGGCGGCAGGCGGGGGTTACGATCTCATCGTCCTGGACATTATGCTGCCGGGCATGGACGGCATCGAGATTCTTAAAAGCATTCGGGGCATGGGCCTGGTCATTCCAGTGCTCATGCTGACCTCGAAGTCTTCCGAGATCGACAGAATTCTCGGTATAGAACTCGGGGCGGATGACTATATTACCAAGCCCTTTTCCATCCGGGAACTCGTTGCCCGGATTAAATCCATATTCCGGCGTATGGAAAACCTCTCCGTCATGAAGAAGAGCGCGTCAGAATCCATCATCCAGGCCGGGGGGCTCGTCATTGATCCCGAAAAACGCAAGGTCACCGTTGCAGGGAAGCATGTGGATCTTACGGCAAAGGAGTACGAGCTTCTCACCTTTTTTGCCCGCCATCCAGGCCGGGTGTTTAACCGGTCCCAGCTTCTGGAAAATGTCTGGGGATACGGCCACGACGGCTACGACCATACCGTCAACTCCAATATCAACCGTCTGCGGGCCAAAATAGAATCCGACCCGGCCAATCCGCAGTATATCTTGACGGTCTGGGGGGTAGGATATAAATTTACGGAGACGGATGAGGCTGATGTTTAATTCTTTGTACTCCAAAATTGCCGCAGGCCTGGCCGCCCTCTTTTTTGTGGTGGGCCTGATTTTTATCGGGGTGACCGTCTTTGCCACAGATATGTACCAGCAGGAGGTGAACCAGAAGCTGAACACGGGCCTGGCCCGACAAATCGTCAAAGAGCGGATTCTCATGGAAGAGGGCAGGGTGAATCAGAAGGCGCTCAGGGATATCTTCCACATGCTCATGGTCATCAACCCCGGTATTGAGATCTACCTTCTGGATGTTGATGGGAACATCCTGACCTTTTCCGCCCCCGAAGGCAGGGTCAAGCGCAGCAAAGTGAACCTCGCCCCTGTAAATCAATGGCTGGACGGCACTATGACCCCGCCGGTTCAGGGGGATGACCCCAAAAACCTTACCGAAAAAAAAGTCTTTTCAGCGGCACCCATTGAACGAAACGGCATCCTTGAGGGCTACCTCTACGTCATTTTGGGCGGGGAGGAATACGATTCCGTTGCCCAAAAACTCAAAGGCAGCTATACACTCCAGCTCTCGGCCTGGATGATCGGGGCCGGTCTCCTCTTTGCCCTGGCCGCTGGTCTGGTCCTCTTCGGCCTTCTCACCGGGCGGCTGAAAAAACTTGCCGCCGTCATGGAGGCTTTTGAAGGAGGAACTGCAGGGGTTGATGTCGATCTGCCCAGGGGCCAGGGACCGCCCGATGAAATTGACCGGCTGAGCACCACTTTCAGGGAGATGGCTGCCCGGATCAAGGCCCAGATGGCGGAGCTGAAGGCCTCTGAGCAGATGCGGCGGGAGCTGGTTGCCAATGTCTCCCATGACCTGCGTACCCCCCTGGCCACCCTGCAGGGCTATATCGAAACCCTGCTCATCAAGGAGAATCAATACTCTGCCGAAGAACGGCACCACTACCTTGAGATTGCCATCCGCCACTGTCGCCGCCTCAACACCCTGGTCACGGAACTGCTTGACCTGGCCCGCCTGGAGTCCGCCCACATGGATCTTTTTCCGGAACCCTTTGACCTCAGGGAGCTGATCCAGGATATCTGTCAGAAATTTACCCTTGCCGCAGAACAAAAAGAGATTGAACTGAGCCTAAGTTTCGAAAAGACCGTTCCCTTGGTTGAGGCGGACATCGCTCTAATTGAGAGGGCCCTGGAAAATCTTATTGAAAACGCCTTGCACTATACTCCGGCAAAGGGCAGGGTGTCTGTTGCGGTTTCCTTGGAAACCGAGGTAATGATCCGGATCAGCGACACAGGCCCGGGCATCCCTGAAAAAGAGCTGCCCCATATTTTCAACCGCTTCTACCAGTCCGATCCGTTTAGCAGAAAAAAAGATGGGCACACTGGCCTGGGCCTTGCCATTACCTCCAGGATTCTCCAACTCCACGACCGAGAGATTCAGGTTGAAAGTCAAGCGGGCAGGGGGAGCTGTTTTTCCTTTTCCCTGCCCCCTTGGCAGCGGTCCTAATAAAATTCAATGCCGGGGTAAAGCCCCATGGTCGATTTTTTGTGATAAACTTGTGACCTTTGACCGATCTATCTGTGATGCTATCTTTCTAACATAAGGGGTAAGGAAACCCAAAACCCTTAGAAAGGAGATTTGCCATGAAATCCAAACAGATCATTCTAACCCTTACGACCCTCACCCTGTTCATCGCCCTTGGATTCTATGCCTTTGCAGGCATGGAAGGGGAGGTGAAAGAGGACGCCATTAAAAAAGAGGGGTCCGGAAACATGATGGACGATAATATGATGAAACCCGAGATTGCCACCTTTGCCGGAGGCTGCTTCTGGTGTATGGAGGCGGACTTTGAAAAAGTCAAGGGCGTCCAAAAGGTGATTTCAGGATACACCGGCGGTCATAAGCCCCATCCCTCATATAAAGAGGTCTCCAGCGGCGGCACAGGCCACACCGAGGCCATTCAAGTCTATTTCGACCCAGAGGTGGTAACCTATAAGGAACTTCTGGACTACTTCTGGCGCCACATCAATCCCACGGATGCCGGCGGACAGTTTGTGGACCGGGGCAATCAGTACCGCTCTGAAATCTTTTACCACACCGACAGGCAAAAAATGGAGGCCGCGGCTTCCAAAAAGGACCTGTTATCCGCCATGGCCTTTGACAAGCCCATTGTCACCCGGATCACGAAGGTTGAGACCTTCTATCCTGCCGAGGCGTACCATCAGGACTATTATAAAAAAAAACCCATCAGCTACAAATACTACCGGTGGAATTCGGGTCGGGATCAGTTTATCGAAAAGGCCTGGAAAGACACGCACATGAAAAAAGACGGGATGAAAGCGGCGTGGACGCGCCCCTCAGATGCCGCCATCAAAAAAATGTTGTCCCCCATGCAGTATAAAATCACCCAGCACAAAGGCACGGAACGCCCCTTTGAGAATGCATACTGGGACAATAAAAAAGAGGGTATTTATGTGGATATCGTATCCGGAGAACCATTGTTCTCATCAACGGATAAATTCAAGTCCGGTACAGGCTGGCCCAGTTTCACCCGACCCCTGGAGCCGGAGTATATCGTTGAAAAGACGGACAAAAGTCTGTTCATGACACGCACCGAGGTCAGAAGCAAGGTTGCCGATTCCCACCTGCTGATGCCATCCCTTTTCCAAAACTTGAGCAAACCCTTCCCAAGGCCATGAGAATTGATGATATTTTCAGGCTGTTGGACACCATGAAAAGAGATACCTGGATGGACAGACGCAATCTTGCCATGTTTGAGACGTTTTATTCCACGGGCATGCGAATCGGTGAGCTTCACATGCTCAATATCCAGGATATTGATTTTAATGCCGGACTGATACGGGTACTGGGCAAGGGAAACAAAACGCGCATCATACCAGTGGGCAAAAGTGCCCTTGATGCCATCCAAACCTACCGGGCTGATCTTAAGAAAAATTATTCTGCCGTATTTTTAAATAAAAACTTTGGAAGGCTTGGCAGGCGGTCCATTCGACGTATTCTGGATAAGGTGGTCTTGGAATGCGGGTTAGGCTTAAAAATATCACCCCACACCTTACGGCATACCTTTGCCACTCATATGCTGGATTCCGGTGCAGATCTTCGGGGTATTCAGGAGATATTGGGCCATGCCAGCCTGTCTACTACCCAGGTGTACACTCATGTGAGCATGGATCGCCTGATGGCGGTGTACGACAAAGCCCATCCACGAAGTTAGGGCGATTGGCTTTAATTACATCAATGGGTCGGCGGCTTTGAAAATTTTGATACGGATGGCGGCTGTATTTGGCCGCCCTTTAAAACAATAGACATTTTCGGAAATAATAATTATCTTTCATTGTCAGCAAACATGCTGGCGGTTTGATTGTTTTTTAATTCTATAATGGAGCCTCCCTCATGATTTTTTATGAAACTACAATCAAAAATCCTTCTGCCATGATATCTATGACGGGTCTCACAAAATCCGAATTCGACTCTCTACTGCCCGTTTTTGAAAAAGCAGAAAAGGATTATGTAATGGAAG
>Ga0209467_1001986_pt1 | contig 15676 bp, 17 predicted proteins | sample Higcelwee11metaG_FD_187175 | JGI IMG/M metagenome (GOLD analysis project Ga0209467, IMG submission 187175) | Freshwater pond sediment microbial communities from the University of Edinburgh, under environmental carbon perturbations - High... | ecosystem: Environmental > Aquatic > Freshwater >...
ACCCATAAAAAAGCCTCTGTATTTATCTGTTGTGGTAAACAAATTATACTTTAAAGTGCCTATTTATGGGCTTTCGTAGATGGATTTTAGTGAATGTTTTTACTCGAATCTATGTGCGAAAGTTGAGTATATTATCTACAACTTCTAAAGCACCTTTTTCATTCACTCCATCAAGAACTATTAAAATAGGTTTTTCGAAACCGTTTAAAAATTCGCTGATATCTTTTATTTCATTTTCATTTTCAAATCCAAAAGCATGAACTAAGACTTCTTTAATTGTTTTGCAACCGTTCCATTCTAAACTTTTGAGATAAAATGAGATGGTTCCATCTACCTGTATATTATGAGTGAAATTAAGAGCTAAAAATGTTTTTCCAACACCTTCGTCACCTTGCAAATAACAAGATGTAGTATTTTTATCCCACCACTTTTTGATATCTACTTCTATTTCTCTACTGATATATTTGTCAAAATTCTCAATCTTATCTTTGGCGAATTTCAGAGTATTCATCTTTTTTATTTTGTAAATATTTTTGAAAATCACTATTTGAGATAAGTTCATCTATATTTTCCTTTACAACATCCCAAGGATTAGGAACTTTTTTCCAAGGTTTCCACCACTTATATTTTTCAAACTCATTTATTGCTTTTGATTGTTTGTTGTATGCAGGAAGTGTCGCAAAATCTTTTTTCAATATTTCATAAAAAACTGAGTTATAGGAGTCTTTATCTACAATAAGTGGTAAAAGTTGAATATTTCTTTTTCTGTTTTCAATAAGTGCAAGAGGTATTTCAACATCTTTAACATATGAGTAGTTCCGTTTTATTAGATTCATACTAAAAACAAAAATAATAATGTCACACTTTTTAATTTGGCTATAAATCTTTTTATTGAATTTATCTCCAACCTTTATATCTTCATCTGTCCAAAGTTCAATTTCATTATTATCTTTCAAAGCCTCTTGTAGGCTCTTTATATATTCAATGTCTTCATGAGAGTAACTTACAAATAATTTTATTTTACTCATCTATTTTTCCACAGTTTTTCAACAGATATATTGTTTTGTTCATTTTTTAAATTTGCCATTGTTTAAATAGATTCCATTGAGGCATATTTGGTATACCCATGCAACGGATGGTAGGATAAGCTTCTCAAAAATATTTTTGAATATTTTCAGGATCGGTACTGCAAAGCAATATACAAAGAAATATAGTAATATGACAAGTAAAGCGTACAAAAAAACTTTTATATCGCACAAAAAGAGAGATACCGCAAGAATTATGGTAAGTGCTGATATAACTTTACGATGATTCAGAAAAAGCAACCTTATCGGCTTAAACAGAACATCCCCCGATACTTCCAAAATCTTCAAAATATGCTCTTTGTTATGTTTGATAGCGTTTTTGATAGCGTGGTAATCAATCTCTTGTTTGGCATTTATATCCCAATATTTCGACCACACATTCTGCTCTTTGAACATATATGAGCTGATTTCGTATCCGCTATGTATTAATGCTGACGATTCGGTATCGTGAAATGCGTCTAAATCGGTGCGGATATTTGCAAGTGTTTTTTGAACATCTTTGTCTATTATTTTGTATAGAGGCGAATCGGGAGAGGTTGAATTTTTTCCATCCATTTTTGCAATTTCTACACCAAAACCATGCTTTAGGTGGATAATCGCAAGCGCATCTATCCTTCCATTTCTATGCATCTCTTTGGCGAGTTCAAACTCTGTATCTCTTATTTTGTTCATCAAAACATCATTGGTTCCGGATATCATCCTAAATCTAAAAAGCGGTGGAGTTTTTATCTCATTGAGTTGTTTTGACGCATCACTGACGATGACAATATTGCACTCTTCGTCTATAATACTCGCTATCCCTTGATTATCATAAACTCCGCCATCAGACAGTGCTATTGTGGTATCAGCATATATACCATCCATTTTGATCGGGTCAAATAGTACTGGAACGGCAGATGATGCCGCCACTGCATCACCTATACTCATTTCATTGTACGGTGGGGGAAAATCTTCGTATCGCTGATATTCGTATACGCTGTTTTTATCCGTTGTGCTATCGTACATATGCGGGTTTTCACCCATTCCCGAAGCTGTAAAACGCCAGTTGTGCCCGTTGTTTTGCACGGTTGCGTTTATGATGAGTATCGGTACTTTATTGATTAGCTCTAAATTGTGAAAATGGGGTTTAAAGACTTCTTCACTCCAATTGCAAGGCATAATGTATAGTTCGCTCATTTTTTTGAGAGTCTTATCAGAGGCATGGTCGAAAAGATGTTTTTGATATTGTTTACCCAATGCTTGTGTCGTAGGTGTAGAAATATCCATGATGGCTCGCATTCGGATATTTGTTTTTATACCGCGTGTAAACTCCACTTTGAGTTTTTTCACTATGTTAATATAATCATCCCTCGTTATCTCACTGTCGGGGGTTTCATCGAGTAGCTTTTTAAGTTTGATGTAGTAGTGCATAGCCAGAATACTACCACCCGATACACTCGATATAACGCTGACATGACGCAGCATATCAAGTTCTGCCAACCGTTCCAAAACACCTATATGAAATAATGAAGCCCGAAAACCTCCACCTGACAGTGCAAGTCCTACTTTCCCTATACGAATAGAGTGAATGAAGTTTGCGGTTCTAACTTCATCTATTTGCAAAAACTCAGATAGTGCCACTACAAATCTTTTGTTGTCTTTAGCGATGTTTTTAGGCAATACTTCGTGAAGCTTTACCATTTGTTCAGCAGTAACATACTCGGTTCTTTTTGCTCTGATTTGTACAGCTTTTTCGATAGTTTTGATTTGATCGTCTGTAAGCTCGATAGATTCTTTTAGATACTGCAAATTTTTATTATCATTAGGTTGACTTGAGTGTATATTTACTATGTGCTTTTCAAAGTTATCGTAATCTCCGATACTAAGATATAATTGTGCAAATGTAGCTTCTGTCCATTCATCTTTCTTTTTGTCATCAAGTCCACATAAAAATTCTATAGCCTTTTGGCGAATCTCATTGATTTGCGTATCAGATACCGAGTCCCCAAGTAATTTTTTTAGCGTGTAATGTAAAAAAATAGCGTTGACTGCACCGTATCCCTTGTCATTTTCGTCATATAACGCCGCTTTGGAATAAAATCCTATAGCTTGTATCAAATCCTCAACACGTTTGAAAATCATATATTTACGCTTAAATATTGCACCGCGAAGACGCAGAGTCTCTTTGCCTTGCTCCGTCGCCATATCCAAAAGATTTAGAGCATCTTCAAACCTAGATTTCGACGGTATCTCATGGTTTTGATAGATACATTCGGCTTTAAGTCGTATAATTTTGTCTTGAAAAGTTCCGTCTTTGTCCTCTATGTGCCCTAAAATCTCTAATGCGTCTTTATAGTAATGTCTATCTTTTAGTGCTTTACAGCCATTAATTAGAAAATTAATATCACTCATTTTCATCTTTTGTGTGGTGGTTTTGTACTTAATAGCTTTTTATAACAAATTATATTTATTAATGATTTTATTTTATTATAACTTTATACTAGCTTTTTCATTTATCCTATAGACATTCATAATGTTATTAATGTTTAAAAAACTCGGCAGTTATTCGGAAATCCCAAACAACTGAAAGCTTGATTTACCCCGAGGGCACTTTGCCCGCCTACGCGGGAACCTCGTAGAGGTACTCGTGCCCTATAGGGTATGACAGAAAAAAATTGGTAGGTTTGATAGAAAAATCGGAATTTCCGATTTTTCTCATCCAATATCCTTTAATACTACTTTAACATATATGGAATATAATATGAGTCTAATTTCCTTCGGGACTGCCCCTTTGGTTTCCAAAGGGGATAAAACTTCTCTCTAAAAATCCAGCAAAATTTTCAACTCATTTTTTAAAAGTTTAAAATCTTCTTCTTTGATCATACCTATTTTTTTAGCTAACCGTTTTACATCATACACTTTTGCTTGCACCAAAAGAGCGGTACTCTTTTGATTTTTGAGCAATTCGAATTCGAAGAAAAAGCTTCCCGTTCTGCTTTGAGTAGAAAGTGGAACTCCAAAAAATAGATTTTTATTCAGTTTCTTGATAATCAAAACAGGTCTTGCGAAATCAACGCCTTTGCCATTTTGTTCAAATCCTACATTCTCACCGACACTCGCCCAATAGACTTCTCGTTCTTTAAACTGGATGATATTACTTCGTGTATCAACTTGTTTTTTGACTTCATTCCACTCATCGAATTTTTTCATTATCATTCAACTTTCTTGGCTCAAAACTTTCTAAATGTTAATTATTTGATTAATTGTATCATTTTTCCGATCATTGAAGAGGCTAAATGGCAAACTGAAAGATACAAATGCGAAAACCTGGATTCCCGATCTACCCTAAAGGGCACGTAAAGTCGGGAACCTCGGAGAGGTACTCGTGCCCTATAGGGTATGACGGAAGAATATTACCTCTATTAAGCGGCTTCGATGGAAGCGTGCATTTTATCCCAAAAACTCTCATTGATCGGATAGCAATTCCCCGCTTCGACTTCGCGAAGTCCTTGGGCGTACTCTTCTTTTTCCCGCTCAAATTCTGGATCAATCGGTCGTGCGATAATCTCAATCTCTTTTCCTTGAAAAAGGAGTTTAAGAGAGTCGAAGAAAGCGGGAGTTATCTCATCAGTATTAAGTCTGAATGTCGTAGTCATGGTGCGACCTTTTGAATTAGTATAAAAAGTATATCACAACTCTATAAATTGATAGTTCACCCGATAGGGGTGGAGTATAGACGGGAGAAGATGATATTTAAGCTACTTTACTATCTGATAGTTCCAACATACTCTCAATATTGAGGTGATAATCCAACTCTTCCCACTCTATACCGGTATCCATACAAATAAGTTTATAGTTTTTAAGTTGTGAAAGTGTTGCTTTTTTCAAAGGCTGATACCACTCGATCGGAGTCGATATAATCCTATCATCTTCGAGTTTAACATGCAAATAGGACTCATCGAAATGGACTTCTTTCCCTTTAATTAAACCACTCATCCCATATCCTTTCAAATTCATTTTTATTCTCTTCAATAATTTCAAGCACTCTTTTGAGTTCTTTGGGTTTTAAATAATTTTGGACGATACGTAAATTTTCCAACTCGATTTTGGCAAACGCATCATTTTTCATTACATGAATGTGCTTTGGTTCATGTTCATTAGCGTAAAAGAAGAACTTGAAACCGTCTTGATTCAATAGCGTTGGCAAGCAATCTCCATCCCTATAAATGTACAATAGTATAACATATTTAGTGGAATGTGCAAATTTTGCACATACCACTTTTTGAATCGATTTCAAATTGAGCGAAAATATATTAGACTTCTTACATAACCTGCTTTTTCGTTCGTGATGAGTTTATCGAACCATGAATAAAACACCCTTCGACAGGCTCAGGGCGAACGGTGTTAGATTTTCTAATCTTGCGTTATGGATGATAATCACTGCGTGTATTAATGACAAACCCGCTTAGATGCGCTAAAATAACGAAAAAACTCAAGGTCTTTTATGGAATTTAAGGTCGATGCCACTTGCGGCAAAGCACGAGCGTGTACCATCACCACGGCACATTCGACGATACAAACCCCTATCTTTATGCCCGTTGGAACAGTGGGAAGCGTCAAAGGGCTTGATATGTCCGATATGACCGATATTTTAGATACTCAAATCATTTTAGCCAATACCTACCACACCTATTTGCGTCCAGGTGATGAAACCATCGCAAAGCTCGGAGGATTACACGGGTTTACCACCTATCCAAAGAGCTTTTTGACCGACAGCGGCGGATTTCAAGCATTCAGCCTCAGCGACATCTCTAAACCGACCGAATCGGGGATCGAATTTCGCAGCCACATCGACGGAAGCAAACACTTTTTTACCCCTGAAAAAGTGATCGACATCCAAAACAATCTGAACAGTGACATCATGATGATCCTCGATGATCTCGTCGCCCTTCCCGCAACGCAGGAGCGGATCAAAACCTCGATTCAACGAACTACCCAATGGGCGCAGCAATCGATCGACTACCATCGCAACAACCAAACCAAAGGGATCGGGATCAATCAAAATATCTTCGCCATCATCCAAGGGGGGACAGATTTTAATTTCCGTACCCAATCTGCAGAAGAGCTATGCGCAATGGATTATGACGGATTCGCTATCGGTGGACTATCCGTCGGAGAAGCCAATAACCTCATGTACGATACCGTAGAACACACGACACCGCTCATGCCGAGCGATAAACCTCGCTATTTGATGGGAGTCGGAACACCGGAAGATTTAGTCGAGAACATCGAACGGGGCGTCGATATGTTCGACTGCGTTATGCCGACCCGCAATGCCCGTAACGGAACCCTCTTTACGACATTTGGGAAAGTGAATATCAAAGGGGCGCGCTATAAATTTGATGCTGAGCCTATCGATCCTGCGTGTCAGTGCTACACCTGCCGCCGCTATAGCCGTGCCTATCTAAACCATTTGTTCCGCTCTAAAGAGTTGACCTATTTTCGTCTCGCATCGCTCCATAACCTCCATTATTACCTCTGGCTGGTACGTCAAGCGCGTGAAGCAATCTTAGCGGGAAAATTTGTTGAGTTCAAAAAGGAGTTTTATGCACGTCGCCAATCCTAAAATGACACTTGGGGTCAATATTGACCATATCGCCGTCCTTCGTGAAGCCCGTAAAATAAACGATCCCGATCCCCTCATGGCTCTTAGCATCTGTGCCCAAAGTGGTGCCGATCAGATCACAATTCACTTGAGAGAAGATCGCCGTCATATCCACGATGAGGATGCTCGTCGCATTATTGCGTCGTCTCCTCTCCCTGTCAATCTGGAGTGTGCTATTGAGCCTAATATCATTGATATCGTGTGCGCATTACGCCCCCATCGAGCAACGTTAGTCCCTGAAAAAAGGGAAGAAGTGACTACTGAGGGCGGGTTGGATGTTTTAGGAAAGTATGATTTAATATCAACAGCTATTAAAAAATTGCAAGCACATGAAATCGAAGTTTCCCTCTTTGTCGATCCGACACGTGAGGCAATCGAGGCGAGTGAACGACTAGGTACAGAGTGGGTGGAACTTCATACCGGAAGCTACGCGAACCTCTATGCCATGCGCCACAGTGCCCTTCCCCATTCCCATCACGCTATTGAAGAGTTAAAACTTAGCCGAAGCGAATTAACAGAACGATTAGAAAACGCTTATGGCACTATCGTCGATGCGGCAAATTATGCCCGTTCGCTCGGACTCAAAGTTGCCGCAGGTCACGGTCTAAATTATCAAAATGTTGCCTCTATCGTGATGATCGATACCATCGAAGAGCTCAACATCGGTCAAAGTATCATTGCCCGCTCCGTATTTACCGGATTAGCAAGTGCCGTATCGGATATGAAAGCATTATGCCAGCGCTAAAACGTATCGCGATCAGCGTTGGGGATCTCAACGGGGTAGGATTTGAAATCATCCTAAAAGCCCATAATGTGATCAAACACCTCTGCGATCCACTTTATTGCATTAACTACACGATGGCGCATCAAGCGGCGAATTTATTGCATAGACAAATACCTAATGATTTTCAAATATTCAACGTGTCGGGTGAATTTACCATTGAAGCGGGGAGCGTATCCGCGCAAAGCGGTCAATACAGCTATGATTCTTTTATCGCTGCCGTAGAGCTTGCCAAGAACCATCATGTTGATGGTATTGTTACCCTCCCGATCCATAAAGAGGCGTGGATGATGGCAGGTATTCATTATGTGGGACATACGGACGCATTGCGCGATATTTTTCAAAGTGATGCGATTATGATGCTCGGATGTGAGAAACTTTATGTCCCCCTCTACACCGAACATATCCCGCTTCGCGAAGTAGCCTCTCATATCCAGAGTGATAAATTGACCTCATTTTTACTCCAACTCTATGCGACTACTTCGCATGAACCCATCGCTGTACTGGGGCTTAATCCCCATGCGGGAGATCATGGCGTGTTGGGAGACGAAGAGCGTTTTATCGAATCTGCCATAGAGAGTGCCAATCATCACCTCGGAAAAGAGGTTTTCATAGGACCTATCGTCCCCGATATCGCTTTTACCCCCCACTTTCGTGAGCGTTACTCGATGATAGCCGCCATGTATCACGACCAAGGGTTAGCGCCGCTAAAAGCCCTCTATTTTGAGGAGGGAATCAATGTCTCTTTGGGACTGCCGATCATCCGAACCTCTGTCGATCACGGAACAGCCTTTGATATCGCTTACCAAAATCAAGCTTCTATAGTAAGTTATACTAATGCTATATCCGCCGCCATCTCTTTTATTTCGACAAAAAGGTACAATGTATGAATTCCGCTATTATTTTAGAAATAGTTACCCTATTGGATAAAATTTTTCCTAAAAATCTCTATGCCCTCGATTTGACTACAGAACTGTACAAAAATCTTCTCCAAAAACTCACAATTGAACATAATGAGCCCCTTTTTAATGATAAAAAAAGTGCCATACAAAAAGCACTTATTGACTATTTTGCCAAAACTCATCAAAATATTGAAGTACAGGTTACTTTTAGCTCTTTCGCCCTTAAAAAACAGTTTAAACATCCCGCTAAACCCGAAGCTTATGATCGTATGCTTCATCAAAATACCATATCACTAATAGATATATTTGAACGAAAATCCGATTTTTCTCCTCTGCCTTATTTGGTTACGCTACCTGAAAAAATACGTTCCTATATCTTCGAAAATTTTCTTTCATTCGGTCATGATCCTATTAGTGCCCGACAAATGACAAGAGAATATATTGAGGAAATTTTTAATCTTAATGATAGGGATATTATCTTTTTTTTACGTAATCGTATTACAATACGTTATTATACCCCACCCAAAAAACTTCCTCAAGGAGCAGATAAACGATTCGGTGGTGAATCAATAGAAGAGATGAAAGCATTATATAATACCTATTACCCCGAAGGTGCATGGTATTACATCGAACCAACTTTAGAAGAGGTATTAACAGAAAAACTAAACTTTTCTATTATTGACAATAACACATTTAATCGGATGTTTGTCCCTGTCTTTCGCTCAATGATCGAAATTCTTTTACTAGAAGTAATTACACCTAAAGAGAGAAAAAAAATCGATGGGCTAACTGGATATGTATTACGACAGCACTTTCATCAAATGCTTCTCTTTACCTCAAGAAATCTTTTACAGTATGTCGAAAATCGAGATAAAAATGCAGAAATTTTTATCAAATATTTTGCCGATGAAGTTATTATCGATTCTAATGGTAATAAAGTTCAAAAATATGCCATTATCGACTTTAAACAACAAAAATGGAATTACAGTTCAATCGTTTCGGTGATGATGCAATACAAACAGGTAAAACAAAAAATTGCTTCTCAAAAAGAAACAATACTCATCGCTGAAAATGATCTTATCCAGTGCCAAAATGAGTTAACCATTGAAAAAAACAATAAAGATACCATCACTGATAAATTAGTAGGGATACAAGAGATACTTAGTGAACATGCATCAGCTATTTCACGTATTAAAAATCAAACTGGCTCGACACCGGAAGAGATAATTTCCTTAAAATCACAAATAAATCGACTCAATTATCAAGAGACAGAACTCTTTGATACGAAGAAAAAGATTAATAATCAGATTGAACTGAGTAAAAATAAAATCGCCAATAAAATCAGTGAATCTACCCGCCGCCAAAGAAAACTTGATTACGAAAGAAAATCACTCAAAAATTATATAGAACAAATGGCATCCATCCTCGAATCATATGAAACCATCACGGAAGCGATTGCGGCTGCACTGACAAAACGATAATATCCTCTTATGAGAGTCGATTGCAGTAATCCTCGTATCCAAACTCATGAACAATTTTAAGTTCTCCCTCTTTTGTCCAAATAGCGAGTGATGGGAGTTTGATTCCGTTAAACGTCGTATTTTTCACAAATGTGTAGTGAATTTGGTCTTCAAAGATGATTTTATCTCCTACTTTCAACGGCTCATCAAATGAGTAATCTCCCATGATATCCCCCGCAAGGCAGGTATTGCCTCCTAAACGGTAGAGGTGAGCTTTTTCACCTGCTTCCCCTGCTCCTCGAATAGCGGCGCGATAAGGCATCGCAAGGGTATCGGGCATATGGGCCTCAGCAGAACTGTCAAGTATGGCAATATCCATCCCGTTATGGACGATATCAAGTACCGATGTGACCAAAGGCCCCGTCTGCCATCCGATGGCTTCACCCGGTTCGAGATAGACGGTGATACCATTATGTCGGGCTTTAAATGCACAAATTACTTCAATCAAACGATCAACATCATAATCACTTCGGGTGATGTGATGCCCACCTCCGAAATTAACGTATTTTAGTCCTTTGATATAAGAGCCGAACTTTTCTTCAAACGCTTCGAGTACCCCTTCGAGCGCATCTACATTTTGCTCGCATAATGCATGAAAATTAAGTCCGTCAAGTTTCGAGACAATCGCTTCATCAAAGTTTGTGTGGGTTGTCCCCAGTCGGCTATACAAGCCACAAGGATTATAGAGATCGACGGGAGATGATGAGTATTCAGGATTGACACGGAGGGATACCGAAATATTCGGATTGATTAATTTAACACGCTCATAATAGCGGTGAAACTGTGCAGGAGAGTTAAATACGATATCGTCACTGATTCGGGCAATCTCATCGATATCTTCGTCTTTGAATGCGGGGGAATAAGTATGTACCTCTTTGTTCATTTTTTCACGTGCAAGTTTGGCTTCATGTAGCCCGCTAGCGGTACATCCGTAGAGATATCGTCCAACCATGGGAAACGTAGACCACATGGCAAACCCTTTTAGTGCGAGGATGATTTTGGCACCCGATTCCCTCTGAACCCGTTCCATTAGGAGGAGATTTTTTTCTAAAAGAGCCTCTTCGCAGATATAACATGGAGTATGAGGCAAGAGAGAGAAATCGATAGAACTCATGAACATTCCTAAAATAATATTTTAATGGTGTGATTGTAGCACAGAGTGATTACCACATCTACCATCTCGTGTACTTAATACATAACGTTAGAAAAATACTCTGCCTCTAAATATTGCATACAACTCGATATTTTGTTCATCCGTTGTATAATCATCAGTATATTATCGACACATTATCAAAGGTTTCTAACGTGAGCGTCCCCATTAGTGAGAAATACAAAGTCCTCAAAAACACTTTCGGTTTCTCCGGTTTTAGAGAGATGCAAGAGGAAGCGGTGGATGCGATCCTAAGTGGACGTGATTTGGCAATGTTACTACCCACGGGAGGGGGAAAATCGCTCTGCTATCAGCTCCCAACGTTGCTGATGGAGGGGATCACGATTGTTGTCTCTCCCCTCATCGCTCTTATGCACGATCAGGTGATAGCGCTCAAAGAGCTTGGGATCGAAGCCGAAATGATCTCCTCTTCACAATCTGCACAAGAACAGCAAGAGGCATTTAGCAAAGCTAAAAACGGTATTTTAAAACTCCTATACATCGCCCCCGAACGGCTTGCAAACGGCTCATTTCTCTCATGGCTCACAACGCTGGATATCAATTTTTTCGTCATTGACGAAGCCCATTGTATCAGTGAATGGGGGCATGAGTTCCGAGACGATTACCGACGTTTAGGTGAGTTGCGCTCCGCATTCGCTCATACCCCTATCGCCGCCTTCACCGCCACAGCCACCCCAAAAGTACGTGAGGATATCCTCTCTCAACTAGGGTTAAACGATCCTCTGATCCTTCGCGCACCCGTACTACGTAAAAACATCACGATTAGCGTTCGCGAACGAGATGGCGGATGGCGCAATGATTTGATGAATATTTTAAAAGCACATGAGGGGGAGAGCGGAATTGTCTATGCCTTCTCTCGCAAAGAGACCGAAGAGATAGCAGAATTTCTCTCCAAAAAGGGGATTAAATGTTTAGCCTATCATGCGGGGATGAGCGGTTCAATGCGCCACAATACCCATCAATCGTTTCTAAACGACGAAACACAAATCATCGTCGCTACCGTTGCATTTGGGATGGGTATTGACAAGGGGGACATTCGGTTCGTCATCCACACCTCTCTGCCTAAAACCATCGAAAACTACTATCAAGAGATCGGACGTGCGGGGAGAGATGGGATCGATTCCGAAGCGGTACTCTTTTATTCGGGGGCTGATTTTCACAACAAAAAAAGACTCATCGACGAGGGGAGCGACCCCCAATATCGTGAAATGATCCTTGCTAAACTCCGCTCCGCGATGGATTATGCCACCGCCGAGGAGTGCCGCCATCGCCTGATCGCCTCTTATTTCAGTGATAGCGTAGAAGCATGTGGGGATCGGTGCGACAACTGTAAGGATTCATCTGCTCCTAAAACCGACATCACCGTCCCCGCCCAAAAGTTCCTCTCATGTGTCTATAAAACAGGAGAACGTTTCGGTGCCACTTATATCTCAGAAGTGCTTTGCGGAGATGAAAAAGAGAAAATCCTCTCCAATGCCCATGACAAACTAAGTGTTTTCGGGATCGGAAAAGAGCTGAGCAAGAGCACATGGAGCACCATTTCAAAAAGGCTCATCGAACTTGGAGCCATCGAACCAGACGAATACAAAGCGCTTAAACTTACCGCGACAGGTGCCGATATCCTAAAAGGGAAACAGAGCGTCCACATCCGTCAAGAGCGCCTCACCCCTAAAAAAGCTTCTGTAAAAATTAAAACGGACAATCTACACGCACCTAAATATTTCGAGGATTTCAAAGCCCTCCGCGCATCCATAGCCAAAGAGCACCGCATCCCCGCTTATATCGTCTTCGGAGACAAAACCCTCTACTCCCTCGCCGAACAACTGCCAACTACCAAAGGGGAAATGCTAAATATCAGCGGTATCGGTGAAGTGAAATTTGAGCGTTATGGTGAGCTATTTTTAAAATTATCGCGGGAGTTGAGTGCTAAAGAGAGGGATTGACGTATAATAACTTATGAAACCGTCAAAACTGTAATGCCTTCGCCTATTTTGATGAAATTGCAAAGATTAAACAGCGATATTTGAAAAGTTCCATCGTATAAGCTCCAATTTCTCATCACAACTTCATATTCCGCTTGAAGTATTGGTGCCGGAAATTTCGGCGTAAATTTCAACGACTTTTTGAATTAGTATAAAAAGTATACCTCAACCCTATAAATCTCCAGAAAAATAGGGTCACCGTCATACTGAACTTCACGTGCCCCTATAGGGTAGATTCAGGATCTACAATTATATCTCACACGCGCCTCATCTGCCCCGCATAGCAAGTGCTCTTCACACCCGTGACATCGGTTTCGTTTCACTCAACATCGATGCCCTGCTACAAGCTAAAAACGACACGCAGGTGTCCTTTTTTTTAACGCTTTCCGCCCTGTAAATCGGGTCATCTAGTTCCATAGCCTTTTTTACGCCAACAGTTGACTAATCGACGTGTGTGTCGGCATACGCATCGATTCTACTGCAAAATTTATCTCTTTTGCGATGGTGGCAACGTCGATCTTCCATTCAGGGATATTGTAGCGTTCCGCTCTTTTCCCGTCATTGAGCCATTTTAACGCTTCGCTCAAATGCCATAGTGATGTATTGCCTGAATGGATCGGCATCGGTGCTTCAGTGGAAGCAAAAATTTTGAGAACATTTTGTCGTGAGCATCCGATGGTTTCAGCGATATCAGATACCCCTGCGAAATCAGGTTTGGCTTCCATGAGTGATGCAGTAGGGATCGCTTTTTTGACATCTTTGATAGCACTTTCAAATGCTTCTGTGGCACTTGCGGCTTCGCGTGTAAATGATAGACCAATTACGCCGCTTTTACCGCTTCCGATCAGAGCATCGTCACATCCGGCTTCGTAAAGACGATCGATGAGATCGTTCATCTCTTCATTTGTATTGATTTTGAACAAAAGTTCGAATTCGTATTCACGCATCAAAATCTCCTTCATTTGCATTATCTTGTTTGGCTTTTATACAGCCATCTACATGCTTTTTTAAATCCCTCGCATGATTGCTTGGATTTTTAGGGGTTGACCATATACTGATTTGGCAAAAAATCCCGTTTCTGCATGAGTTATCATTATAAGGACACAAAAGCAATCCCCACGCGTGAGACTTCCCTGTTCTTTTTTTAACACTCCAACCGAGTTCTTCTGCATGAGCAATGGCAGCTTCAATATCCTTATCAGGATGTCTTGGTCTGTTTGACATAGTAGTCCTTGTATTCGTTAGTATATCTACAAAGCTATTTAGTTGTCAAGTGACAACCATATGTCCAATCTCATTTGCGTGGTAAAAATGTGTTCGATGGGAATCCAGCTCTTTCTACGCACCCATCTGCCGTCTGCGGTATTCCTTCGTCATACATCGCATCGTCGTGCGATCCTAAAAACGCAAAGCAGTTTGCGTTTTCTTAACGGCTCTCCCCTGCAAATCGGGTCAAGTAGTTCCATAGCCTATTTCTAGGCTTTGGTGAGACGTGAAAAGTGTAACAAACCCCTCTTTAAGCCCTGCTGTAGGGGATTTTCTGAAAATCAGTTCGGCTCTGATTTGATTTCGTGGGTTGAGAAATTGAATAGCGTACAGACGCGATCTAAGAGTTGATCGGCAAACTCTAACACCTTTTTGATTTCGTCTCTGGGAGGAAGATTTCGTGTAGGATTAGGATAAGACTCTTTGATATGGTATCGAGTGACAATATCCAATAATGCTAATTCATCATCGTTAAACTCTATTTGTTCAGCGATTAGAGAATGGATTTCCAGTAAATCATGAGATTTGACGATTCTTTCATTGCGATATGCCAGTATGGATTTTAGTGAAATTTCGATGGAGTAATGCAAGTCAACGGCGATGCAATCGGTAAAGTGATGAGCATCAAAAAGAACTTTAGCAGAACTGTAATGATGCCATGATTTGACGAGCCAATCTTTAGCTGATGTGACGTTCATACAGCACCTTGCCATTTTGCAAAATATCGACTTTATAGAAATAATCCTCTTTGGAGGCTAAAAAAGCATTATTGGCGGAGAGGATATCAAAACCGATTTTGTATTTATAAATCAATTCCCGTATATTTTTTCGTGCATTGAGCTCATAGGTCTCTGTCTCTTCTAAATCTATATCTTTGACTAAAAACAGATCGATATCACTCTCTTCGGTAGGTGTTCCATAAGCATAAGAACCAAACAGGATGATTTTATCGGGATCGAGTGGTTTGAGACGTTCGACGATTTCATGTTTGATTACTTCGATATCGACCATCTGATCCCCCTCCTGTTTTGTAATAAGATGATTATATCTCAAAACCTATAAAGAGTTATCCCCAGAAAATCGGGTCACTTCGTATCATGCCTATGAATCATAAATGAACGTGACGATTTTTTAAACCAATCGATACTTTGGATTGAGCGTTTTGGCAATCACTTGATGAATATCTCTCAATAACGTTTCATCAATCTGACCGATTTTTCGAATAAACCTACTATCGGAAAAATTACGAATCTGAAAACAATCGATTGCTGATGTTTTTGCGAGTCCATTCATCGGAGTATTCATGATTTGTATCATCCATGGAT
>Ga0209467_1001988_pt1 | contig 15654 bp, 15 predicted proteins | sample Higcelwee11metaG_FD_187175 | JGI IMG/M metagenome (GOLD analysis project Ga0209467, IMG submission 187175) | Freshwater pond sediment microbial communities from the University of Edinburgh, under environmental carbon perturbations - High... | ecosystem: Environmental > Aquatic > Freshwater >...
CTTCCATTACATAATCCTTTTCTGCTTTTTCAAAAACGGGCAGTAGAGAGTCGAATTCGGATTTTGTGAGACCCGTCATAGATATCATGGCAGAAGGATTTTTGATTGTAGTTTCATAAAAAATCATGAGGGAGGCTCCATTATAGAATTAAAAAACAATCAAACTGCCAGCATGTTTGCTGACAATGAAAGATAATTATTATTTCCGAAAATGTCTATTGGGCTGGTTTTGTGACGTTTGCTGTCTGTCTCCTCTGGGCTAATTGTCTTACGGGATTTTTGGGATAGGCTATTTAAAGAAAAGTATTCAAAATTGTGAAATGGCAGGCAATTTGAGGGAATTGGTTTATAGGCGGGATTAGCCGGGGTCAACCGGGAACTGGTTGGACTGGCGCGGGCCTTGGTGGTTTTTGGGTGGGTGTCAAGGGGGTTCTGGCAATCTTAGGGAATTTCGTATTTTTGGGCTATTCTTGCACTTAATCTCAGGTTTTTAAAAATAGTATCAGCTTTTATAACAGTCGGTTGATGTGTTAACAGGTTCGAAGTTTGCTTTTTTGTGCTGGGATTTAGTTAAAAACCTGGGAGGTTGATTTTAGGGCCTTTCAGGGTTTTTGGTTAATGGTAAAAAAAATGAAGTTGGAAGTTTATTCCGTATCTTTGTCAATTTTACTTAGCCCTTTGTCTGATTCTTTTTTGAAATCTACGAGAGAGACCTTAAAGTTTTTCAAATTGTCTGGGAGATTTGAGAAGACAAACATGAATGGTGATGACACGTCTGGTTTTATAGATCTATTTTCAGTCATGAGCTGTTTTTCGATTTCAGTGATCTTCATTTTTTTTAAATTGGCTTCATCTATTGTGTTCCCACAATAGACGGTCCGGTTAATAGCTTCGATATTGTCAGACGTAAACAACACCCCTTTTAGTTTTACATGCGATATGTCATGTGCCGCAGGATTTTTTAATATCCCGGTGACAATGAATAGATCCCCTTCTGTTTCTGACAATATAAACTTCCCATCAATGCTTTCCTCAGCAATAACTGGCGGCAGGTTGTTTTTTTCTGATATAGCTAACTGCGTATAAAGAGCAAGGTCCTGAGCTTCTCCAAGTTGTTCAGGGGTTAATTTCTTTTCGAGTTCTTTCTGCCTTTCCTTAGCTTCCTCATGTCCTTGAGCGGCTGCCAGGCTAAACCACATATAGGCTTGTTTATAGTTCTGTGGGATACCAACGCCAGAACGGCAGCTTTCCCCTACCTCGAACTGAGCGTTTTTGTCACCTAATTGTGCGTTTTTAATATTTTTTGATAAATCATTCGCTACCGCCGTACAATAAGGAATAGATAACGCAGCAAAAATAATAATAGAAATTAATGTCTTTTTCATTAATGCCCCAATGTTAAGGTTAAATATCCGTCATTTATATCGTATTCTTTCCCATCTGTAAAAGTTCCACAATTGTGGAACTTTTGTCCTCCAGGAGCATCTACGCCATAAAAATCAACTAAAGGCTTTGTTATTCTATGATTTAAGCCTATTGAAAGCCAACTTAATTGGACATTAACCTGCCCTAACCCGAAAAATCAACAGTCAATTTAATACCCTGTTAAATTTCATTTCCAAGAACGCATTGATTACATTTAATATATTATACTCCTGCCTCTGATTGAACCTTGAACAAGGCGAGTATTTTGTCTATTTATGTGGTGTGTAACCCTTGCCAGTAAAGGCGTTGACTTCTTTTGTTATTGAATGCTGCTTTCAGATAGACTTGAGCGAGCCTAAATACCATTAGTGTGTTCTTTGGTATTACTTCATGAAAGGACTCGTTCGCCGTTAAAAAAAACAATCTATTGACAATATATTTAATCTGAAAAATCTTTACAGCTATCAAAAAGATTGGTACGGCTCATATAATATTAGAATATTAATGGCAATGAGAGGAAGATTTATATGAAAATTGAGTCGATACGGCTAAAAAATTTTAAAGCTTTTCGAAATGCAGAATTAAAGGATTTACCCAATTTCTGTGTTTTAGTGGGTGCAAACGGCACTGGCAAGAGCTCGATTTTTAGCATATTTGGTTTTCTTCGTGATGCCCTTACTACGAACGTAACTACTGCGTTAATGAAATTAGGCGGTAGCCGTGGATTTCAGGAAGTACGTAGTAGAAATACTAAAGGCCCTATTGAAATAGAGCTGAAGTTTCGTCAAAAACCAGATAGCCCTTTGACCACATATTTTTTACAAATTAGAGAAGAAAACGGGAAAGGGGTCGTTGAGCGTGAAATTTTAAAGTATAGACGGGGCAGCAGTGGACAGCCTTGGCACTTCCTCGACTTTACAAGAGGGAAAGGTACTGCTGTTACTAACGAGTTAGATTCTGTCACCGATGTAAAAGATCTAAACAGGGAAGAACAAACTTTAAAGTCATCTGACATTTTGGCCGTTAAAGGGTTAGCTCAATTTGCAAGATTTCCTGCCGTTATGACACTTGGCAATCTCATTGAGAATTGGCATGTCTCAGATTTTCACATTAATAAAGCCCGACCGGAGCAAGATGCTGGATATGCGGAGCACTTATCGAGTGAAGGTGAAAATTTATCTTTAGTGATTCAATACCTACATAACCATCATCCAGAGATTTTTGAAAGAATTCTAACGCTTTTAAAACGAAGAGTTCCTGGAATTACAAATGTAAAATCAAAAACAACAGAAGAAGGGCGGGTGCTTCTTAAATTTCAAGATGGTAAATTTGAAGATCCATTTCTTGCTCGTTATGTTTCTGATGGGACCATAAAAATGCTGGCCTATTTAACACTTTTGTATGACCCTGAGCCTCATCCTCTTTTATGTGTTGAAGAACCGGAAAATCAGCTTTATCCAAAATTGTTATGGGAACTTGCTGAAGAATTTCGCGCGTATGCTAATCGCGGTGGGCAAGTTTTCGTGTCAACACATTCTCCTGATTTTCTAAATTCAACGAGAATAGAAGAAGTTTTTTGGCTTGTTAAAAAAGAGGGATATTCTGAAATTCGACGAGCTGCTGATGATGAACAAATAGTTTCGTTTATGGCAGCTGGCGATCAGATGGGGTATCTTTGGGATCAAGGCTTTTTAGAGGGAGCAGATCCGGAATGAGGACCATAGTTTTTTTTCTCGAAGAGCCTTCCGCCAAAGAAATGCTTCAAGGCGTTCTTCACCGTATTTTACCGGATGAGATTTTCGTCCGGTATGTTGTTTTTCAAGGGAAACAAGATTTAGAAAAAAATCTTAAAATAAAATTGCGTGCATGGACATTGCCTAATTGCAGTTTCGTTATCATGCGAGATCAAGATTCAGGTGATTGCAAAGTAATCAAAGAAACGTTAGCCAATATTTGTGAGAAAGCTGGCAAAAAAGGAGTTCTGATCAGAATTGCTTGTCATGAATTGGAAAGCTTCTATTTAGGGGACTTAGCCGCGGTAGAAAAGGGTCTTGATTTAAAAGGCATTGAAAAAAGACAACAACAACGAAAATTCAGAGATCCAGATTTGCTGACAAACCCTTCAGAAGAAATGTTTAAGCTTACCAATAATATTTATGATAAAGTTTCTGGTTCTCGTGCAATTGCTCCCTATTTAGCGATAGAATCCAATTTCTCTAAAAGTTTTAATACGCTAATTTCTGGAATTAAAAATTTAATTTAGCTCAAAGTAATGACGGTAATTGAGGAAAATAAAACCCCACAATCTGTCTATCATGGAACTCCGAGAACCTTTCCTGGCAAGGCGTTGACTACTTTTGTTATTGAGCGCTGTTTTGAAATCGGCTTGGGCATGGATAAATACCATTATTGTTGACTTTAGAATTGTTCATTTTTTTTCGGATGTTATCCAGTTAGATATAATACCCATTCAGCCGGAGCTAAACCCAATTTTCTAAGTAACCAAATTATATAAAAAAATTTAGATGCTTAGAAATTGAATATGAAAAAGGACCGATAATAATCACAGTTCAACTTGAGGACGGATTGTGGAAGAATTACTTTTGCATAACGAATTGATTCTATTTTTCGGAATCCTTTTTATTCGGATACCAAAGGTCATAGTCCTTCCCATCAATTGATGAATATATTATGTGCGCATGAACACGCTCCAATATGATCTCCAGCTCATTAGGATTAAGGATCTGGTCTTTACTACCTGCAAACAACAGAACCTCTTGCCCTGCCCCTAAAACACTCTCATTGTCAATCAGCCCCGATAGAATTTCAAAATCTATTGGGCGACCAGGAAATCCGGCTTCTGCAATAGCCTTCGATATGTCTCTTACTCTGGCAATAGGTTTCTCATCAAAACGAATCTCGATAGATTTGATTCTAGCTGGCCCCATACCGTTGTTGCGAACAAAGAGACCGAAGTATGGTTCTGGAGATTGCGAATCCCCGATAGCCATATGCAGAAGTGGTCTCAAGGTGTTTTGCGTTGAATGATAATTAACAATCAAAGCAAGTACCGCAACCATAAGAGAGAGAAAGCTGATTATTAACGGCAACATTCCTTGCCAAGTAACACCCCAGCGAGGAACAGCACCGTTCTGTTTCTCAGGTATCATAGATTCATTCACTTGAACCTCACTGGAATTTGATCGAATTTACAAATATCTCACAAGGAAAACTATTGCCGAAGACAAATTCAGTAATCACATACAAATTCTGAAGATCTGCGGTTTTGAACTCATGTAATGCAAAGCGATATTCAGAATACATATTGGTTAACGTTACTTTCTTTTTAGTCTCTGATCCGTCGTCTGGATCTTTTCTATCTTTTATTCCTATTTCAACCATCTCTCCCCCCGTAGCGCCTTTCATCGATATGATAAGGGTTTTAAAATTAGAGAAATTTTTAAATTGCCTTTCTTGAGGAGAGGATTTGGCTTTTCCGACTGTAATAAAGACAGCCCCCCAAGTCTGTCCAGAAGGGTAGTTCATAACAAATTCGTTTCCACTGTCTTTGAACCAGTCATGCATTCTTTCAGAGGAGTCAACGCCTAAATCGAAGCCTGTTGTTAGTTTATCACCATTATATACCACATACTCGCTTTCAGACTGACTATATGTAGTCGTAGCTATCAGAATAATAAAGACAATCGTTATTAAGTGTTTGAACATTCTCATAATTAATACCTCCTTAACTTTAAATTTTTATTATGTTCTTTATATTTTCCATCTTGCCAATTGTGTCTTTAGCTCTGATTGAGCTGCCAACAGGTAACTCAGCCGACCGGGGCATATAACCGAATCCGTCGTAAAAGCCAGTTTTTTTTAAAACCAAGCATTTCCAAAAGTCGATTCCCCCGCCGGGTCTGCCTGCAGCGGATTGTAGGCTCCTTACCTCCGTTTGATATCAAGTTCCTCAATGAAAGCAGGACCATTTTGGGGTCCTAATGAGTATTTTCCAAAAGGATTCGGTCCGCCGTGAACAGAGACTTGTGTGACTGCCTCATGGTCTTCTTGAAGTTCCACCATAAGTTCCCTATTTGCTGGCACTTCAAACTGTTTAGAGAGTACTCCAACTGGGACACCCGGTAGCTTACCTACAGGCAGTAATCGAACCAAGACCCGTATAGCCGTACCACCAACCTTAATTATTAAGGAGTCTCCCTTCTTAAAATCTATCTGCTCATCAAAATCAACCCAACCAGACCCCCACTCATCTGATTTGCCTTTTAGAGTTGAAATCTCCTTTTCGACCAATTTAACTCTGTCTTGTAAGGCATTGAATTCTTCTCGAAGGTCGATAAATGTTTGAAAGCGACCTTCCAAGTGTGAAACTCTACTGTCCAAGCGTTGCACGTCTCCAGGTATCCCGACCAGAAAATATAAGAGGACACCGCCAACTACAGCTCCAATGATTCCTGAAATGATGTTCTGAAACAATATTGCCTCCTTGACGCCCAACAAGTGAAATCGACAGAATGGGCTAATATGGTAATAGGCAAATTCTGTCTATTATTTTTTAGTAGATCGATTTGGAACAACAATTCAATTAGATTAGAGATTAAACATCTCCGACAGAGAAAGGCAAGACTAAACTTAGGGTGTGTCCCACCTTTTACATGTGCAAAGATTAGACCAATTTTAAAATGCCTATAATTCCTTTAAAAAGGACGTATTTTCATGAAAAGTGGTTGCTGTTCCTATCTCAAGAGTAAAAAAAGCGATCAAATTTTCATAAAATTAGATTACGGCTTAATTTTGAACCTGCTTTGTCAAATCAAATAGTCACCTTATGTAAAAGGTGGGACACACCCTAAACTTATGCTTGTGCACAGAATGTTCTGATAAATTATATGACCATGAAGATTGGTACATTTCAATGAAAATGTTAAGATTCAAATAGTGTAACTCCCTAATCTACACCAGTGACAAAATAGTGTAACGGCCAGTATCCCGCTGCTTACCCCGCCCTAAAATTTAATAAATACCGCGCTAATCCAGCCTGTCAGTGGCATCCAAAGTATTTGTTAAGAGCTGCCAAGGGCGTTACATTATTTTGAAAATCTGAGTAAAAAATACCCGTTACACTATTTGAATCTCAGCATGAAAAGGAAAAAAGGAAGCAAGTGAGGTTAGTTTTTCAGCAATTGCCAACCCCACAATCTGTCTATTTATCCTCGCCTAAGCTTATTTTAAAGCAGCATTAATAAATCTATAAATCTGGGTAGAGTAGAGCACTGATTCAGCCGGTTTCTTCAGCCCTTTTTATATTCGAGACGCCTTGCCGCACGCGGCTACTACGTGTTCCAAAGGCCTTGCATCCTCAGTACTCCCTCATCAAACCGTGCATACGGTTTTCCCGTACACGGCTTTCCGATGTTCTTCATCGTAAGGCTTGCGCTCTTTAACTGCTTGGCTTGGCCTTACAATCCCAATTCTGGATTCGTTTTCCATCTGCGTCCTCGTTTATCTGCCCCGGTATTGGGGCTGCTCTTTTATCAACCGTTCCCTTGCCTGGTGTATCCCTGAAAAAATTGCTGATGAAATCTGACCGGGAAATCCAGGGGGCAGGGCCGCACCTGCCTGATCTATACATTCTTGTGTCATATCGCAGCATTTTTCAATGATCTGCTTCATCTCATCTTCCGGGTACCTGCATTTTTTTGCCGTGTCCAGCCAATGCCTTCTGGCTATGCTGTTCCATCTGTAATGGCGGTTTTTCCCTGACACGGCCATGGCCATCTTCACCTTGTGCATGGAAATATGGCCAGCCTTGACCAAAGGATAGATCGAAATGACATCGTAAAGGGGGGTCAGGTGAAAGCGGCTGCCGGGCCGAAGAAAGATGCTGAAATTTTTGGCATGGCCGTCAATGGCCCCCAGCATCCAGAAAAGCACCTGGGCAGTCATAAAGACGGTCCGGTCCACATGGGCTCTGTCAGAGCCCAGAAGCAGGCCCATGATCGCAGCCATACCCGGTCCCCCGTCCGCCTCATATTTCAGAGCAGAAGGCGTTCCCGTGGCCTGGCAAATATCTTCCTGGGGCAGCCGGATCAGCCAGGAGCCGTCAGCGGACCAGCGCCGGTCAAACCGCTTCACTACCAGTACCTTCTGGCTGCCGAAATTCGCCATCCGGGTGTCAGCTGCAGCCATGCCAAAAGCGTCCAAAAGTTTTTGGCAGAGCCATTCGTTTTCCACACTACCTGACAAATCCAGGCCGGTCTGGCCCAGCCAGCCCATGGGCAGCTTGAAAATGTGGCTGGTGGGCGTGGCCCCGGAAGGGCGGTACCAGTTGCCTTGCATTCTTAGGAATGCGGTTTTTTCCTGGGCACCGGCCACGGAAAGCCTGAAATCGGCATCAATGTCCACCCCCAAGGGCATGGCGGAATAAGATTTAAGAATAGCCTCTATCTGTGATTCATCCACTTGATCTGCCGTGACCATTTTGACATTTGGCCTTTCCCCTTCAGGCACAAGCTGCACAGCCCCCACACAATCCCTGCCAATGTGGGAGAGTAGGTCAAAGGCCCGGGTAGACGAAGCCCCGACCCGGGCCTGTAGCCTGTTACGCAGTGCCATATTGTCCGGCAGCAGGTTATCAAAAAAAATTTCAACCAGGTCTCCGGAATAGACCTGGGCCGTAAGGGGCAGAGACAGGGATAAAGGCCTTCTGTTACGGTCTGAAAGCCAGTTCTTGTCATAGCCGAAAGAGATAATCCCCTTGGAACTGCGGGCCAGCCAGCCCACAGGGGAACCGTTCATCAGAACGTTGAGGCTCTCTGCCTTTCCCATCACCATTCATCCTCATTATTTTCTTGGGACCCTTGGTCCGGAGCGGCACCGTCGATTGCCTTGGGCTCCAGGGCCATGCCTACTTCCAGGGCGGAAAGTAGTCGGAACAGGCTGCCCACCCGGATATTGGGATTACCATTTTCCATCAGAGAGACCCGTTTCTGGTCAAGCCCCACCCGTTTACCCAAGGCTGTCTGGGTTAGCCCCTTTTGTTTCCTCAATTCCTTGAGCATTGCCCCAAGATCCATAGGGGAGACAATGATCTGCTGCATCGTTTCCTCCAAATAAAATATGTCGATAGCAGCATAATATCAAATTATGTCCAAAAAGCTATATTTTTATTTTATGGCGTTTCCGCCATATAGGGTCCCATTAATTATCTGGTACAAATCCCCCACGGGTATTTTTAGCCAATTTCATTCATTAAAACGCTGTGAACCTCTTTATCCTCTATGCCTAAATACGTCATCGTTGTTTTAGGATCTGAATGATTGAATCTTTTTGCAATAACATCAAAACCGACACTATACTTGGTCCGTTGCTGATACCCCCAGGTTTTTCTTAATGTATGAGTGCCGTAATTCCCCTTTAAATTAATCGTCTGAGTCCATTTTTTAACAAGCCCGTGCACCGCTTGTACTGACAAGGGAAAATTTTCACCCTTCCGGCTTCGGAATAAATAATGATGATTTTCGATTTGGCTTGTGCTGTTTGAAAAATAAGTATCAAGTGCCTTCCGTACAGATTTGTTGATCACCACAACGTTCTTTTTCTTGGTTTTGCTTTCGGTTATCTGGTGAACTTGACCAGGCTTCAAGTAACGGACGTCCCCTACCTTTATATTAAGAAGGTCGCCGACCCGGATGCCATTATTGATTCCCATAACAAATAAAAGGTGGTCTCTCGGGTGGCCGGAAAGAAGCTGGATGATCGCCTTAATATCTTTTTCCCTTCTGAGCGGCTCCACCTCAATTCTGGAACCCTTTTTCGGATGATTAAAATTCTGACCTTTTTCCATTATCTTCCCCATAATCATAAATCTTAAGTTTACTGTATTAAAATATATATAACTTAAGATTTAAAATTGAAAGAAGAAAACTTATTTTAACAAAAATAGCGAAAACACCTATGGAATAAGGGCTATCTCTATTTTTACGAATCTTAACTTTTTACTAAAAGTTAAGATTCAATGCTACTCACTCGATGATCCAGTTTTTCGTCAAATCGCATAACTATAGGGGGCTAATTTTCATGATTTGGAACCAGATCTCCCACGGCGATTCGATAACAAGTTGATATTATTGAATTTTAAAAATCGCGCCACAAAATTTATCCTTTTTGACAAATGCAATGATATCAGGCCGTTATAAAAAACTGGATCATCGAGTACTCATCTAAAATGCTCTCAGCCCTCATTGGTTATTTTACCGCAAAGCTAAAAATTATGTCATTTTGGAGTCTTAGCCCCCGGTAAAGTTTGTGCGGCAAGATCAAAAGTGAAAGACCCATTAAAAGGTATATTTTCTTTTTTGGCGACCTGTTTGGATTTATTGACGACCAGGGCATCTGCAAAATCAGCTTCTTTACCCTTCACCGGTTTTGCATTTCGATAATCGGTAAGAGCAAGCCACACGGCCTGACCATCCTCAAACCTTATATTCGGTTCCTGGAACAACGACTGAATAACTGTCACCAGTTCAGGCTTCTTTAACTGGTATTTTTTACCGCGAAGTGTCCAGATCGTTTCAACCAGCACAACATCTGTAATTAAAACCGTCTGCCGACCTGAAATCAACTTGACCGCCTTTCCAAACTGTTCGGCATCATCTTCAAGCAGATATCGTAATAAAACGTTGGTGTCGATCGCGATCATTGCAGAGAACTCTCCATAGACTCCTCATCGGTCATAGAAAGGTTCCCCTGAACATACTTTAGGATGCCTTTTGCCGCTCCCTGCTTCTTTTTTACAATGGTTAACTGACCATACGATATAAAGCTTTCCACTTCATCCCCTGGTTCTATTCCCAGAGCTTCACATTGACTTACGGGTAAAGTGATTTGTCTTTTTGAACTGACCTTTGGCATAAACCCTCCTTTACTTTTCGTATATAGTAAAGATCTCGTAATCTTTACAATTTGTCAATGTCTAACTAAAATGCGTTAGAAAAACCGGCCAGCATCTTTTCATGCTACCTTATTATATAATAGACATTATACCGATTTTTCGTAACCTATTAATTTTACTGGGAAGCTTGTTTTTAAGGATCTAATAAAATCAGGCACTTAGCCAAAATCGATATAATGTCTAATGTTATGAAACTGTTCGGGAATTGCGCTGGCCGGAAGGATGTCAATGTCCGCATTGTTATTCCAAACAAGTAATCAAAAGAGGATTCAATGAAAAAGAACCTGCCAAACAGCGCTATGAATGTAAAGATTGTGGCAAACGCTTCGATGATCTGATGGGCAGCATTTTTGCCGGACATCATCAACCACTCAAAGTATGGATATTGTGCCTCTATTTTATGGGACTGAACTTGTCGAACAGGCAGATTGCCCAAGAACTGGACCTGGACCGCACCGATGTGCAAAAAATGACCACCCAGCTTCGTGAAAGCGTGGTAAAAAAAAGCCACCAGTAACCCTCGAAGACGAAGTTGAGTGCGATGAGGTCTACATTGTGTCAGGGCATAAAGGAAATCCAGAAGCAGTAGCCCAAAAAGGACGGGAAGGTCGTCGGAATCGTTTAAGGGGTGCCCGTGGTCGGGGTACATTGGAAAAAGAGAAACCACCCGTTTTCGGAATGATTCAGCGATGCGGCCTGGTGGTAATTCAGATGCTTGCCAATGTTCACCAGGTAACCATAGAGCCCTTGATAATGATAAAGTCGGTCGTTTCGCCAGGGACTTTGATTTATACTGATGAATACGGGATCTATGCTCGACTAACCGAATGGGGGTACGAGCATAAGAGCGTGAATCACGGGGGAGGAGAATACGCCAGAGACGAGGATGGAGACGGGTTCCATGAAGTCCATGTAAATACGATGGAAGGCTTCTGGTCTCTGCTACGAGGTTGGTTGCGTCCACACCGAGGAATTTTACAGGAGAAGCTCCCTTTTTATCTTGGTTTTTTTGAGTTCGTTCATAACGCTGGCAAGCGAGGAAAGGCCTTGCTCCATTCGCTTGTCGAACTTTTGGTCAAATAAGACCTTGAAACGCAACATGAGCCAAAATCGTTTGACATAGCACATGGTGCCTTTGTATATTGATAAAGTTTTTAACCGGGGAGAAGTGCGTCCAGTCTCTCCCGTTTCGCCTCTGGCGGACGTGGTAAACAATCAAAGCTCCCATGGAGCAAGAGAATGAACGAGATGGAAGACCTCTGGTTATCAATAACCGAGACTTGCAAGTACTTCGGAGGAAGCAACGACACCGTTTACAAGTGGATCGACAAGCATGGCATGCCCGGCCCACCGCATGGGGCGTTTTTGGAGGTTCAAGAAAGATGAAGGGGACGCTTGGGTCAAGGCTGGCGGCGCGGCCAAGCCTGCTGAAACCGACAAGAAGCGCAAGGAGTAATAACTGAGCTATGAACCATGCGATCCACAATAGCATCGTGAATTTTATCTGGGGTATCGACGACGACGTGCTGCGCGATGTCTATGTCTATGTGCGCGGCAAGTACCGCGACGTGATCCTGCCGATGACGGTTATCCGCCGTCTCGACGGCCGCGTCAATCTGAGCCCCAAGCCGGTGCAGGACGTGGACGGAAACGAGCTGCTCCCGGCGCTCGACAACCATTCGATGGGCACCATTTTCGAGGAACTGATCCGCCGTTTCAACCAAGAGGCCGGAGAGCACTTCATGCCCCGCGACCTGATCTTCCTGCCGGTGGCCGACGACATAAAATCGGGTACCTACCTTGTCTATGACGGAGCCTGCGGCATGGTGACCGTAGCTGAAGAGCGCCTGGGCTGCAAGGGGGACATCAAGGCCAAGGCCTTCATCCACACCTACGGTTTTATGGCCTCGATTCTGCCGTACTCGAATGCCGACTGGGAAAAGCAGTCGATCTTTCTGAATTTCCTGATCCCAAAGCTCTCCGCGCCTAAGGAAGAGGACCTGTCCCGGGGCATCCTGGAGGCCATCGACATGGACAGCTACCGTGTCAAGGTGAAAACCAGCCTGAAGATAGGCCTTCCGGATCAGGATGCCGAAATCGGACCGGTGCCGATCATCGGAGGGGGCCGCAAACAGGAACCGGAGCTGGACCAACTGAGCAACCTCATCAAGGCGTTCAACGACCAGTTCGGCAACATCGATTGGAAAGACGGCGACAAGATCCAGGCCAAGGTGGCAGCGGACGCAGCCTACCAGAACGACATGAAGAACAACGACAAGAAGACCGTTCGGATCGAGTACGACGCCGCGCTACAGCGCGTCATGATCGACCTCTTGTCCGACAACCCGTCGTTCAAGAAGTGGCTGGGCGACACCATCTTTGGCGTGACCTATCAGCAACAGGCTGAGCATTCCGAGACGGGGGCGAGCCATGGTATTATTTCATCGGTATCCGCATTTTGCCGTTAACCGCCCCCAATATGGTGGAGAAATGGGTATTATGAAGCGGCCTTCTGTATTTATTGCTTTCCTATTATCTTTTTGCTTGCTTGTCGGCTGTCATAGAACCGGGCAAATCCAGATTATGAGCGGATTCGCTCAAGGCACAACCTGGCACGTAACCGTGTGGGATGAAGAACCTCTGAATACCAATAAACTAAAAGAATTGGTTGTAAAGGAGTTAGAACGACTTGATCAATTGCTTTCAAATTATCGGACCGATTCCGTTATAGAACAGTTCAACGCACGAAAGACAACAGAACCCGTAAACGTAGGCGCGGAAATCGTGAACCTGATACAGAAGGCCGAATCGGTTAGTGAAGGCAGTCAGGGACATTATGACTTGACCATCAAGCCCTTGTACGATTTGTGGGGTTTCAGTGGTGACCACCTAACACCACCTGAAGAACCATCTATATCTGAGGTTTTATCAGCGGTTGGCTACCGGAAGCTTCATTTTCTCCCGCCGGACTGCATTGGCAAGGCTGCTCCGGACATCAGAATTGACCTGTCGTCCATAGCCCAGGGATACAGTGTTGGCTGTATTTCAATGCTTCTGGAGAACGCCGGTGTAGAAAACTATATCGTGGAAATTGGTGGGGAACTGATGACACGAGGGGGTAAGCCAGACGGTTCGCCATGGTGCATTGGCATCGAACGACCGCTACCTGAAGAGCGATCCATCCAAAAGGTAATGACCATAGAGCGGGATGCTCCACTTGCGGTGATGACCTCCGGCACCTATCGTCATTATTTCGACAAGCACGGTAGACGATACAGCCATATACTGGATGCCAGAACCGGTAAACCGGTTGACCACCAGACTGTATCGGTCACCGTGGTAAACGACAGTCCGACCATGGCGGATGCCTGGTCTACCGCGCTGCTGTGTCTTGGGGCTGACAAAGGAAAGGGTATTGCTGAAAGGGCCGGGATTGCCGCCCTATTTATCACCGAAACCGATAATGGGCTTGCAGAGCTGACAACATCAGCCTGGAAAACAATGAAGAATGTGATAGTTCAGTGACGTTGTCGGCAAAACTGAGGTTTATTCCATGCTAAACGTACTAATCACTGATGACGAGGCCAATATCCGCAAGATGCTCACGGTTTGCCTGGAATCACGCGGTCATCGTGTGACCGCCGTAAGTAATGGAAAGGACGCGAGAGCGGAAGCCGACAGACAGGTCTTCGACATGGCATTTGTCGATTTGCGGCTGGGAACGGAGAACGGGCTTGATTTGATTCCGCCACTTCTCGGCGCATGTCCCTGGATCAAGATTGTTGTCATCACGGCTTACGCATCCATCGACACAGCTGTTGAAGCCATGCGGCGGGGGGCGACCGATTATATCCCCAAGCCTTTCACTCCTGAAGATGTCCAGATTGTCACGGACCGCGTGGCGACCGTTCGCGGCATGGAGCAACGCATTGCAACACTGCAGGAGGATTTGGAGCAGTTACACCCGGAAGTTTCGTTTTCATCCCGACATCCCGGCATGCAACGCGCGGTGGAACTCGCGCGGCAAGTGGCTGCCTCGGAAGCGGTTGTTTTGCTGCGTGGTCCCAGTGGAACAGGAAAGACGGTACTGGCCCGCGCCATTCATGGCTGGAGCCGCCGGGCGGATAAACCATTCGGGACCATTTCCTGCCCGACCCTCAGTCCCGACCTTCTCGAAAGCGAGCTTTTCGGCCACGTGAAGGGAGCCTTTACCGGAGCTCTCCGGGATAACCCCGGCCGCGTTGCCTCCTGCGAGGGCGGCACCTTATTTCTTGATGAAATCGGTGATCTGCCCCTGGCGTTACAACCCAAACTCCTTCGCTTCATACAGGACCGGGAATATGAGAGTGTGGGGGACCAGCGGACAAAAAGGGCGGATGTCCGTATCGTTACAGCAACCAACGCCGATCTCGATAAGGCGGTTCAGGATGGCGGTTTTCGTGAAGACCTTTATTACCGACTGAATGTGATTCAGATCGATTTGCCGCCTTTAGCTGATCGCCCGGAGGATGTGGAAGCTTTGGCAAAAAATATGCTGGAATTCTTCAGCGCACAGAACCACAAGATGCTGAAGGGCTTCAGCGACGCGACCATCAAGGCGCTTCGCCAATATTCCTGGCCGGGTAATATCAGAGAACTGCGCAATGCAGTCGAGCGTGCCGCCATCCTCTGCACTACCGATACAATTCAGATCGAGCATCTGCCCGTTTCGGTTGCTCCGCATACCCCCACGGTTCAACTGGGCGATCTTGTTTCCCTGAAGACGATGGAGGAACAACACATACGCCGGGTCGTCGCCACCACAAAGACCCTCCAGGAAGCCGCCGATATCCTGGGTATCGACCAGGCCACCCTCTGGCATAAACGTAAGCAGTACGGTATCTGACCCTCTTTTTGTTTCTCTTTTCCACGACCTTGTAAAAGACAAGGTTGATTTGTGTCCTTCCTTGTCTATCGCAAGGACTTTCACTGGAAAATATATGCAACATATTGATTTGTAATATATTAGACATTTTCGGAAATAAGAGGTCAGTTCCATACTGGTTGTTTGGCTTTTGGGGTACGATCAGGAGCTCTGAATGTTTCTCTTAAATTATGCAGACCGCAGGCGATTTCCATAACAAGATCACTGAAACCGTTTTTAGTGTTCCGGAACACATCTTTAACGATGCGCATACGTTTTATACCTGAAATGACGTGTTCTACAATAATGCGGACTCCAGAAATCATCTTGTTAAAAAATCTGTCTTCCAAAGACA
>Ga0209467_1001991_pt1 | contig 15619 bp, 13 predicted proteins | sample Higcelwee11metaG_FD_187175 | JGI IMG/M metagenome (GOLD analysis project Ga0209467, IMG submission 187175) | Freshwater pond sediment microbial communities from the University of Edinburgh, under environmental carbon perturbations - High... | ecosystem: Environmental > Aquatic > Freshwater >...
CATCTGGGCGAAGACCGGCTTGCCCACCAGGAAGGTATAGATCTCGTCGGCCTTGGCCGCCGGGTCCACGTCGGCGAACCTGTCCGGATTGACGGTCTTGCCGATGAAATAGGCGTCGGCCAGGATGGAGCCGAAATTGATGGAATACCAGTTGTAGGGCAGAAGGCCGTAGACCTTGCCCGAGGCCTTGGCGGACAGGCCGTCGTAGACCGGGTCGGTCTTGATTTCGTACAGGCCCCCGGCGCTCTCGCCCATCTGGGCCGTGGCCAGGTCGATGAAGAGATACTCCGGGTTCCAGACCACGAGCTTTTCCTTGGCCACCACGGCGTGGTCCAGGTTTTCTCCGGCCTCGCTGGCCACGTTTTGGCATCCGGCCAGCTCGAAGGGCTGGTAACCGGGTTCCGTGGACAGCAGCCCGTGCGGCCCCTTCTTGGCGATGCCGCCCACAAAGCAGGTCTTGCGCCCGGCCCCGGGGATGTCCTTCACCCGGGATTCAAGGTCGGCCGAGGTCTTGTCGAAAAAGGCGATGACCTCTTCGGCCCGATCCTTTTTGCCCGTGATGTCGCCCATCATGCGCAGGGTGGCGTAGAAGGCGGCCTTATTCTTGCCCAGGTCGCCGTAGTCCATGACCACCACCGGGATGCCGGTCTTGTCCTGCAGGGCCTGGGGTTCATGGCCCATGGTTCCGTAGGTCTTGAGGATGACCTGGGGGGCAGGGGAAAGCGCGGCGATGAGCTCCGGGTTGTCGTGGCCGCGAAACTCCCCGAAGATCGGCATGGTCTTGAACTGGGGGTTGGCCAGGGCATAGGGCCGGGCGTCGAAGCCCGTACGTTTGGTCTCGATGTCGTCCACGGCCACGGCCAGATCCTGGGCCTGGAGGTAGGTCAGAAGCCGCAGGCAGCCGGAGCCGGAGCACAGGAGCCGGTCGACCTTGGCGGGAACCTGCACGGTGCGGCCCAGGGAGTCGGTGACGGGGCGGGTGTCGGCGGCGCGGGCCGGGCTGGAAACAAGGCCGATCAGGCAGGCCAGGACCAGGGCCGCAGGGAGCAGTGGGAATTTCATGGAACATACCTCGGGAATGTGTCGGTGATCGTGGTATATATTATAGAGTGAAGTAACACGAACGATTTACGACATGGAACTTTTTTTGTCAAAGCGCAGGACAACGGATTGATCATGGTCCGTGATAGAAAACGGAACGCGGCGTCTGGCGTCAGGAGGCGTCACGATTCGGGAAAACAGGGCGGCATGCGCCGGTCGCCGGGCGCAGGGACGCCCCGGGGCCAGGGCGCCGGAGGGGGGGCGTCGTACGGTTTGACGGCGGGGAGAGGGAAGATGGGGGGGAGCTCATCCCTCTAGGAGGCGGCGCGGGACGCCGATTTCGAGGGCACGACCCGGGCAGGTCAGGCGTCGGCCGAACCGGGGTGTTTTTCGCGCCCCCCGGCATGGCGCGTCCGCCGCCGCATCCCTCCCTTGTTCATGGGGCGTCTCCGGTGTGTTCAAGGACCATCCCGGCGGCCAGGGGGATGACCGGGCCGGGAAAATGCTCGCGCAAAAGGGCGGTGGCCGTCTCGCCCGTGCAGTGCCCCGGGCACAGGGCCCGCACCCCGTGGCGGGTGATGGCCTCCAGGGCGTCGAGGGTCGCCCGGCGGTCCTCCCCGGCCAGGTGCAGGCCGCCGAGCAAAAGGCTGATCGGGGCGTCGCCGAAGTGTTCCCACACGGCGTCCAGGGTGTTGGCGACGCCGCTGTGGCAGCATCCGAGGATGACGGTGAGCGTGCCGCCCTGGGTGTGGACCAGGCAGGCGTCGTCCGGGATGATGTCCGGCCACTGGCCGCCTGCGTCGAGGAACATGCCGCCTGTGGCCTGCCTGTGGCCCGGCTTCCGGGGAATGGCCGGGAGGATGTGCAGGCCGGAATCGATACGGGTTGGGGTGTGGACCATGCGCAAACGGTCCTTCAGGAGGTGCGGAGGGCAGTGGCAGCCGATGTCGCAGGCGAAGGATGAGGCCGTGCGCCGGTAGTGGGGGATGGCGAAGGCGGGGTGGGCCACGATCTCGCCCTTGAAGCGGGGCAGCCGCAGCAGATGTTCCAGCCCCCCGGCGTGATCGTAGTGTCCGTGACTTAAGGCCACGCCCTTGGCCGTCTCCGGCGAAAGCCCCAGCCGCCGGGCGTTTTCGAGGAAAAGCCCGCTTTGCCCGGTGTCCCACAGCCACAGGCCGCCGCCGGGAAGCACGAGCCCCAGGCTCAGGCCGTGTTCGGCGCCAAACCCGGGCCGGGCCGCGTTGTCCGCCAGGACGGCGAGGCACAGGCCCGGGGATGAGGCGGGCAGGCGGTCGTGAAGGGTCGGATGGGCGCCCATGGGTTAGCGGAAAATGTCCGAGGGGGCGAAGGGGTGGGCGCCGAGGACCACGGGGATGCCGCTTTTGACCTGGATTTTGGTCATGATGTCGTCGGCATAGGGACAGTGGTCGCCGATGCAGGGCGCAATGTGCACCACCGTGGGTTTTTCGTTCATGGGGGCGTTCCAGAGCTTGACCTGGGCCAGGCGGGTGACGATCACCGATCCGGGACAGCCGCCGCAACTCAGAAGCCCGATGACCTCGGCCTCCTTATACCCCGAAAACAGCCCCAGCCGCCGGTTAAAGGCCACCAGGCAGCGCGAACACCCGATGCAGACGTCGCCCATGGCCTTTTGGCAGCCGACGATCAGAATCTTTTCCATGGAATCCTCCAGGTTCGTTCATGCCTGGCGAGCCGACGGCATCCCGGGCTCGAGCCCTGTCGCGGCTGGCCGCCATGGGAGGGCGGGAAGAACACGCGCCTGAGGGTTCCGGCGTCGTTGCCGGGGACGCCGCGCCGTGCCGCCCGGACAGCAAGGGTAACTTTGCATGAATTGTTCCCGGCGTGGATACGCTTTGTTTTCAAGTACTTGTCCGCTTGTCGCCATGCTCCGCCCCACGCCTTGGGGCGTTTTTTTCGCCTGGCGCCATGGACAAAGGACGTTTTTTTCTCCCTTTGCCGGGAGAAAAGGGCGCTTCCACCGTTGTGGCCGATGCCCCGTTGACCAGGAAAATCCCGCCACTTACCGGGCCGCCTCCGGCCATGGACGGCAATTGGCCCCTTCCCCAGGCGAAAGACACCGTAAACGGCGGCAAAACAGCCATAAACGGGCGACCGGCGTCCGGCGCGTCATACCTCGGCGGGGTTTCCGTTGCCGGAAGCGTTGGCGCCGCTTGCCGAATAAGAGATGCCCCCATGCGCGGGCCGCTGCATGGTGGGCTCCTGGAAGACGCCCGGGCCGCACGGCCTGTGTCCTTCCGATGAACGATCCGAAACACGCCAAGGAGGCATCCCATGGACACCAACGGACACATGCAGCACGCCGCCCCGTCGGGCGACACGGCAAAGGCCGACAACGACGCCAAGATGCGTCGCTACTGGCAGCGCAACCTGAGATACATGGTGGTGCTCCTGGGTATTTGGTTCGTAGCCGGGTACGTCCTGAGCATTTTCTTCGTCAACCAGTTAAACGCCATCCACCTCGGCGGGTTTCCCCTGGGATTCTGGTTCGCCCAGCAGGGCTCCATCTATATCTTCGTGCTGTTGATCCTGGCCTATTTCCTGCTCATGGACCGTCTGGACAAGGAATTCGACGTCCACGAATAACCCGCGCCGCCCAAAGGAGACGCATATGTCGATCATGACCTGGACCTATATACTCGTGGGGTTGTCCTTCGCCCTCTATCTGAGCATCGCCTGGATGAGCCGGGTGAAGGACACCAAGGGATTCTACGTGGCCGGCGGCAATGTCCCGGCCCTGGCCAACGGCATGGCCACCGGCGCGGACTGGATGAGCGCGGCCTCGTTTATCTCCATGTCCGGCATCATCTCGTTTATGGGCTACGCCGGGTGCATGTACCTCATGGGCTGGACCGGCGGCTACGTGCTTTTGGCCCTGCTTCTGGCCCCGTATCTGCGCAAGTTCGGCAAGTTCACGGTGCCGGATTTCGTGGGCGACCGCTATTATTCCAAAGCCGCCCGCACCGTGGCGCTGATTTGCGCCATCTTCGTCTCCCTGACCTATGTGGCCGGGCAGATGCGCGGCGTGGGCATCGTGTTCTCGCGCTTTCTGGAAGTGGACGTGAATACCGGCGTGTACATCGGCATGGCCATCGTGTTTTTCTACGCGGCCCTTGGCGGCATGAAGGGCATCACCTGGACCCAGGTGGCCCAGTACGGCGTGCTCATCTTCGCCTTCCTGGTCCCGGCCGTGGCCATCTCCCTTAAAATCACCGGCAATCCCATCCCGCAGCTCGGCCTGGGCGGCTCCATCGTCGAGGGCAAGGACGCCGGACAGTTCCTGCTGACCGCGCTGGACCACATCGGCACGGACCTGGGGTTTGCGGCCTACACCACGGGATTTACCGGCCCCGGGGCCAAGTCCATGCTCGACGTGCTGGCCATCACCATGTGCCTGATGGTGGGCACGGCGGGGCTGCCCCACGTGATCGTGCGCTTCTACACCGTGCCAAGCGTCCGCGCGGCCCGCATCTCGGCCTTCTACGCCCTGCTTTTCATCTCCATCCTGTACACCACCGCCCCGGCCGTGGCCGCCTTCGCCCGCTACAACATGATCGATTCCTTAAACGGCGTGGCCTATAAAAGCGCCCCCTCCTGGTTCACCAACTGGCAAAAGACCGGGCTCATCGCCTGGATCGACAAGAACGGCGACGGCGTCATCAACTACAGCTACGGCCCGGCCTTCACCGGCAAGCTGGCCTTCACCGGCCAGGACGGGCAGTACGGCCAGCCGCTGATCAAAAACGAGCCCACGACCAACAAGAACGAACTGTACGTGGACAACGACATCATGGTGCTAGCCAACCCCGAAATCGCCAATCTCCCGGCCTGGGTCGTGGCCCTGGTGGCGGCGGGCGGTCTGGCGGCGGCCCTGTCCACGGCGTCGGGCCTGCTCCTGGTCATCTCCTCGAGCATCTCCCACGACCTCTACTTCCGAATGATCAACCCCCAGGCCTCGGAGAAGACGCAGTTGCTTCTGGGCCGGATCATGATCGGCGTGGCCGTGTGCGTGGCCGGATATTTCGGCGTGAACCCGCCGGGATTCGTGGCCCAGGTGGTGGCCCTGGCCTTCGGGCTGGCCTCGTCGTCCTTTTTCCCGATCATCGTGCTGGGCATCTTCTGGAAGCGCACCAGCCGGGAAGGGGCCATCGCCGGGATGATCGCGGGCATGGGATTCACCCTGCTCTACATCATCCAGACCAAGTTCCTTGGGGTGGCCCCCTGGTTTCTGGGCATCAGCCCCGAGGGCATCGGCACCGTGGGCATGGTCATCAACTTCATCGCCACCATCGCGGTGACCATGATGACCCCGCCGCCGCCCGCCCACATCCAGGATCTGGTGGAAAACGTGCGCGTGCCCAGGGGCGCGGGCCAGGCGGCTGCGGCGCACTAACGGCGCAACCCGATATCGGAAGAAACGGAACCATGCGGGGAGCGGGGTCTTCGGCCTCCCTCCCCGCCGGTTCCCGGCCAAGGACCGCCGGGGCGCGGCCCCGCCCCTTGCGCCAGGGCAGGACACCGGCGCGGCCCCGGACGCCATCGGCCGCCAATTTTTCAGTTCAGCTTCCCCGGTTTGGAAAAAAAGGCTATCAGGCAGCATGGTGGAAAAGGACAACCTCCCCTCCGAAAGCAGGCACGACGGCCTGCCCCAGGACGACCGGCCAGGCGGCGGATCGGCCCTGGGCATCCCTGAGGCCCCGCTGCGGCCCCAGGCCGCCGAGGCCCCGGACCTGTCCCTGTTCGCCAGACTCGTGGGCGATCTGGTGTCGCGCCCGCCGCTTATGGTGGAGCCGGGCCTGCCCATCCGGGACGCGGCCCGGATCATGCTCAGGGAGGGGGTGGGCTGCCTGCTGGTGAGCCAGGCCCCTGGGGGCGTCCTGGGCATCGTCACCGACAAGGATCTGCGCAAGGCCGTGGCCCTGGGCCGGGATTTGGAATCCGGGGTCAAGACCATCATGTCCAGCCCGGTGGCGGAAATCGCCGGGAGCGAGGCCTGTTTCGACGCCCTGCTCAAGATGATGGCCCACAAGGTCCACCACCTGCTCGTGACCGGCCCCGGAGAGGCGAAAGGCGTGGTCACGGCCCACGACATCCTGCTGGTGCAGGGCACGTCCCCCCTGTCCCTTTTCCGGGAAATCCAGTCCCAGCGCGATTTCGCCGGGCTCTACCCCTTGCTGGCCAAGGCCCCCCGGGTGATTCGGGCGCTTTTGGACAACGGGGCCCGGGCCGGGCACATCACCCGCCTGATCACCGTGGTCAACGACCACATCCTGCACAAGATCATTGAGTTGGTGCATCGGGAGATCGGCCCGCCGCCCACGGCCTATTGCTGGGTCTCCATGGGCAGCGAGGGTCGCCGGGAACAGACCTTCGCCACGGACCAGGACAACGCCCTGGTCTACGCCGACAGCCCGGACGAACCCGTGCGGCGCGCGGCGGAGATTTTTTTCCAGGCCATGGCCGAACGCGTGGTGGGCCACCTGGAAAAGGCCGGATTCCCCCGTTGCAAGGGGGACATGATGGCCTCAAACCCGGCCTGGCGCAAAAGCCTGGCCGCCTGGAAGGAGACCTTCGACGCCTGGATCGCCGTGCCCGAGCCCATGGAGGTGTTGCATTCCACCATCTTCTTTGATTTTCGCGGCGTGGCCGGAAACATGGCGCTCGCCGACGAGCTGCGCGCCCATGTGGCCCGGCGTGCGGCGGAAAGCGGCATCTTTCTGCGTTTTTTGGCGGCGGACTGCCAGGTCACCCGGGCCCCCCTGACCCTTTTTCGCGGCCTGGCCGTGGAGAGAAGCGGGGAGCATAAAAACACCCTGGACCTGAAAAAGCGCGGGCTGGTGCCGTTTCAGGACTTTGCCCGGGTGCTGGCTCTGGCCCACGGCGTGGTGGAGACGGGCACCCTGCAGCGGGTGGAGGCCCTGGCCAGGCAGGGCCACATTCCCACGCATCTCGGCCGGGAAGCGGCCCAGGCCTTCGAGTTTCTGCTTTCGGTCAAGCTCGCCCATCAGCTTTCCCAGGTGGAGCGCGGCCTGTCCCCGGACAACCATATCGATCCCCGGCAGCTTTCGGATATGGACAAGGGGGCCCTGCGCGACGCCTTCGGGGTCATCGGCGCCATGCAGTCCTTTCTCAAAGACATGTTCCACCTTGCAACCGGCTGACGGAGCCCCCATGAAGCCCTTTTTCGCCCTTCTGGCCGTCCTGTACCTGCCCACCCTGGCCAACGCCGGGATCGGCATCCTGGCTGTCCCCACCGCCTTGGCCCTGATCAAAAACGTGGGGGACATCGTGCTTTTCGGGCTGTGCCTGCGCACGGCCTTCGACTTGGCCTACGGCCGGACGTGGCTTGACCCGGCGGGCTGTCGGCTCCTGTACCGGGCCGTCGGGGCTCTGGGCATCTACGCCGTCATCCTGGCGGCCACGGGCGCCCCCTACGGCCCGCCGGGGATGTTCGGGCCGGGACTGGTCCATGCCGCCATGGTGTTTATCCCCTATGTCCTGTTCATCGTGCCCGTGGTGCTCCAGGAAAAGCGGCTGCGGGAGGCGGCCGGAGACGTCACGGGTCCGCATGGCGCTGAGGGGCGGGGCCATTGAAACACATAACGCCGCTTTGCAGGGGGACCGGCCTTTTTTGAGCGCCGCGCGAAAAGGGCGAAACCGGCCGTGGGGTGAGGCAGTGCGGTCAGCGGCGGCCTCTTGCGGCCTCAATGCGTCCGGAAACTATCTTCCATGCCTGGAGGTTGAATCGGGCGTCGGATTACGCGGGGGCGCTGGGGACGGGGCGGATGTCGGAGCGGGGGCGCGACGCGCCAGGGAGGCGTTCTTTCGTATTGTGGTATATCTCTGTGGATATGGGCGAAGAAGAGAGAACATCCCCGCATGGGGATGGTTATTCAAGAAATGCTTGTGCATGGGAAACGACTTGCGGTATGTGAGCGCGATTGTCGCCGCATGGGCCCCCATTTCCATCTATTTCATGTTTTTTCGCCGACATGGAGGAATGCCGATGTACGTTGGCCTTAAAATGCTCAAAGACTTCAAGAAGGTCACTCCACTTACGCCAGTCCTGGACGCTGACAAGCTGCTCAAGGGCAGCGAGCTGTGGATGCTTCTCGTGGTGGATGAGAACCATGATCTGGTGGGGTACGTGCGCAAAGAGGATATCGCCCTGGCCCTGCCCTCCATCATGACCACCCTGGACAAGCACGAGGCCCTGTATCTTTTGTCCAAGCTCACGGTGAAAAAAATCATGCGCAAGGACATCACCACCGTGCATCCGGAGATGGAGATCGAGCAGGCCGCCGAGATCATGCATCAGAAAAATCTGGCCGGACTGGCCGTGGTCAACGAGCAGGGCAAGCTTGTGGGCTACATCAACCGTTCGGTCATGCTCGACGTGCTGGTGGAGGAGATGGGCCTCAAGCAGGGCGGTTCGCGCATCGTCTTCGAGGTCGAGGACCGCACGGGCGTTTTGCACGAGGTCTCGGGCATCATCAAGGACATGGGGGTGAGCATCATCGCCACCGGCACCTTCTATCATGAAAATCGCCGCATGGTGGTCATCCGGCTGGCCGTGGACGACCCCTGTCTGGTGGCCGGGGCCATCGAGCGCAAGGGATACCGGCTGGTGTCCGCAGCGGATTTCGAAAGCGAGTGGATGCCCTGATGGCCTTTCTCGACGTGACGGACGTGACCCTGACCTTCCGGGGGCTGGCGGCCCTGACCGGCGTGGGCTTTTCCGTGGAGAAGGGAAGCATCGTCTCGCTTATCGGCCCCAACGGCGCGGGCAAGACCAGCATGCTCAACTGCATAAGCGGCCGCTACGTCCCCGACTCCGGGGCCATCGCCCTGGGCGGGGCCGACCTTCTGGCCGTGCCCTCCCATGCCCGCACGAAGCTCGGGCTGTCGCGCACCTTCCAGAACATCGCCCTGTTCCGGGGCCTGTCGGTCCTGGACAACCTCATGGTCGGCCGCCACGCCCGCATGGACTACGGGATTTTGGCCGCCATCCTTTACCTGGGCAAGGCCCGCCGGGCCGAGGACGCCCATCGCCGCCGGGTGGAGGATGTCATCGATTTTCTGGGGTTGTCGCCCTACCGCCATCAGGCGGCCGGAAGGCTGCCCTATGGCGTGCAAAAGCGCGTGGAGCTGGGCCGGGCCCTGGCCGCCGAGTCCGACCTGATCCTTCTCGACGAGCCCATGGCCGGCATGAACCTGGAAGAGACCGAGGACATGGCCCGCTACATCCTGGACATCAACGAGGAGTGGGGCATGAGCGTGCTTTTGGTGGAGCACGACATGGGCGTGGTCATGGACATCTCCGACAAGGTGGTGGTGCTGGATTTCGGCCGGGTGCTGGCCGAGGGGTCGCCCAAGGAGGTCATGGCCGACGCGGACGTGGTGGCCGCCTACCTGGGCGGCGACGACGGGGTGTTTCTCGGCCGCTAGAGTCCATTTTTCGAACATCGAACCCAAAACATTCTGGATGGCGCGATGGGCGAGGCCCAAAAAACATATCTCGACACCCTGCCCGGCCTGTTGTGCAAAAACGCCCGGGCCCATGGGAAAAAGACCGCCCTGCGGGAGAAGCAGTGGGGCGTGTGGCAGCGTTTTTCCTGGAACGACTACCTCGCCGCCGCCGCCGAATTCGCCGGGGGCCTGAAAAAAATGGGATTTGGGCGGGGGGACATCGTCATCCTCATCGGCGACAACCGGCCCGAATGGCTGTTCGCCGAACTGGCCATCCAGGCCCTGGGCGGCATGGCCCTGGGCCTGTACCAGGACGCCCCGGCCGAGGAGATCGCCTACATCCTGGAGCTGTCCGAGGCCCGGCTGGTGGTGGCCGAGGACCAGGAGCAGGTGGACAAGATGCTGTCCCTTCGCCAGGGGCTGCCGCAGTTGGCGCACATCGTCTACCACGACCCCAAGGGTCTTGTCGGCGTGGACGAGCCGGGCCTGACGAGTTTTGAGGCCGTTCGCGACATGGGACGGGAACTGGCCGGGCAGTTCCCCGACTGGGTGGCGGCCCTGTCCCCCGACGACCCGGCCCTGATCGCCACCACCTCCGGCACCACCGGGCGGCCCAAGCTGGCCATGCTCTCCCACGTCAACCTTCTGGCCATGGCCCATAACCTGGGGCTGGTGGACGAGCGGCGCGCCTCCGACGAGTTCGTCTCGTTTCTGCCCCTGGCCTGGATGGGCGAACAGATGATGGCCGTGGCCTCGGCCCTTTTGTTCGGCTTCACCGTGAACTTTCCGGAGGAGCCGGACACGGTGCAGGACAACATCCGCGAGATCGGCCCCAACGTCATCTTTTCCCCGCCCCGGGTGTGGGAGAACCTGGCCGCCCGGGTCCGGGTCAAGATCATGGAGACCACGCGCCTCAAGCGCTTCCTGTACGACCTGTTTCTGCCCGTGGGCATCCGTCTGGCCGATGTCCGGTTCGAGGGGAAAAAACCGGGCCTTGGCCTGCGTCTGGCCTACGGCGTGGCCTGGTTCTGCCTGTTTCGGGCCTTAAAGGACCGCCTGGGGTTTTCCAACGTGCGCTCGGCCAGCACCGGCGGCGCGGCCCTTGGGCCCGACGCCTTCCGCTTCTTCCACGCCATCGGCGTCAACTTAAAGCAGATCTACGGCCAGACGGAAATCTCCGGCATCTCCTGCATCCACCGCGACGGGGCCGTGGACTTCACCTCCGTGGGCCAGCCCATCCCGGAGACCGAACTGACCATCGCCGAAGACGGCGAGATCCTGTCCAAGAGCCCCTCGGTGTTTCTGGGCTACTACAAAAATCCGGCGGCCACGGCCGAGACCCTGACCGGGGACGGCCGCCTGCGCTCGGGCGACGCGGGCTATTTCGACGACCAGGGGCGGCTGGTGGTCATCGACCGGGTCAAGGACGTCATGACCCTCAAGGGCGGTTTCAAGTTTTCGCCCCAGTTCATGGAGAACAAGCTCAAGTTCTCGCCCTACATCCGGGAGGCCGTGGTCTTCGGGCACGACCGCGACCATCTGGCGGCCATCGTGTGCATCGACGCCGAGATCGTGGGCCGCTGGGCCGAATCCAAGGCCCTGACCTACACCACCTACCAGGATCTGTCCGCCAAATCCGAGGTCTACGCCCTGGTCAGGGCCGAGATCGCGGCCATCAACGCCAAGCTCGCCCCCCAGATGCGGGTGGCGCGTTTCGTTTTGCTGTTCAAGGAACTCGACGCCGACGACGGGGAACTCACGCGCACCCGCAAGGTGCGGCGCAAGGTGGTCGGCGACCGCTACGGGAAGCTCGTCGAGGCCCTGTATTCCCCGGTGTGCAGCATGAGCCTGCGGGCCGAGATCACCTATCAGGACGCCAGCGTCCGGGAGATGTGCGGGGAGCTTCGGCTGCAAGACGTGGAGGACCGGGCGGCCGGGTAAGGCGGCGCGGCGTATTTCAGGAGAGGGAGATCGCGTGGAATATTATCTGCAATTGTTCATTTCCGGGCTCGTGGTCGGCAGCATCTACAGCCTGGTGGCCCTGGGATTCGTCATCATCTACAAGGCCACCAAGGTGGTCAATTTCGCCCAAGGCGAACTGGTCATGGTCGGGGCCTACGTCTGCTTCGCGCTCACGGTCCAGGCCCGGGTGCCGTTTCTGGCGGCCTTTTTCATGACCCTGGCCTTTTCCTTCATCCTCGGCATCGTCATCGAGCGCCTGATCCTGCGGCCCATGATCGGCGAGCCCATCATCAGCGTGATCATGGTCACCATCGGCCTGTCGTCGGTGCTCAAGTCCCTGGTGCAGCTTTTCTGGGGCACCCAGATTCAGGTCTTCCCGCCGGTTCTGCCCCAGGAGCCGGTGATGATCGCCGGGCTGCCCGTGGCCCCGGTCTATCTGGCGGCCTTTGTCCTGTCCGTGATCCTGTTTCTCATCTTTTCGGCCTTTTTCAAATATTCCCGGCTGGGCATCAGCATGCGGGCCACGGCCTTCGACCAGCAGGCCGCCGCCAGCATGGGCATCGGCATCAAAAACATCTTCGCCCTGTCCTGGTGCATCGCGGCCATGGTCTCCTCCATCGGCGGGGTGATCCTGGGCAACATCAACGGCATCAACGCCCAGCTTGGGCACCTGGGCCTGAAGGTCTTTCCGGCCGTGATCCTGGGCGGCCTGGACAGCTTACTTGGCGCGGCCCTGGGCGGGCTCATCGTGGGCGTTTTGGAGAACGTCTGCGACGGCGCGGCCAAGGAATTCCTGAATCTTGGCGGATTCAAGGACGTGGCCGCCTTCATTCTTTTGGTGGTCATCCTGATGATCAAACCCTACGGGCTGTTCGGAGCCCGGGAAATCGAGCGGGTGTAGCGCATGCACGGACAATGCGGACTGTTTTTTCGGACCTATGCGGGCGAGGCCCGCATCTTCCCCAGCCGGTTTCTCATGGTGTCCATGGGGCTTTTCGGGGCGGCCCTGTGTCTGGCCCCCCTGGCCATGAACAACTACCTGGTCTCGATCCTGTGCCTGATCAACATCGCCGTGATCGGGGCCGTGTCGCTCAATCTCCTGACCGGCTTCTGCGGCCAGATTTCGCTCGGGCACGGGGCCTTTTTCGGGGTGGGGGCCTATGCCGCCGCCTATCTGGCCAGCCTGGGGCTGCCGTTTCTGGCCGTCCTGCCTGCGGCCGGGCTGGTCACGGCCGCCGTGGGCATGTTTTTCGGCCTGCCGTCCCTGCGCTTAAAGGGCATCTATCTGGCCATCGCCACCCTGGCCGCCCAGCTCATCCTCGAATACGTCTTCCTGCACTGGGACACGGTCACCGGGGGATCGAGCGGCATGGCCGTGGACCCGCCCCAGGCGTTCGGGTTCGTCTTCGATTCCGACGTGAAGATGTTCTACCTGACCCTGGCCGTGGCCGCCCTCTGCGTGCTTATCGTGCGCAACGTCATGCGCACCCGTCTGGGCCGGGCCTTCGTGGCCATCCGCGACCATCACCTCTCGGCCGAGATCGTGGGCGTGGACCTTTTCGCCTACAAACTGCGGGCGTTCGGCATCAGCTCCTTCCTGGCCGGGGCGGGCGGGGCGCTGTGGGCCTACTATACCATGTACATCACCCCGGAGCAGTTCGGCATCGGACTTTCCGTCAGCTATCTGGCCATGATCATCATCGGCGGCCTGGGCAGCGTGCTGGGCGGGGTGTTCGGGGCGGTGTTCATCACCATCCTGCCGGAGTTCCTCAATTTCGTGGCCCAGCATGCCGGGGCGCTTTTCACGGACATAAGCGGCGCGCTTTTGGCCATGAAGGAGGGGGTCTTCGGGCTGGTGCTGGTGCTGTTTCTCATTTTCGAGCCCGAGGGGCTGGCCCATCGCTGGCGGCTCGTGAAGGCCTATTGGAAGCTCTATCCCTTCGCCCATTAGGCCTTTCGGCCGGACGAAGACACAACCGTTCAACACAAGGAGGGTGACGTGAAACGCATGGCCAAATATCTGGTGTGGTCCCTGGCCTGTGTCCTGGCCCTGGCCGCGACGTCGTTTGCCGAAGACGCCATCACCATCGGGCTTTTGTCCGATCTCTCCGGCCCGACCTCGGCCGTGGGCGCGCCCTATTCCGAGGGCATCAAGGACGCCGCCAAATACCTCAACGAGAACGGCGGCATCGCCGGGAAAAAGATCAACCTCGTGGAGGTGGACTACGCCTACAACGCCCAGCAGGCCCTGGCCGCCTACAAGCGGTTCATTTCCCAGGACAAGATCGTGGCCCTGCAGGGCTGGGGCACCCAGGACACCGAGGCCCTGACCAAGTTCGTGGGCAAGGATCAGATTCCCACCCTGTCGGCTTCCTATTCCGCCCACCTCACGGACCCGGAAAAGGCCCCCTACAACTTCTTCGTGGCCGCCGACTACACCACCCAGATCCGGGCTGCGCTCAAGTATTTCAAGGACAACTGGAAAAAGCCCGAGGCCCCCAAGGTGGCCTTCGTCTACCCCGACCATCCCTACGGCCTGGCCCCCATCCCCGGGGCCAAGGAATACGCCAAGGAGTTGGGATTCGAGATCGTGGGCGACGAGAACGTGGCCTTAAACGCCATGGACGCCATGGCCCAACTCCTGCGCCTGCAAAAGCTGGCCCCGGATTTCGTCTGGATCGGCGGCACCACCCCCTCGGCGGCCATCGTCATGAAGGACGCCCAGAAACTGGGATTTGCCACCACCTTTTTCTGCAACATCTGGGGCGTGGACGAAAGCCTGGTGAAGCTGGCCGGGGACGCCGCCAACGGCGCCTATTCCCTCCAGACCGCCGTGGTCTACGGCCAGAAGGCGCCGGGCATGGCCGTCATTGAGAAGATGACCGGCGGAGAGCCCAGGATGACCCATTACATCCGGGGATTCGCCTCCATGCTGGTCATGGCCGAGGGCATAAAAATCGCCGCCGCCAAGGGCGAACTGACCGGCCCGGCCATCAAGGATGCCCTGGAGACCCTGCGCGACTTCGATCCCATGGGGCTGACCCCGCCCATCAGCTTCTTCCCGAACGACCATCGCCCCAACATGTCGGTCTTCATCTACAAGGTCGAAGACGGCAAGATGGTGGAAGTGGCCAAGGAAAGCCTGGAGAGAAAGGCCGAATGGCTGGGGAAATAAACGGCGTGGACATGCTGACCGTCGAGAACCTGGAAGTCGTCTACAACGACGTGGTGCTGACGCTCAAGGGCCTGTCGCTTTGCGCCGGGCAGGGCCGGATCACGGCCCTGCTCGGGGCCAACGGGGCCGGCAAGTCCACCACGCTCAAGGCCATCTCCGGGCTGTTGGCCGGGGAGGACGGGGAGATCACCGACGGCCGCATCCTCTACGACGGCACGGCCATAAACCGCCTGCCCCCGGAAAAAATCGTGCGCCTGGGCGTGTTCCAGGTCATGGAGGGCCGCCGGGTCTTCGAGGACATGTCCGTGGAGGACAACCTGCGCTGCGGCGGGGTGACCCGCCCGGCCAGGGAGTTTCGGGACGGCGTGGAGCGGGTCTACGGCTATTTCCCGCGCCTCAAGGAGCGGCGGCAGCAGTTGGCCGGGTACATGTCCGGCGGCGAACAGCAGATGCTGGCCATCGGCAGGGCGCTTATGGCCAGGCCCCGGCTCCTGCTTCTGGACGAGCCGTCGCTGGGGCTGGCCCCGCTTCTGGTGGAGGAGATCTTCGACATCATCCGCCGCGTCAACAGCGAGGAGGGCGTGACCATCCTCCTCGTGGAACAGAACGCCCGGGCCGCCTTAAGCGTCGCCGACGTGGGATTTATCATGGAGAACGGGCGGATCGTGCTCGAGGGCACGTGCGCCGAACTGGCCAGCAACCCCGACGTGCAGGAGTTCTATCTGGGCATGGGCGGCGGCGGCGAAAAAAGGCGCTACCGCGACGTCAAGCACTACCGGCGCCGGAAACGCTGGCTGGGCTAGCGCAGCGGCCCAGGCCGCCGCGCCACAACCATCAATGGGCCAACCTCCGACAGGCAGAAGGGATCACGAGATGGACCGTACCGCAGGCGCCTCCCCGTTTTACAGCCCCCTGGAATCCGCCTCCCCGGCC
>Ga0209467_1001992_pt1 | contig 15590 bp, 15 predicted proteins | sample Higcelwee11metaG_FD_187175 | JGI IMG/M metagenome (GOLD analysis project Ga0209467, IMG submission 187175) | Freshwater pond sediment microbial communities from the University of Edinburgh, under environmental carbon perturbations - High... | ecosystem: Environmental > Aquatic > Freshwater >...
CAAAAACGATTAACCCATTCGACAAGTGAATCTTTTCCGCTGGGTTTACTGTAGCTAAAGTAGCACGACTGAGATCAATGGAGAAAGCGCCATTGGCATCTGTCACCGCTGATAAATTGGATGTTTTATGAGTAACGGTCACTCCAGAAACGCCGGAATAATCGGAAAGGCGAACATAGCCTGTGAGAGCCGCATTGCAGAGAGTAACAAAACCTAAAAGAAGGAATGTGGTTACAAGGCTTTTGAAAATACTACGCATATAGACTCCGTGCCAATTCAGTTTCTATGGCAAAAGATATTTTAGAGGGAGTCTTTTAAAACTTTTTTTGCTCTCTTTTCGTGTAAAAGCCGTGTATAGCAGTTTATTTTATGCAAATTTTGTGATGCAGCAAATAGGAGGATTGTATTCCTATTCTCGATTATTTTGAATTGCACATAAAAAAACGGGGCCCACAGAGAGCACCCGTTTTCGATTTCTTTGAATAACGAAACTATCCTTTTTTCATGATCTGCTTGAGCATAGAATTCATCTTGCCGACTTGAACCTGCACGGGCTTCTTTTGAGCCTGTTGCGGAGTTTTTCCAGCAAGTTTCGCTTTGAGATCTGCCAATGTAGCATGAGCCTGAATGGGAGCCTCGCGACGCGGAGCAGCATGTTGGGCTCCACGCGGACCGCCAGCACGTTGACCACGAGAACCCGGAGCAACAGATTCTTCCGTTTCCTGCTTCATGGAAAGGCTGATCCGTTTTTGACCTACATCCACAGCCATGACACGTACCTTGACGACATCGCCCACGGTAAGAGCATCCTTGGCATCCTTGATATACTTATCACTGATTTCAGAAATGTGTACCAAGCCATCTTGATGAACACCGATATCTACAAAAGCACCAAAGTTCGCAACATTCGTGACAACCCCTTCCATCCAGCTTCCCGTGATGAGGTCTTGAATGCCTTGAATTTTGTCATCAAATTTCGCGTAATGGAATTCCTTACGTGGATCGCGAGACGGTTTTTCCAACTCAGCAAAAATATCTTCCAATGTGTGCTTACCCACGGTATCGCTCAAGAAGTCTTCAGCGTTGAGGCTCTTGATCGCAGAGGCATTGCCCACCAAGTCCTTCACTTCCACATTTGCTTTTTTCGCCATTTCCTCGACAAGAGGATAATTTTCTGGATGCACCGCACTGCAATCCAGCGGATTTTCTGCATCCGGGATGCGAAGGAAGCCCGCCGCTTGTTCGAAAGCCTTGGGACCAAAACCCTTCACAGACATAATGTCTTTGCGGCTCTTGAAAGATCCATTCGCATCGCGGTACTTGACAACACTTTCTGCGAGATTTTTGGTAATACCCGCCACATAAGCTAAAAGCGGAGAACTCGCACTATTGAGATCCACTCCCACCATGTTCACACAGGATTCCACCACTTCATCCAAACGTTTTTTGAGTTCACGCTGATTCACATCGTGCTGATATTGCCCGACACCAATGGACTGCGGATCCACCTTCACCAATTCGGCGAGAGGGTCCTGCAAACGACGGCCAATGGAAATAGCGCCACGAGTGGTCACATCTTCTTTCGGGAATTCTTCAATGGCAATCATGCTTGCGGAATAGACCGAAGCCCCTGCCTCACTCACGATCACGCGAGAAGGTTTCTTACCCTTGAATTTCGAAGCGATAGAAGCGGCAAATGCATCCGTTTCGCGGCTCGCAGTGCCATTACCGATTGCAATTAAATCAATGTTGTACTTTTCAACAAGCTCTATTATATAGGCAGCAGCGGCAGCAGTCTGCTTTTGCGGCTCGTGCGGATAAATCACGCCGTGATCCACAAACTTTCCATTTTCATCAAGGACAGCCACTTTGCAACCGGAACGGAACCCAGGATCCAGCGCGAGCACTGCCTTGTGACCTGCGGGGGGCGAGAGAAGTACATCCTGCAAATTCTTGCTGAACACCTTAAAAGCTTCCTCTTCAGCGACATCTTTGAGAGAAAGACGCACTTCGCTTTCCATGCTCGCCTTGAGCAAACGATCCCAGGCATCTTTGCACATTTCTTCTAAATAGGGTTTCCAGATATTGTCGCCCTTAATGACCTGATTTTGCAAGTAACTTACAAACTGATCGTCCGGCATTTCGATACCCAAGCGGAGCACCTTTTCTTTTTCACCGCGACGAAGCGCAAGCATACGATGGCTCGGAATCTTTGCCACTGGTTCGGAGAAGTCGTAATAATTCTTGAACTTGGTCTCTTGCTTTTCAAATTCTTTTTTGACCTTGGAGGTCATCACGCCGAGCTTTTCGACCTGGGCGCGCAAGTACTGGCGGAACGTCGCGTTATCGGCCAATTCTTCAGCGAGAATATCACAAGCCCCATTGATCGCCGCTTTAGGATCGGCAAGGCCCATTTCTTCAGAAAGATAGATGCGGCCAATTTCTTCGGCCGTATTGGAGGTTTCTTCCTGGGCAATGATCGTCCGAGCGAGCGGTTCCAGACCAAGCTCTTTGGCGACAGTGGCGCGAGTACGCTTCTTAGGCTTGTACGGAGCGTAAAGATCTTCGAGAAGCGTTTTTTCTTTACAGGCTTCAATAGTGGCTTTGAGTTCCGGGGTAAGCTTACCCTGTTCTTCAATGCTCTTGAGGATCGTTTCTTTGCGTTCCTGAATTTCTTGAAGATACTCACGGCGATGTTGAATATCGCGGAGTTCGATTTCATCGAGCGTTCCCGTTTGGTCCTTGCGATAACGGGCGATAAACGGAACTGTACCGCCTTGATCCATGAGTTCGAGAGCTTTGGCGACACGCCATTCTTCGAGTTTCAGCTCTTCGGATATGACTTGAGAAAAATTCATATTCACTTCTTCCCTAGAGAGCGAAAAATCGCCCTGAATGAAAACAGGTTAAACCAGTGAGGTAAACCCCACGTTTGAGTTGCAAATGTAATAAAAAGTCTGAGCAATCTTCACTGAATCATGCAGACCCTTTTTTACAAGTCAAAATAATCACTGCTATTTCACGCCTCTGTTGCAAACATTGATGTTATGGACTAAATGGGAACATGAGGGGAAGCACAAAAATCATCACCAGACCTACCAATAATTGGAGAGGCAAACCCACTTTGATATAATCCATGAAAACATAGCGGCCCGCATTGAGTACTAATGCATTCGGCGGCGTAGAAAATGGAGACGCAAAGCACATACTTGCAGCCACAGTCACCGCAAAAAGAAATGGGTAGGGGCTCACACCGAGACCCATGGCTGCACTCATGCCGATGGGGGCGAGTAACACAGCGGTTGCCGTATTGCTGATAAACATCGTAGTGATAGTGGTCGCAATGTAAATTCCCGCCAATAACACATAAGGTCCAAACTGCCCTAACTCAGACACCAGAGAAGTCGCAACGATCCCTGAAATTCCTGTTTTTTCAAGCGCGACCGACATAGGAAGCATAGCCGCAATAAGCACAATGCTTTCCCAATTAATTGTCTTATAAGCATCTTCCACCGTGCGAAAACAACCGGCAAGCACCATCAAAACTGCCGCCAACAATACGGCCGCCACCGGAGGGACAACGTTAGAAACCATCAACACTACCATCAGAAACATGATCGCCGCCGCAAAAGGCATTTTATGATCCAATGTCACCTTTGCCGCTTCTTCTAAAGGTTGTCCTAATACAATCCACTCCGTGTAGGCTTCTGATAACTTTCGAATATTGTCCCACGAACCCTGCACCAAAAGGGTGTCTCGTGATTGGAATGTGGCGTCTTTGAGTCCATGGAGGATATATTCCCCTTTGCGCTGAATTCCTAAAAGATTCACATTATACAGGCTCCGAAATTTGGAATCCAACACCGATTTATTCAAAAGTGTTGAGTCCGGCATCAGCAAAAGCTCCGCGATCCCTACTTGACGAAAATGAAAAGCGCCCCGATCCTCTTCAACGCCTTCCAATATCTGCAAATCATTGTCAAGAGCGAATTGTTTCACATTATCAATATCACCCAATACATGAAGGACATCTCCAGCAAAAGCTTGAGTCTGCGGCCCTGCCATTTCTTGACGTTCATTTTTGAGAAATATTTTTCCGCGAGTCATCTGACGTCGAATTTCAATAACACTCAAGTTATAGCGTCGCGGAATTTCCAAATCCGCTAATTTTTTCCCAATCAACACAGATTGTGGACTCAAACGCACCCGAGAAACATTGCGCATCAACTGATATTCACCCGCAAGTTCCTTTAATGATTTTCTTTTCTCTCCACAGGAATCGTCTCCTTTTTGCTTCCGACTCAAGAAAATACGAGTCAAAGGAAGCAGTGCCGCAAGAGCTACCGCAAGGGCAATAAAACCGACCGGACTAAAAGAAAAAAAATGGAGACTCGGATACCCATTTTTGACGAGGGTATCACTAATAATCATGTTGGGAGGAGTTCCGATTAACGTAAACAAGCCCCCAATACTACAAGCAAAAGCCATAGGCATTAAAAACCGTTCCGGACCTGACTTTGTGCCTGCAGAAACACTCATCACTATGGGAAGCATTAAAGCGGCAGTTCCGGTATTACTCACAAATGCGCCAATAAAAACGGTGGTCACCATCACCACCACAAAAAGGATGTCTTCATTATTTCCCGATATTTTTAAAATCTTACTGCCCACTATTTTAGCAAGACCCGTACGGAAAATGGCTCCACCTACCACAAATAAACCCAACATCATTAATACAATGGGATTCGCAAATCCAGAGAGGGCCTCTTCGGTAGTCAAGATGCCTGAAGCAAGCAAAATGATTAAAGCACAAAGAGCCACAATATCCGAGCGGATTTTCCCCTGAACAAAGAATACCATAGCAAAGAAAAGAACCGCAAGTGTTAAAATCATATCCATGTTTCACAATTTAATTTTTCTTATGAGGGAAAATTTACCAAACCGCTCCCAGAATGCCACTCAAGCCCCTACAAAATGCTACCTTTAAAAAGTTCACTCCCACTGCTGGAGAATTATGTCTGATTGTCTTTTTTGCAAAATTATCGCAGGTGAGATTCCTTCGAAAAAACTGTACGAGGACGATGAATTCTATTCGTTCTTTGATATTAACCCACAAGCCCCTGTGCATTTCCTGATCATTCCCAAAAAACACATTACCAGTGTGATGGATATGACCGAAGCCGATGCCAGTCTTTTGGGTCGAATGCTTTATCGCGCCCAAATTCTTGCCAAGGCAGAGGGTTTGGAAGAGGGCGGCGCGCGTTTCGTTTTTAACTGTAAAGCGGATGCCGGACAAACCGTTTGGCACATTCACCTCCATGTTTTGGGTGGTCGCCAGTTTGGGTGGCCTCCGGGCTGAGCTTTGTTAAACAAAACCCCCATAATTGTTTTGCACAGACATTCCTATAGCGATTCTTCTTGGATCGTAAAGGCGTTTAGTCCCGAATTTGGCGTAATTTCTTTTTTATTAAAAGGGGGAAAACGCAAAGAGAGTCCTTTTAAAGGCGCTTTGGATCCTCTCTCTCACAGTGAAGTGGTTTTCAACGCAACGCCCAAAAGTGAACTTCATTTTGTTCGAGAAGCGAGTCTTTTGCATTGGTTTCCTAATATGCGAGGAAATCTGGAGCATCAGGCGATCGCTCAAGTGATGGCTGAATTACTTTTGCGCTATGCGCCTCACGGGATGGCACTCGAAAAGGAATTTGATCTCCTTTTGAATGCATTCCTTGCTCTTGATAACACCTCACACGCTCCTGAAATTCTCGCAAAATGGTTTTACGACCTTTGCGATGCCGGGGGCTATTCGATCTCTCTGGATCATTGCATGCGTTGTAATACACTTCTGAAAGAACCCGCAGCAGACTTTCTCCCCAACGAAGGAGGCTGTTTATGCAGAACTTGTCTCGGAGTTCACTCTGCTCACTACAGCGATTCCTTCATGAATCAACTTTGGCAATTGAAGTTGGGAAAAATAGTTCCAGATGCGCGAGCACTTGAAAATACCTTTTTCCTTTATTTGAAAACCCATCTCGGAATGAACAAAGACTTAAATTCTATATCATGGCTAAAAGAGGTACGAAACTATGCTAACACTACAAGACATCAAACTGAAAAAACAGAATCATAGCAAAGTCGCAATGCTGACGATCTATGATTTCGCCTTTGCTCAAATGGCAGAAAAGGCAGGCATAGACCAAATTCTCGTGGGCGATTCTCTCGCTAACGTGGTTTTGGGCTATAAGAGTACCCGAGAAATCGGCATGACAGAGATGTGCATCTTCGTTTCGGCGGTAAGTCGGGGCGCTCCCAATACTCACATCGTCGCAGATATGCCTTACCTGAGCGACAAAGATCCTAAAACAGCTCTCGAAAATGCAAAACGTCTCCTGGATTGTGGTGCTACCTCTGTAAAAATTGAAGGTCGCCCTCTTGGCGTCCTTGAGAACTTGCGCAAGAATGACATCCCCATTTGCGCTCATCTGGGTCTTTTACCACAGACAGCATCGGACTTTAAACAGAAAGGAAAGACGGACGAAGAAGCACAAAAAATTCTTGAGGACGCCCTCTTTTGTGATCAACTCGGATGCTTCGAAATCGTTTTGGAACACATTCCAGAATCGTTGGGAGACCTTGTTACTCAAAGGGTTACAGCAACAACGATTGGCATTGGTGCGGGAAAAAAAACAGATGGACAAGTGCTTGTGATGCACGATGCTTTGGGAATGCACCAGAAAAAATTACCTCCGTTTGCAACAAAGTTTGCGAACCTTTTTGATGCGGGTGTGAACGGTATTGAAGAGTATATTCATTCCGTGCATTAACTTTTTTTTGGTCGAAGCGAAAATAAAAAAAATATTTTTTTTCATTTAGGTGTTGATATTTTGTGAAAATCAAGTTATTTTAGTTACATCGTTTAACATTCACTAAAAAAAAGGAATACAATCATGGCAACAACAAAGAAACCCGCTGCAAAAAAGGTGCTCGTCAAGAAGGCTGCTGCTCCTAAGAAAGCTGCTGCCCCTAAGAAAGTACTTGCTAAGAAAGCTGCTGCTCCTAAGAAAGCCGCCGCTCCTAAGAAAGTACTTGCTAAGAAAGCTGCTCCTAAAAAGGTGCTCGCCAAGAAAGCCGCTCCTAAAAAGGTGCTCGCTAAGAAAGCGGTTCTTAAGAAGTAATCTTCTTAATTCTTTACAAAAGAGGATCGGTATTTACCGGTCCTCTTTTGTTTTCCCCTCCACAAAAAAAGATCGGCAGATGCCAATCCTAAATGAAACCACCACCAAGAATAGAGATAAAAAAACTTGGCATATAGTGGGGGCTATGCATCAGATCATTATCCCTGTATTCTAGGAATAGCTAAAATCGACCCCTACAATGGAATGCAACGAAAGAGCCCTATTTTGACTTTCATATACAGATTCACCCTATTGTAATCGTTTTTTGTTTCATCTAGGACTGTTTAAGACCTCGTTCCCTCAGTAAAAAACGGAACCCCTGATGGGCATCAAAGAACCTCCCGTAGCTTTAACTATCTAAAGATTACCCGCCAAAGTCAAAGAAACAGTCCAATGATCCTACTCTCAAGAGGCTGATTTTCTAATTTCACTCCATGATTTCCGAACAAGACCTTAAAGAAATGGAATCCCTGGATTTGACAGGGAAAATAAGTCGCATCTCCTCTCTACTGGAAGGACGTGAACAGCCACGCTCTTTTGAGTTGGGTATTTTTTTAGCCCTTAAAATGGCGAATGAAATCCGAGAAGGCAAAGCACTAGGCGAAGACACAGCGGCAATCGTTGCCGAGTGGGCTCAAAAATACCCAGACTCCGTCGTCGAAGATGCAATTACCCACGCGAAGGAATTTCTGCTTCATTCCGAAACCTTGAGAGAAAAACTCCGCAATGGTATTTTGAAAGAAGACGTTTCCGCAACAGACAAAACCGATGCTTAATTTATTGCCAGCAACCATTGATATTGGTAGCCACAGCACCATTCTCCTGATCGCCGATTGGGATATTGGAGCCGATGGGAAAAAAATATTGCAGCCCAAAGTGCAGAAAATAGAAGTCTGCCGTCTTGGGGAAGATATTTATGACACCGGAGAAATTTCGCAACCGCGATTGGAAGAATTGGTGAAGATTCTCACCCGCTTCCGTATGATCGCTCACGGTTTAGGTGCAAATATTGAAGCGATTGCCATGACAGAAGCCATGCGCAAAGCAAAGAATTCTGACATGGTGATTGATGCGGTGGAAAAAGCAGTGTGGGTGCGCCCTCGAATCATTACCGGTGAAGAAGAAGCGGTCTATACGTTCCGCGCCGTCACCGAATGGCATGGGAATGATATTGTGACGCTCGATATTGGCGGTGGTTCCACAGAACTTTGCTCTGGAAAAAATGCCATTTCCATCCCTGCAGGCGCACTTTACCTTTTCAAAAAGATGGGTGCGATCCCTGGACCTGAGTATAAATCGTGGGCCAAAGAAATTCTCAGAGATAATCCTCTCAAGATATTTGCAAAGAAACCGGTCTACCTTATCGGGGGTACGGGTACGGCACTTGCGATGAATTATCTGAATACTTTCGCTTTTGATTTTAAGACGATTGAAGATTTGGAGATTAACACTGCCACTTTGGAACAAATTATTACGCGCATTTCCAATCAATCCAGAGAACTTCGCGCGGTAATGCCCGGATTAGACAATGGAAGGCACGAAGTCATCATTTGTGGCCTTTTCTGGCTCCGCAGTGTTCTCGAAAAGCTCCATGTGGACTCGTTCAAAATTAGTACTGCGGGGTTACGCTTCGGGCTTTTGTACCCACCCCTTCCGCCAGAACCCGTAAAAGAAAAAACAAAAAGGATTCCCCCTTGGATGAAAAAAGCCGAAGCGGAAAATGCGGAGGCTTCCGATGATGCGGATTAATAAGTTTCTTTCCTTATGCGGCATCGCAAGCAGGCGCGCTGCGGATGATCTCATCCGCGAAGGCCGGGTCACGGTCAACGAAAATCCGGTGGAAGGCCCCGGCCTCCAAGTCGGCGAAAATGATGTGGTGAAAGTCGATGGCCGACTCGCGCGCCCTCCAGAGAAAACCACGGTGCTTCTCTTTCACAAGCCCCCTGGATGTCTCTGTTCTAATGGGGATCCTCAGGGGCGTCGCACCGTTTACGATTATTTGCCCCCTGGGTACCGTTCCCTGAAATATATCGGACGTTTGGATTTACAAAGTCGCGGGCTTTTGTTGTTTACTGACGATGGTAAACTCGCCCACGCTCTCACCCACCCTAGTTTTCAGATTCCAAGAAGCTACTTCGTATGGACCGATCGCCCTATCAATCGTCACGAAGCACAACGCCTTGTAGACGGGGTCGATATCACCGACGAAGAAACAGGCGTTGAAGAAATGGGCCATGCCGAAGCCATCCACTTTCAAAATGGCTTTGTTGAAATGGTGCTCACTGAAGGTAAAAACCGAGAAATTCGGCGTATGATGGAAGCCATCAACCATACCATTCGCGACCTTAAAAGAGTTACCTATTGTGGTATTTCCTTAGGCGATCTTGAAGCGGGCGATTTCCGGGAACTTTCAGAACCAGAAATTCAAAAATTGAAGAAGGCTTGTAATAATGAATAGAACCCTTTTTATTGGGGATGTTCATGGATGCCTGAATGAACTCCAGGAAATTTTAAATCTTTTTGGTTATGTTCCCCACAAGGATACGATCTATCAGACCGGTGACGCCGTTAATAAAGGCCCCGATTCTGTAGGGGTGATCCAGTTTATTCTCAAAAACGATATTCACTGTGTCCGCGGCAACCATGAGGCGCGATTGTTGCGACTTGTCGATACGCCTAAAGAAAATTGGACGGACAAAGAAAAGAAAATGGCGGCGATCATTCAAGAGCCGGAATGGGTGGCGTCAATCGTTTCCCAATGGCCCCTTTGGATAGATACTCCCCAAGCGTTACTGGTTCATGCGGGGATTGAACCTGGTAAAACCAATCTTAGCGCCATGGATCCCAACTTGATTCTCACCATTCGGACATGGGATGGTTGCGGCAAAGATTTGGATAACAAAAACAACCCAGCCTGGTATGATTGCGTTCAGTGGCATAAAGCCATCGTATTTGGTCATTGGGCTATGAAAGGCTTACTCAATATTCCCGGCTTTAAAGGCCTGGATTCCGGTTGTGTCTACGGAAAAAGTCTTTCCGCTTGGTGCCCAGAAGAAGACCGCCTCTATAGTGTGCCCGCCAAAGAAGTCTATTCCGAAGTCAATAAAAAGAAACACCCTTATTTTGCTACTTTAAAAACATGACAGCACAAGAACTTTACGACCGCCTTAAAGTCATTCAGCCCGGAAGCGTTCTCTGCAATTATAGCTATGAAACTTGCGAACGCATGATTCCCGTGATCAACGAAATTCAAGAGTTAAAAAAGCAACACAATGCGGTGATTCTTGCACATAGTTACGTGGCTCCAGAAATTATCATGAGTGTCGCTGACTATGAGGGCGATAGTTTTAAGCTCAGCCAAGAGGCGACTAAAGTCAATGCAGACATGATCGTCTTTGCCGCCGTGCGTTTCATGGGCGAAACAGCCAAAATTTTGAATCCATCCAAAGAAGTTCTGATCCCGGGAACACTCACAGGGTGTAGCCTTGCGGATAGCATCACTGGCGACGAAGTCCGTGCACTTCGCCAAAAATACCCGGATTATACCTTCGTTTGCTACATCAATACCACGGCAGACGTCAAATCAGAATGTGATGTATGCGTCACCAGTTCCAATGTGATGCACATTGTGTCCCGCCTGGATAACGATAAAATCGTTTTTTTACCCGATCGCCTTATGGGACAGAATCTCCAAACAGAGCTCATTAAAAATGGCATTCAGAAAAAAATAATCCTACACAGTGGCACTTGTTACGTCCACGAACAATACGATCCCGAAATGATCCGTTTTTTCCGTGAACAAAATTCAGGACTCCGCGTGGTGAGCCACCCCGAATGTCACCCCGGCGTCGCTTTACTTAGCGATTTCGTCGGAAGCACAGGGCAGATGATCAAATACATCAAAGAAGCCCCCGCACACACACCATTCCTACTCCTCACCGAATGCGGTCTCAGCGCCCGTTTGCAAACGGAACTGCCAAACAAAACGTTTATTGGAAGTTGTAGCATGTGCCGATACATGAAGTCAAACTCCCTCGACAACATTCTGAAAACGTTGCGGCATCCAGAAAAGGCAATGAAAATTGAAATGGATGAGTCGCTTCGAGAAAAAGCGAAGAAATGCATTGATGCCATGTTTCATTACGCGGCTCTCCAATAACCAAGGAATTTTTCCATGAAAAAAATGCCCCTTTGGGTTCTCGCACTCGCATCCCTCTCTTTTGCCAGTGGACCACACATTGTGCGATCCCATTACATCGCCTTAGGATTGGACGCCTCTTTTACTCAAGGGGACATGGATGGTAAAGGCTACGTTGAAACCAACGATGACGAAGATGCTAAAGAAAGAGTCTACATCCCCAATCTGAGTACCTTTTTGATTCCCAATATTGAAATTGGGGCCAATATTAATCAGCATACGATTGCCGTTTCCTTTGGTATGTGGAAACCCTCTGTGGGTTATGCAGAAGACACCACCCTCGCCACAGAAAAAGAGGCCAATTATTGGAGAGCCTCCGTAGAATACCGCTACAATTTTTTCTGGCCAGAGAGATTTCAGTTAGCTCTAGGTCTTGCTTATTCATTCGCCCGCTTAGAGGTTAAAGGATCTGTTATTGGCCATGACCAGTATGGCAACGAAGAAATAGGCAACGCCATCCATAGCGGAAATGGCATCGCTCCTTCTTTCACCATTCATTATCTTGTAACGGATAATATTGGTGTAGATCTGGCCTTGCGTTATCGGCTTCTTTCTTTTGGAAGTGTATCGACTCCCGATAATGGATTTTGTTCGCTGGATAAATCCTTATATCAGCATTTTGGTGAACTTGGAATGAAACTTTTTTACCAGTTCTAAACGTCAAAATCATTTTCGACAAACTAACGGTATTCTAAGGCTTCTGAAGAACAGAAGTCTTTTTTATTTGGCCCGCGCGTATCTGATTGAATACTCAACTTCAAATAACAACAAATAGAAAATGTCCCACTCATGGGGACATTCATTCAAAATTCACATCACTCTTGGTACAATCACAGCGAAGTTGAAAATACAACTCTCGGGAATGAAAAATAGTGTACTGTTTTGGCATATCACCGCCTCAAACCTCCATAAGGCTAATCTGAGGAAGTGCTCTTTACAAAACCGATGACCGTTCCTAACAGGAACCGACTTCTTTGTATAGAAAACGAATTTTTAAACACAATCTGAGTTCATAAACAAATTTACCAGTCTTTTTCAGGACGCACAGTCCCACGCACTGGTTTCCATGGCTTCCGTTCTCCATTCTGCTCATCAAAATCCTTGAGCAACTGAGAGGCTTGCTCGGGATTCAACGCCCCGGGAGGCAACTGCTGAGGGGGCTCATTTTGGGCCTCACTATCTGAAGACTGAGGTGAACCTTGGCTGGAACTAGAACCTTGTTGTTGATTCGGATCTTGTTTCTGATCCTGATTTTTTTCTTGATCCTTCTTCTGGTTCTGATCCTTATTCTGATCCTTATCTTTATTCTGGTCTTGGTTCTGATCTTGATTTTGTTGCTGATCTTTATTTTGATCTTGCTTTTGATCCTTATTCTTGTCTTTATTTTGGTCTTGATTATCTTTCTTATTCTGATTCTTCTGCTCGTCCTTAGCTTCTTGGATTCTATCGAGAAGCATTTGCAACTTGGAATCACTCGGATAATAAGAGAGGCCCTCTTTGCAGGTGATCTCTGCGGTAGGCAATCGACTCTCAATATACTGGAACGCAGCATCGCTATAATAGGCATTTGGAGATTTGGGTGCCGCAAAAGAAACAGAGACAAACAAAGCCAAAACTACCACTAAAAATTTGGTAAATGTGCTCATTAAATTACCCCCAAGTCATTATCCGTATTGGAAGCATCTACTTTAGATTTTGGCTTACGTCCTGCTTTAATTTCGATCACATCATCAATACGTTGCACATAAGGACTCAACTGTCCCGCCGTGGAATCTTCAGCAATGGTATTTTCCAAAAGAGCCTTTGCCGGATTGTATTTGCCTTCTTTCGCCATCTGCAACGCCCGCGCTAATATTTGCTTCGCTTTTTCACTTAACTTCGGTTGTTTCTGATCCTGATTTTTTTCCGGATCTTTTTTCTTTTCTTCTTTCTGTTTGTCCAATTCCTCTTTCAACTTACGTTGGACAATCTCCACATTGCGTTTCGCATTTTCAAAGTCGGAATTGAGATCAATCGCTTTTTTGAGATATCCCACAGATTCGCGCCAGGCCGCAACGCGCTCAGAAGGCTCGGACGTTTTTTCTCCCAGACGAAAGTAAGTATTTGCCAAATTATAGGCCGCCTTAGAAGCCAATGCAGAATCGGGCATCCGCACCGCACTTTCTAACTCTGCCTTCGCCTCCGCAAAATTTCCCAGCTTGTACTGACAAGTACCAATGTTGTAAAACAACAAGGGGTTGGTGGGTTCATCTTTCCGCGCATCCATATACTTTTTGAGCGCGCCTGCATAGTCGCCCTTCGCAAAAAGTTTATTCCCATCATTAATGGGACGGGCCGCCACAGTGAGCGCAAGCACCAAAATAAGCCCTAATAATCGATAACACTTTTTCATATTGACACTCAGCTAAATCTTCCGTTTTCTTTTTTGTGCAAGCGACCACGTTCCGAAATCATCGCCTCAGCAAGCAAAAGAATCATTGCAATTGCTAAAAATACCTGATAATGATCCTGATAGTTTTCCAACTGATTCGAAGAATTATCCTTCTTTTCCAGCGTCGCTATTTCTGAAAGAACTTTCTGTAACTGGAACTCCCCAGGATTCGCGTAATAGTAACGTCCTCCCGTGATAGAGGCTATTTCCTGTAATGTCGATTCTTCTAGACGCGTAGTCACAATATTTCCAAAACGATCCTTATGATAGGTGACTTCCCCATTCTGTGAAGGCATGGGAATCGGCACCCCTTCTCGGAATCCTATGCCCACGGTATAAATGCGCACGCCCTGTTCCGCAGCCACCTTCGCCGCTTCTATTGCTTTTGCATCCTGTTCTTCACCATCGGTCATGAGAATCATCACCGAATATTGGCTCGGTACTTTAGAACGCTTGAATATTTGCAAACCTTTATTGATTGCTGCTGATAAATCCGTCCCAGGCATCAACCAACCCGGACTCAATTCCTTCAACATCATCTGCACCGTGCCATAATCAAGAGTCAAAGGCACCATCGTCTGTGCCTCTCCTGAAAAGGCCACGAGGCCCACTCGGTCTCCCGTGAGCGTTTCTAAAAACGCTGAAATTTCATGCCGGGAACGCACCAATCGATTCGGCTTTATGTCTTCTGCGAGCATTGAAAGCGAAATATCCTGGGCAAGCACCAGATCGAGACCGCGGCGTTCGATGTGTTCCATTTTGCGTCCCCACTGAGGGCGCGCCAAAGCCACAAACAAGAACGCTATCGCCAACAACAAAAGGCACATCTTGGTTCTACGGCGCCAAGGCGAAAGCGATGTCGCAATCTTCGGAAGCATGGGAAGAGAAGCAAACCTTGCCGCTAATTTCTTACGACGATAACCCGCATACACAAAAAGCATCGCGAACAAAGGCAGGGTAAACAATCCCCATAAAAATTGAATTTCAGCAAATCTCATGGAATCCTCACAAAGCGCGTATTGGCCAAAATAAGTTCCAAAAGCAAGAGTAACGCTCCCGCCACAAGCCATGGATAAAACTTCTCTGCATAGCGAGCATAAGCAATCGTCTGAATCTCGGTTTTTTCCAATTTATCAATGTTCGCGTAAATTTCTTCCAGGTCCTCTTTATTCTCGGCGCGGTAGAATTTTCCTCCCGTCATCGTCGAAATTTGTTTCAGCACATTTTCATCAATGCCTTCTTCTGGAGTAATCTCACGTTCACCCCATGAAATCTCGCCCGTCCACGGATTCTGCTGAAAAGCGAGAACAGAGCCGTTCTTTTTTCCCACGCCCACCGTATACACTTTAACCCCGAGAGCTTTCGCCACTTCCGCAGCATGGAGCGGTGGCACAAGAGAGGCATTATCGCGACCATCGGTCAACAAAATCACAATCCGCGACTTCGCCTCTGATTTTTCCAATCGGGCAAGGGACGTCATCAACCCATCGCCAATAGCAGTGCCGTTCCCAGGAGCCGTCGAATCATTCACCGCACCCAGAATTTCCAAAAGGGATCCGTAGTCGAGCGTTAAAGGACATTGCGTAAAAGAACGCCCCGCAAATACAGAAAGCCCAATGCGGTCGCTCTTGCGCTTCTGAATAAAATCAGAAATCACAATTTTAGCATAACCCAAACGACTGTAATTCCAAAACTCACCCGTTTTCAAAACACGTTCCGCATTCATCACGCCCAGCTTTACTCGCTCCGAAGGCGTCAGCATATCCAGAATGCCCATGGAACCAGACAC
>Ga0209467_1001993_pt1 | contig 15567 bp, 12 predicted proteins | sample Higcelwee11metaG_FD_187175 | JGI IMG/M metagenome (GOLD analysis project Ga0209467, IMG submission 187175) | Freshwater pond sediment microbial communities from the University of Edinburgh, under environmental carbon perturbations - High... | ecosystem: Environmental > Aquatic > Freshwater >...
AGACAAAGGGGCCGTCCTTGCGGGGGCTCTCGTTGTGGATGGCCTTGGCGATGAGCTCCTTGCCGGTGCCGGACTCGCCGGTGACGAGCACTGTGCTGCGGCTGGGCGCGGCGCGGTGCACCATGTCGAGCACGTGGCGCATGCTCTTGTCGCGGCCCACGATGTTGTCCGGCCCGAAACGTTCCTGGATCTGGCGGCGCAACTGGCGGTTTTCTTGCTGGGCGCGGGCGTACTGCATGGCCTTGGAGAGTGAGAGCAGAAGCTCCTCGTTGGAAAAGGGCTTGGTGATGTAGTCGAAGGCGCCGGTGCGCATGGCCTCCACCGCGGCCTCAATGCTGCCGAAGGCGGTCATGATGAGCACGGGGATGTACGGATAGTGCTTTTTGACGTGGTCCAGCACGTCCTTGCCCGTCAGCTTGGGCATCTTCATGTCGGTCACGACCACGTCGACCTCGGACTCCTCAAGGAAGGCCAGGCCCATCTCCGGGTCGGAAAGCGGCGTCACCTTGTAGCCCGCGTCGGAAAGAATGGCGTCCAGCACCAGCAGATAGTTTTGCTCGTCGTCCAAAATGAGAATATTGCCTGGCATGGTCTGGCTCCGTGTCGTGGTTCTAGGCTTCGGCCGGGGCCGGGGGAACGGCTTCGTCGTTCTTCGCCACGGCGGGCAGGGTCAGCTCGACAATGGCGCCGCCCTCCGCGTGGTTCTTCAGGGCCACAGCGCCGCCGTGGCTCTCCACAATGCTGGTGACGATGGCCAGGCCCAGGCCCGTGCCCGTGTCTTTGGTGCTGAAGAAGGGATCCTTCATCTTGTCCAGGTTCTTCACGTCGAAGCCGGGGCCGGAGTCGTGCACGTCGAGCACCAGCCAGGGGCCGCCCTCGCGCTCCGGCTCTTCCGCCGGCTCCTGGCGCACGGTCACGTCGATGCTGCCGCCCTCGGGCATGGCCTGCATGGCGTTGCCCAGCACGTTGTACACCGCGCGGTACAGCAGGTCGCGGTCGCCGCGCACAAGGGTGTTGTCCGGGCAATCCCGCGTGAGCTGGATGCCCTTCTCCTCGCACTCGTGCTCCAAAAACACGCAGGCCTGCTCTAGAATGCGGCACAGATCCACTTCATCCATGCGCGGCTGGCGCGGCCGGGCGTAGTCGAGGAAGTCGTTCACCGTGCGGGAAAGCCGGCGGCTCTCGTCGTAGATGGCTTCGATGATGCGCGTGTGCGGATGGTTGTCGGCCTTGGCCTTTTTCAACACCAGCTCGGCGCTCGATTGGATGATGCCCAGGGGATTTCTGATCTCGTGGGCCACGCCGGCCACCATGCGGCCCATGCCCGCGAGCTTCTCCTGCTGGTGCAGCTCGGCCATGAGCTTTTCCTTCTCGGCCTGGCGCTCGGCGCTGATGCGGTCCACCCGGCGCAGAATGCTGATGATGAGCGAGAAGAGCACCATGCTGGTGATGAGCGAGGAGGAGTAGACCAGCCGCTCGAAATTGACCACGGCCATGTAGTCGTCGGTGATGTCCTGGCTGAACTCCAGAATGCCCATGATGGGATTTTTGGCCCCGGGCCCGAAGTTGCGCTCCATGCGCAAGGGGGTGAATCCGCGCATGACCACGCTGCCTGGGCGCATCTCGATCTTGAACAGGGCCGCGAACCCGGAGACCTTGCTGAACAGCTCGAAGCTCGGCTCCTCGTGGTTCAGGGCGCGCTTGACGCCTTCTCCGGCCAGCCCGGTGCGCAGCACCAGGTTGGGGTCGGTGCAGTAGGTCACGCGCAGGTCGGGGTCGTAAATGCGCACCTCCTGCACGTGGAAGCTGTGGATGGTGGTGCGCACCACCTGGTCAAGGCGGGCGAACTGGTCGGGTATGCGCAGGGAGATCTGCCCGAAGCCGATGATGGTGGGCAGGGTGAAGCGCGTGAAGATCTGGTGCGAGAGGTTTTCGGAGAGCAGCAGGCCGAATTCCTTTTGCTTTTCCAAAAGCACCCGCTCGGCGTGCTTGGAGAGGAACACCGAAAGCGCCAAGTTGGTGCCGAGGATGAGCAAAAGGAAGGTCCAGGTGAGGACCTTGACGAACTGCAGGGGCTTGTGATTGCCCAGCAGGCTGGAATAGATGCTCAAGGGCTAGAACCCCCGCTCGTCGCGGCTGGCGCCGGACGCTTGCCCGGTGAACGCGGCCAGCGCGGCCTTTTCCTCGGCGAGGCCGGCGGCTCCGAGCCGGGCCTTGGCCAGGCGCTTGCCCAGCTCCACGGCGGGCTGGTCCACGGGGTTGATGCCCATGAGCCAACCGGTGAGCAGCGTTGCCGCGCCCAGCAGGGCCATCATCTTGCCCGCGCTCTCGGCATTGTCGTCCCCAAGGCGCAGGGCCAGCAGGGGCACCTCGTTCTGGGTCAGGGCCATGCGCGTGCCCAGAGCCTCGGCGGGCAGCAGCTCGCCAAAGCGCTTGCCCTGCAGGTAGTCGAAGATCTCCGGCATGTCCGCCGGGAAGGGCAGGCCCGCGGGCCCCTTGGCCCGCTCCACGAACAGGCAGGCCTTGTTGCGTGGGCCGTCCAGAAACATCTGGTTCACGCTGTGCTGGTCGGTGACGCCCACCGCCGGAATGGGCTGGCTGCCCTGGCCGTTCTTGCCCAGGCTCTCGGCCCAGAGCTGCGCGAACCAGTCGGCGAAGCTGGCCCACTGCGGAATGTAGAAGAAGGTGATGAGCTCGCTGTAGCCCGCGTCCATGAGGGCCTTGGCCCATACGGCGAACTCGAAGGACGGGTGTGCGGCCAGCGCGGCGGCGTCCAGCTTCGGGTTGGCCAGGGGCGTGGCCACGGCCTTGAAGCCCTGCACCAGCCCGCGCCAGTCCATGCCGAGAAACGCGGCGGGCACCAGGCCCACGGCGCTGATGGCCGAGTAGCGGCCGCCAAGGTTGTCGGGCACGGGCAGGGCGCGGATGCCGAACTGCGCGGCTTCTTGGCGCAGGTAGCCCTTGTGCTCGTCGGTGTTGAGCAGCAGGTGGTCCTTCCAGGCCGCGGGCAGGGCGTTCTTCAGCCACTGCTTGACCAGAAAGTACTGGCCGATGGTTTCGATGGTGTCGCCGGATTTGCTGACCACATAGACCAGCGTCTTTGCCGCAGGCAGGCGCGAGAGGTGGGCCTCCAGGCTGGCGGCGTCGACGTTGTCCAGAATCCACAGGCTCTTGCCCTTGTGGCCGGGCAAATCTTGGCCCGGGGCGAAGGCCTTTTGCAAAGCGCGCGCGCCCAGAGCCGAGCCGCCTATGCCGAGCAGCAGCATGTGCTCGAAGCGCGGCAGATATTCGGCCTCAAGCCCGGCCAGATCTTTTTCCAGGGCATCAAGAAACGGCAGGGCCAGGAAGGGCAGCCTGCCGCCGGCCACCTCGCCCGCAAGCTTCGCGGCCATCTCGTCCGCGCGGGCCCGCAGGCCAGGGTGGGCGGGCAGCCTCTCCCAGCAGGCGTTGGTCCAGTCCAGAACATCCTGATGCTTGGAACCTGCGGTCATGAAGCCTCCCCACCCGGCGACGGGTTGTTGCGGGTTTTCGCGGGTTGGTTCGTGGTTGCGCGCCGCCCGGCGCAAAACGCCCGCTTATTTGCCGAGCAGCACCTTGCCCACCTTGGCAAGGGCGGTCATGAGCACCTCGTCGGCCACGGCGTAAGAGAAGCGCACGCAGCGGTCGTCGCCGAAGGCGCTGCCAGGCACCAAAGCCACGCCCGCTTCTTCGAGCAGGCGGGTGCACAGCGCGGCGGAGTCGGGCATCTCCGGCGTGTAATATTTGTCCACCACGGGGAAGAGATAGAACGCGCCGTCCGGCTTGGGGCAGGTGACGCCCGGCCAGCTGTTGATGACGGAAAGCGCCAGGTCGCGGCGGCGCACAAAGGCGGTCTTCATCTCGTCAACCAGCGTCCAGGGCCCGTTGAGGGCGGCAACGGCGGCCTTCTGCGACACGCTGTTGATGTTCGACGTGCTCTGCCCCTGGATCTTGGCGCAGGCCTTGACCAGATCGGCATGGGCCAGGGCCCAGCCCACGCGCCAGCCGGTCATGCAGAAGCTCTTGGAGAGCGCGCCCACGATGGCCACGCTTTCCGGGTTCTTTTGCCAGAAGTGCGCGAGAGTGCTGGGCTTGGCCGGCTCGTACACCAGGCGGTCATACACTTCGTCGGAAATGATGAAGATGCCGCGCGCCTTGGCCCAGCGGGCGATCTCGTCCAGGGCGTCCTGCGGGTAGTGGCAGCCCGTGGGGTTGCTCGGCGTGTTCAGCATCAGCACCGAGGTGCGCGGGGTGCACATGTCCTCAAGGTCGCGCACGCTGACGCGGAAGCCGCTCTCCGGCGTGGTGGGCACAATGACGGGCACGCCGTCGGCCAGCTCCACCATGGCGGTGTAGCTCACCCAATAGGGCGCGGGAATGAGCACCTCGTCGCCGGGGTTCAAGAGCGCCATGAGCAGATTATACAGCGCCTGCTTGCCGCCGCAGGTGGCGATGGTGTTTTCCGGCTTGGCGCACACGCCGTAGGTCTGGGCGTAATATCCAGCGATTGCGGCGCGCAGATCAGGAATGCCCGGCACCGGGGTGTAGCGGGTGAAGCCGTCGTCGATGGCTTTCTTGGCTGCCTCGCGCACGTGGTCCGGGGTGCCGAAGTCCGGCTCGCCCACGGCCAGGCTGACGATGTCGCGTCCCTGGGCCTTGAGTTCCTGGGCCTTGGCGTTCACGGCCAGCGTGGCCGAGGGCTTGAGCTTCTTGAGTCTGTCGGAAATGCGCATGGGATACCGTCCCTAGGGCGTAAGTGTAGGAGGCGGTGCGGGCCGCCTGCATTTCTTTTAGAGCAAAACCGGGCGGGGGGGAAGGGGGGAAGCGCTTCCTCCAGCGCACTGGCACCCCCCTATGCCCCCGAGAAAATGGACATCCAACCCCCGCCCGTGCTAGCCGATACAAGACGCTTATAGCCCACAGAAGGAGATACTCGTGGCGAATCAGGAACACCTCAAGATTCTCGCGAAAGGCGTGGATGCGTGGAATCGATGGAGGAAAGAGAATTCTGACGTACTACCAGATTTACGGCTTGCGTACCTCGAAGACGCAATGCTCCTAGAAGCTGACTTTTCAAAAACTGATTTTTCTGGTGCCGACCTTTCAAGAGCGAACGCTAGTGCGGCAAACTTTTCAAAAGCGAAACTCCATGAAGCTGACCTCAGAAGAGCGAACCTCACCAGTGCAAATCTTGAGGGGGCTAACCTCACGGACTGCTACATGTGGGGCGTCAACCTCGCAAAAGCTTACCTTAAGGACGCAGACCTTTCTCGCGCAACCCTCATCCAAGCTGAACTTCAAAGCGCAAACTTAACCGGGGCGAGCTTAGCAGAAGCAGAGCTCACCAAGGCAAACCTCCGCAGTGCAACCTGCAGCAGGGCGGACCTCACCGGGGCAGACCTCAGCGAGACAAACCTCAGTGGAACGGACTTCAGTGGAGCAGACCTCAGCGAGGCGGACCTTCGCAGAGCGGACCTTAGTGGGGCAAACCTCCCTGCTACGGACCTAACCGAAGCCAACTTCTGCGAAGCGATAATACTTGTTACACGGTTTAGTTCAAAGAATGCACTCAATGATTTGAAATTTGAACTCACTCAGGATCAGCTAATTGGATGTATATTTGACGACGAGCAAAGCACCTCAAGGGCAAAGATCCGCACAGAAACAAAAGCAAAACAAACGCAAACAACAAATGATGTTATTCGTGTTCGGTTCTCTGATGGCGACTGGTCCCCATATGACTTTTCCATGTTCTACATGGCGCTGCACGTATCGATAAACAGACTACAGTATCTACTGACCACTGAGGAAGAGGAACAAACGGAAATATCCAGGCGGCTTTCCGGGCCCTGCTACCCTGAGAACAAGGATACGATTCGTGTCACGGCCTTCTCCATGCAGTCCGAAGGTTGGATGGAGCTGGCGTATCTTGTGATTGGCCTGTTCGGGGAGGAGCCGGTCCAGGTGCTGCTCCCAGCGGCAGGGGCTTTGTCGCTTGCGTATGGTGTCATGAAAGTGCGAACAGAGTGGCACACCGGAAACAAGCTCAAGGCTGAAGCTAGACTCACCAACGCGCAAGCCAACAATGAACGCTTGAGGTTTGCGCAGACCGTGGACACCCCGCAGCCCCAACCTCCTGCTCTCATTACAGACGACCTTGCACCGAACTGGCGCGAGATCGCCGAGCCGATGTCAGTGCCAGAGTCGGAATTGAAAGCCGTTGCGGATTCCTTCCCGGCCAAAAGCGACGCTGTAAGAAAAGACATGCCCGGCAACATCCTCCAGGCCATCGCGCCATTGCGGCATATCGCAGCGTGGATGGAGCGCAAGGGCATGACAGCTTGGTTTGAGGTACAGAAAAGGCAGCCCAAGAATTGAGAGGCCCATTGCCATTGCCTGCCTGGACGCTTCCGCCTTCACCCGCTTCCTGGTTGACCACCTCCACGTTTCTGGCCTAATCTGTGAGTCTGCGCAAGGATACCCCCCGCTTTGGCCCTATTGTCAGAGGCCGGAAGGGCGCGCACGCTTTTGCCAGCATAGCCACTCTCTGGAGGAAATGGATGTCCAGCCAGTCCAGCTACGAGTTTTACGGATCCGACCTGACCAAAATGCCGCCCCTGCGCGCCATTGCGGAAACGCTCATCCTGGACGGCCGCGTTCGCGCTGTTTCCGCGGCGCAAGCCTATGAGCTGGCCCTTTCCCAATCCGACGTCAGCGTGACGGACATGCCCGTGTACCCGCCCGCGGCCAAGCGCCTGGGCCTGCCCGAAGGCGCGCGCGTGCTCAACAACTGCCATGGCCGCATCGTGGGGCGCTCGGCCAATGCGCGGCGTTTTTACAACGCCATCACCCCGCCGGAACAGCAGAAGGTGCTGGGCGACCTGCGCGAGGCCATGTTCGATTTCCAGAAGCGCCCGCTCATCAAGGCCCACGCCATTTTGGGCCTGGACCGCGACCTGATGATCAAGGCCACCCTGGTGGGCGCCGTGGACGACGCGGTGAACATCTTCAACTGGCTGGCGAACTTCACGCCCTTCGACGAGCTGGCCGAGCAGTATGCCAAGAGCCCCAAGCTGCCCATCCAGGACATCCTGGTCATCGGCGACAATCTGTGGAGCAACCTCGACCCCTACTACCACAACCACGGCGGCCCGCAGCTGGCCCTGGTGGACGAGGCGGCCAACGTCATCTTCAACCTGGGCATGCGCTACTTCGGCGAGCGCAAAAAAGGCACCCTCACCCTGGCCTGGACCAGCGGCATGCGGCTCGGCATGGCCGCCTGCCACGGTGGCATCAAGGAGATCGACTTCTCCGGCTGCCGGGACGAAAAAGCAAAGGCCGTGGGCAAGCGCACCATGGCCTTTTTTGGGCTCTCCGGTACGGGCAAAAGCTCGCACACAAACAGCGCTGACAACGGCGGCACCTTGCCCGCGGGCTTCAAAAAGGTCGTGCTGCACGACGACGCCTTTCAGATCGACTGCGAGCAGAAGGTGTGCCGCGTGTGGGAGCCCACGCTGTTCGACAAGACAGATTCACGGCCCGTGGGCCACAACGACTGGCGCTACATCATCAGCGTCATGAACCACGGTCTCATCGAGGTGGGCGGCAAGGTGCTGCCCCTGGGCCAGGACAGGCGCAACTCCAACGGCCGCGCCCTGTTCGACCGCGACCTCTTGGGCGACTACGTGAACCGCTGCGGCTTCCCCGACCTCATCTGCTGGCTCATGAAGGACTCCTGCCTGCCGCCGCTGCTGCGCTTCAAGAGCCCTTCCCTGGCCGTGGCCATGGGCGCAAGCCTCATGACGCGCCGCAACCGCGCCGAGAACGTGCCCGAGGAAGAGCTGGCCAAGCTCGTGTTCGTGCCCTTTGCCAATCCCTTCCGCGTGTACGAGCTGTGGCGCGACGTGCGCGCCTTCGCCAAGGTCTTCGAGCAGGGTGCCGTGGGCTACTGCTTCAACTCCGGCGGGTTCTGGAAGTCCTCTGACGTGGACCTGCACGGCATTCCGCTGGCCACCTCGCTGCGGCTGCAAACCGCGCTGCTCTTGAACGAGCTCTCGTGGGAGAACCTGGACATATTGCCTGGGGCGCAAATTCCCACCAAGGCCAGCGTGGAGGCCATTCTGCCCGGCTATTACGACCGCTATCACCCGGACAACGTGGAGAACCGCGCCGCGTACCTGTCCACGGTGCGCTCGCGCTTCCGCCAGCGCATGGTGTTTTTGCAGTCCAGCGACCTGCACGACAGGCCCGGCCTGCTCCTCTCGCTCATCAACGCCTTGGGCGTGGGCGGCGGCGAGGACGAATCCGTCTAATTCCCGGTCCCCCCGGCACCTCAACATATCGAAGGAGCTGACATGCGCGCCATCGCCGTCGTGGGTTACAAGAAGTCCGGCAAGACCACCCTGGCTTTGGAATTGGCCGAGGCCCTGAAAAAGCTCGGCCTGTCCGTCACCCTGGTCAAACATTCGCACCACGGCTTTGACGAAAAGGCCGAGACCGACACCGCGCGCTTCCGCGCCAGCGCGGACATGGTCATGGGCTTTTCGCCCGGCGGCAGCTTCGTCTCCTGGCCGGGCGAGCGCCCCCTGGCCGATCTCATCCCCCTGGTGAACACGGACTTTCTGGTGCTGGAGGGCGGCAAGACCCAGGGCGTCGTGCCGCGCATCATCATCGCCGATGACGAACAGACCGCGCGCGACCTGGACCCGGAGCTGGCCCTGGCCGCCTTTGGCGACCACGCCCTGGACGGGCTTATGGCCACGCGCGACGTGGCGGGCTTGGCGCGCATCGCCAAGGGCAGCGGCTTCCTGCTGCCCGGGCTCGATTGCGGCGCCTGCGGCCGCAAGGACTGCCGCAGCCTCGCCGTGGAGATCGTGGCGGGCGAGGCCACCATGGATGATTGCAAGGCGCTGGGCGGCAGCCTGCGCATCACCGTGGGCGGCAAGCCCCTGCCTCTCAATCCTTTTGTGGAGCGCATCCTCAAAAGCGGCATCCAGGGCATGCTTTCCGAACTCAAGGGCTTCGGCCCCGGCCCGGTGGACATCCACATTGACTGAGCCAAAAGCGGACACTGCCAAGGCGCTGGACTCCCACGGCTTTTTGAACGTGGTGAGCCGCGCGGAGTTCTGCGCGCTGCTGGCCTCCTTTCCGGTGCTTGAGGCGGAGGAGACAGCCCTTGCCGAAGCGCTGGGCCGCGTGCTCGCCAGTGAGCTGCCCGCGCCGGAAGACCTGCCCCAGACTGCCCGCGCCAGCATGGACGGCTACGCCCTGGCCGCGCGCGATGTTTTCGGCGCCACCGAGACCAACCCGGCCTATGTGGACTGCGTGGCCGATCTGCGCATCGACTGGCACGGCAAAGGACAGGGCGGCGGCGCGGACGGGGCCGTGTGTCTGGCTTCGGGCCAGGCCGCGCGCATTCCCACCGGCGGCACCCTGCCCGAAGGGGCCGACGCCGTGGTCATGGTGGAGCACACCGGCCTTCTCGGCGGCGCGCCAGAGGGAATCACAGGAGGCGAGCCGGGCGCGCAGACCATCGAAATCCGCAAGAGCGCGGCCCCGGGCGAAAACGTCATGCTCCCGGGCGAGGACGTGCGCCGGGGCGAGGCGGCCCTGCCCGCCGGGCGCATGCTGCGCGCCCAGGACGTGGGCCTGCTGGCCGCCCTGGGCCAGACCGTGATCGCCGTGGGCAAGCGCCCCCGCGTGGGCATTCTTTCCACCGGCGACGAGCTGGTGCCCGCAAACGCAACGCCCCGGCCCGGGCAGATCCGCGACGTGAACTCCAGCGCCCTGGCCTGTTTGGCGGTCGAGGCTGGCGGCCTGCCCCGGCAGTTCGGCATCGTGCCCGACGACCTGCCGCGCTTGACCGAAGCCCTGGCCGAGGCCCTTGCCGCGTGCGACGTGGTGCTGCTTTCCGGCGGCAGCTCCATCGGCGCGCGCGACCATTCCGTCGCCGCCATGCTGGCCCAGCCCGGCGCGGAGATTTTGGCCCACGGCGTGGCCATGAGCCCGGGCAAGCCCACCATCCTCGCGCGGGTGGGCAACAAGGCCGTGCTCGGCCTGCCCGGCCAGGTGACCTCGGCCCAGGTGGTCATGGCCGTGCTGGTGAAGCCTTTTCTGCGGCATCTGGCCGGCGGGGCAGGGGCCCTTGCCGCCGCGCCGCCGCCCTTTGTGGCCGAGCTGGCGCGCAACGTGGCGGGGCGACCGGGCCGCGAGGATTTTGTGCGCGTGCGCCTGGAGGCCCGGCCCGGCCAGCCGCCCCTGGCCCATCCTGTGTTCGGCAAAAGCGGGCTCCTCAAGACCCTGCTCGCGGCGGACGGTCTGCTCGCGGTGCCCGCCAGCGCCGAGGGGCTGTACAAGGGCCTGCTTGCGCCGGTCTGGCCTCTTTAGCATCCCACGCTTTCCCCCCTTCAGCGCACCTCTCCCGCTTGTGACAAAAAGCGCGCTTCTTGACGCGCCGCCCGCACGGTTCTAATTGAGCGCACTGCCCGCGATGCGGGACCCCGCCCGTGGTCCCGGTTGTCCCGCCGCCCTCTCGCGCGGACCAAGCCCTCGCGGCACGGAGGTCCCAATGGCCCAGAAACAGCTTTCCGCACCCGACATCCTGACCCGCAAGGGCGGCGACAAGATCGCCGTGCTCACGGCCTATGACTATCCTACAGGTCTCTTGGCCGACGCGGCCGGAGCCGACGTGATCCTTGTGGGCGACAGCCTGGGCATGGTCTGCCTTGGCCTGCCCGACACCCTCGGCGTCACCATGGCCGACATGCTGCACCACACCAAGGCCGTGTGCCGCGCCGCGAAAAACGCCCTGGTGGTGGGCGACATGCCGTTCCTTTCCTACCAGACCAGCGTGCCCGAGGCCGTGGCCAACGCCGGGCGCTTTTTGCAAGAGGCCGGCGCGCGCGCCGTGAAGCTTGAAGGCGGCGCGGAGTTCGTGCCGGTGGTGCGGGCCATGCTGGCCGCGGGCATCCCGGTCATGGGGCACATCGGCCTCACGCCGCAGCAGGTGGCGCGCTTTGGCGGGTTCAAGGCCCAGGGCAAGACCGCCCGCGCGGCCCGGCAGCTGCTGGCCGACGCCCGCGCCCTGGCCGAGGCTGGGTGCTTCGCCCTGGTTCTGGAGGCCGTGCCCGCCGAGGTGGCCCAGCGCATCACGGCCGAGATCGGCATTCCGACCATCGGCATCGGGGCCGGGCCGCACTGCGACGGCCAGGTGCTGGTGTTCCACGATGTGCTGGGGTTGTGCCCCGGCCTGCGGCCAAGCTTCGTCAAACAATATGCGGATCTCTGGACACCGGCCAAGGACGCCCTTGCGGCGTATTGCGCCGAGGTGCGCGCCGGAGCCTTCCCGGCCGCGGCCAACACGCGGCGCATGGACCCTGCCGAGCTGAGCTTGTTCAACACGCCGGAAAGCGAAGTCTAGCCCGCATGTCCGCCGTATCTGAAACGCTGACTTTGGCCACGCTGTGGCATGGCCTGGCCGTGCCCTTGTCGCGCCTGCTGCTGTCCGTCAGCATCGGCCTTTTCGTGGGCACGCTCATCGAGGCCTTGCAGTGGACCCGCGCCGTGGCCAAGGTGGCCCAGCCTCTGGTGCGCCTGGGGCGGCTCAAGGATGTGGCCGGGGCCAGCTTCTCCCTGGCCTTTTTTTCCGGCGCGGCGGCCAACACCATGCTGGCCGAGGCTTACGAGCGGGGCGAGATCAGCAAGCGCGAGGTCATGCTTTCGAACCTGTTCAACAGCCTGCCCACGTACTTTCTGCATCTGCCCACGCTGTTCTTCATCGCCGCGCCCTTTGTCGGCGCGGCCGCGGGCCTTTACGTCAGCTTCACGGTGCTCGCCGCGCTGTTGCGCACCGTGGCCATCGTGATTCTGGGACGCCTGACCCTGCCGCCCCTGCCCGAGGGCTGCGTGGCCTGTCTGCTGGCCGAGGACACCAAATGGAACTGGCGCGCCGCCCTGGACAAGACCATGAAGCGCTTCAAGCGCCGCCTGCCGCGCATGATCTTCTACACCATCCCCATCTACGTGGTGTTCTTCTTCCTCAAGCGCTGGGGCGTGTTCGATCAGCTTGAGGCCTACATGGCCGAGCACATCTCCTTCTTGTCCTGGCTGCCGCCCCAGGCCATGGGCATCATCGCCTTCCACATGGCCGCGGAGACCACCGCGGGCTATGCCGCGGCCGGAGCTCTGGTGGCCACTGGCGGCCTGACGCTGAAGGAGCTGGTGCTGGCCTTGCTGGTGGGCAACATTTTGTCCTCGCCCGTGCGCGCCGTGCGCCACCAGTTCCCGTACTACGCGGGCATCTTCAAGCCCGGCCTGGCCCTGAACCTCATCATCAGCAACCAGGCCCTGCGCGCCTTCAGCATCGCCCTGGTCACCCTGGCTTACGCCCTCTGGGGCTGAGGCCTCCGGGGCTACGCGGGCGAGTCCGAACCCGGCCCGCGTTCCTGTCTTCCGGCCCTTGTCTGGCCCAGCAGCACCCCGGCCAAAATCACCGCGCAGGCGAGCATTTGCGCCGGGGCCAAGGCCTCGCCCAGGGCGAACCAGCCCGCAAGCACCGCCACAAGCGGCACCAGGTTGATGGCCGTGGCGGCCTGGGCCGAGGCGAGCCGCGTCACGGCCTGGTTGTACAGGCCGAACCCGCCCAGCGTGACCACGCCGCCAAGGTAGCCCACGCCCAGCCAGGCGGGCAGGGGCACGGCCCGTGCGGCCAGCACGGGATCGGCCAGCCAGGCCGGTTCGGTCCACAGGGCGCCGGGCAGAAAGAACACCGCACCGGCGAAGACCTGCAAGCCAGTGAGCTGCCAGGAATTATAGCGGCTGGAAAGGTGCTTGAGCACCAGCATGTAGCCGCTGGCGCAGCACATGGCGAGCAGCTCCAGCAGATTGCCCAGGGCGGGATTGGGTGCGCTGCTCGCGGCAACGCCTCCCAAAGACAGCCACCCCACCCCGGCCAGAGAAAGCGCGATGCCCAGCACCATGCGGGCGGAGAGCGGCTCGCGCAGAAAAGCCCAGGCCCCGGCCGCCACCAGCAGCGGCACCAGGGAGGAGACCATGCCCGCCTGGGCCGAGGTGGTGAGGGTGACGGCGAAACCTTCGAGCAGAAAGTACAGACAGGGCTGCAGCAGGCTCACCAGCGCCAGCCATTTGAGGTCGCCGGGGGCGCGCCCGGACTTGGGCACGCGGCCCCACACCAGGGCCATGAGCCCCGAGGCCATGGTCATGCGCAGAAACACCACGGCCAAGGGGCCGAACCCGGTGAGGGCGACCTTCATGGCCATGAAGCTGGTGCCCCAAAGCAGCACGGCTCCGGCCAGGCACAGGTACGGAATAAGCGGGCGGTTCGGATTCATGGCCGCAGCATGCCGCACTTTGCCGGCGGCGTATGGAACGAAATTGCGGCGGCGGGCCGCTAGGGATTTTGGGGCGCGGGCCAGGCGTTGCAGGGGATGTTTTCGCAGTACTGGCGCGGCGTGGCCCCGGTGAACTGGCGGAAGCAGCGCGAAAAGTGGCTCTGGTCGGCGAAACCCGCATCGAGCGCGGCACGGCTGATGGGCAGTCCTTCAGCGAGCAGGGCCTTGGCGTGCTCGATGGCCTGCTGCATCTGGTAGGCGTGGGGCGGCAGACCCGTGGCCGCCTTGAACACCCGCAAAAAATGATGCCGCGAAAGTCCGGCCAGATGCGCCAGCCGGTCCAAGGGCACCCAGGCGCCGGGGCTTGCGGCTATGGCCCGGCGCGCCGTCTCCACGGCGGGATTGGTCAGCGGGGTGGATGTTGCGGCCGGAGCGGCGTGGCGCGTCACCAGTTCGCGCAGGCAGGCCATGACGAGCGCTTGCTTGTGCGCTGCGGGCGCGCCCCAGACAAAGGCCTCGTGCAGGTCGCGCCAGGCGGAGAACAGGGCGGGGTCGTCCAGCACCGGGGTGGAAAAATGCGGGGCCGGCTCGGCTCCGGCGGTTCCGGCGGCTCCGGACAGCCAGCCCGGCGCAAGGGCCAACAGGCGGTACGAGAAGCCGCTGCCCGGCTCCGGGTTGCAGGCGTGCGGCGTCTGCGGCGCTATGACGACCATTTGCCCGGTCTGGGCGGTGTGGCGGGCATCTTGCGGGCCAAGGCTGAAATGGGTGCGGCCCGCTTCGACCAGGGCGATGGTCCAGGCCGTGTGGGTGTGGGTGCGGAAGGCGTGTTGGGTGTAGGTTGCGCTGCGCGCTTCAACGCCGGGCAGGGCGGGGTCGCGCCAGAAGCGCACGTTCGCGTGCAGGGGCGCGCCGGACATGGTGCAATCCGGGCTTAGTGCCAGCCGCCGCCGCGCTTGGAGGTGTAGATGAGGCGGTTGGCCTTTTCGCTCACCGGCTCAAAGGGGCCTTTGCGGCAGGCGTCGGGGCTCTTGCCCACGCTTTCGAGCACCTGCTCCTTGTAGATCAGGTTGCCCACGTAGAAATGCGGATTGCTCTCGGAGCGGCGCACCTGGCACACAACGCCCGGCAGGTCGATGGCGCGGTAGCTGGCGTGGTAGAGGCCGTCGGATCCCTTGTGGACATGCATGCTCTGGCGGCCGCCGATGATGGTGGCGTTCATGCGCTCCACCTGGGAGCGGGCGAAGTCGGAGAACAGCTCGTGCTCGCGCGCCAGGTCTTTGTCCATGTGCAGGGGCGTGTTGGCTTCAGCGGCCGGCGCGGCCTCATTGCCATCCTGGTCGCCAATGGAGGCCAGCATGGAGGAGGAACCGGCCTGGGCCAGCAAGGGCAGGGCCAGGGAGAGGCACAGGGCTGCGGCGGACAGACGGGCTTTGCAAAACATCGGCGGAACTCCGGGGTTCAAGTACGGGGCTGCGGAGTACTTTGCTCCGCAGCCCCGGTTTGGTCAAGCTGTTACAGGTTGCGGATTTCCACGCGGCGGTTCATGTGGCGGCCTTCCTCGGTCTTGTTGTCGAACTTGGGCTCAAGCTTGCCCTTGCCCACGGGGGAAAGGCGCTTGGCGTCAAGGCCGTGATCGGAAAGCCACTTGGCCACAGAGGCGGCGCGGCGCTCGGAGAGCTTCTGGTTGTAGGGAATGCCGCCGACGTTGTCGGTGTGGCCTTCGATGACGAACTTCTGGCACTTGGAATCCTTGAGGATGCCGAGGGCCTGCTCCAGGGCGGGCTCCATTTCCTTGGTGATCTGGAACTTGTTGAAGCCGAAGTTCAGGTTGCCGAAGGTGATGGTCTCGCAGTCGGCCTTGGCCGGAGCCATGGCGCGGGCCGGGGCGTCGTCGGCAACGTCGTAGAACACGTCGCGGACGTACTTCTTCAGGGCGGCGGCGTTGTTCATGGCGACGGGATCGCCCACGACGGAGCAGCGGCTGATGGCGCGGATCTCGTCGACGACCATCTTGCCGCGCGCGTTGTCGGCGTAGCTCACCACGTGGATGCACAGGTTGGGGTACTTGGCGTAAAGGGCCTTGGCCTCGGCCACGGGGTCGGAGCCGTAGTTGGAGTCGCCGTCGGTGAAGATGATGAGGGCGGTTTTGCCGGTGAACTTGGACAGGACGGGATCAAGATCCTTCAGGCCCATGCCCATG
>Ga0209467_1001994_pt1 | contig 15553 bp, 4 predicted proteins | sample Higcelwee11metaG_FD_187175 | JGI IMG/M metagenome (GOLD analysis project Ga0209467, IMG submission 187175) | Freshwater pond sediment microbial communities from the University of Edinburgh, under environmental carbon perturbations - High... | ecosystem: Environmental > Aquatic > Freshwater > Pond...
GCCGGGGCGGAGCCCAAGCGGATACTGGTCAAGGAGCTGCGCCCCGGGGCGCTGGAGACGTTGCGGGCGGAGGCCTTGCCCCCGGAGCTGGCGGCTTGCGAGCTGTCACCGTCGCCGGAGGCGATGGTGAGGTGCTTCGGGACGGAGGCGCTGGCCAGCCTGCACGACAGTCTGCTTGACATCCCCGACTTCCGCCGGGCCCAGGCGCGGTGTCACCGCCGAGCTGAGATGTCCCGATTTCGCCGATCTCAAATGTCCATCGTTGGCCGCCAGGCAATAGAGGGACGCGCTCCCGGCGTCACGATTCCAGCAGGGAGTTGAGGATATTCTTCGGTCGGGTTTCAGCTCAGAGGCACGTCCTCCGGTCATGGGGGGCCGCCGGCGCCGGGGCGTTCCGATGACAACTGGTTTGGTTCCTCCGAGGGCGCGCTGTTGGCTGGCCGGCGGCGGTTTGTCGCAGTTTCGGATACGCGGGGGCGCGGGGCGGCTTCCCGGTTGTGGTTGGCGGCGCCAAAGGCGCGGGCCGGCGGAGCGCTTCGCAGCCTCCGACGGCCCGGCGGGTTCGACGCCGTGGATGGTCAGCTTTCGCTTTCCCGGTTCTTCATCCGGTAGCTTTTTCCGGCGATGACGACGACCTCGCTATGGTGGAGGAGCCGGTCGAGGATGGCGGAGGTCACGGCCGCGTCGTTGTGGAAGATCTCGGCCCAGCTCTTGAATGGTTTGTTCGACGTGACGATTATAGAGCCGCGCTCATAGCGTTGGCTCACCACCTGGAAAAGGAGGTTGCAGCCGAGCCGGTCGATGGGCAGATAGCCAATTTCGTCGATGGTGAGCAATTGGGGAGACAAGTATCTTTTCAAGGCTTTGTCGAGGCTGCTTGCGGCCTTAGCCGCCGTCAGGTAATTGACAATCTCGATGGCGGAGGCGAAGAGGGCGCTGTGGCCGTTTAGGCACGCCTGGCGGGTCAGGGCGGCGGCGATGTGCGACTTCCCCACCCCGGAACCGCCGACCAGCAGGACATTGGCTTTTTTGTCGATGAAGTCCAAACGCGCCAAATTCTCGATTTGCAGCCGGTTGATTTTCTCGGGGTGCGACCATTGGAATTGGTCGAGGGATTTCATGAACGGCAGTTTGGCGTCGCGCAGCCGGCGCTCCGCCGACCGGACGCCGCGCGCAGCCATCTCGCCCGCGGCGAGGTCGGAAAGGAAGGCGAGGTGGGGCGTCTGGTTCTTCGCCGCGAGCTTGGCCGCGGCCTGGTGGTTCTCGGCGAAATAGTCCAGTTTCAAGGTGGCGAGGTCGTTCGCCAGCGTCTCGTTGGGGGTGGGCATGATGGGGCCCTTTCTATTGGTTGATGTCGTAGGCGTCCATGTCGGGGGGCTCGACGTCTAGGTCGAGGAGGTCGGACTTGTGGCTCAGATGCAGCGGGCCCGGATCGGCCGCGACAGCCCGGCGCGCCTCCAGTAGGTTGGCGATGTAGTCGCTGCCGAAGGCCCCGGACGCGGCGGCGTCCTCCAGCGCCCGTACGAGCTCTCCGCGGTCGTGGACGCCCAGCAGCGCCATGATTTTCCGGACGTGGACGCCGGGGTTGAGCCGCCGGGTTTGGAGCCCCTGGAGGTAGGTCGCGGCGACCGTCCCGAGCTCCAGGAACCGCTTCGTCAGGATGCCGAGGCTGGCCTTGCGGCGTTGCTCCAGCAGGGCGTTGTCGTGCTCCGCCAACCCGAAGTCGCGGCCGCGTTCGTAGCTGCGGTGGTGCTCCGCGACGAGTTTGCCCTCGTGGCGGATGAGTAGGCGTTCGGGATATACGCCGAGCTCGACGCGCCTCCCGGCGAGCTCCGGCGGCGCGGAGTAGCGGTTGGACTCGAAGACCACCCGGTACTGGCTGTTGAGGCGGGCGGCCACGACCACGCCGCAGTCGTAGGGGAACGTCGGCAAGGGGAGCGGCGCGGCCTTCTCCAGCTGGAACAGCTCCAGCGGCGTCTTGTGGGTGGCGCCGTGGACCCGGACGTTGGCCACGTTCTCCATCCACTGCCTGACGCCGTGGTTCAACGCCGCGAGCGTGAGGCGCTCAAGGTCGAGGCCGTTCAGGTAGCTGGAACGTAGAAATCCCACGCTGCGCTCGACTCGGCCTTTTTCATTTGGCTTTCTGACGCCGCAGGGCACGATCTTGAAGCCGTAATGGGCCGCGCAGTCGGCGTAGCGCTCGTTGGGCAGCGGCGCGCCGTGCAGGGAGGAGGTCTTCACCGCCACTTTGCAATTGTCGACCATCACCTCCCGGACGACACCGTGGAAGTACTCGAAGGCCTCGCGGTGGCATTGGAGGAAGTGCTCCATGCTCTCGCGCATGATGAACTTGACGAAGACCATGCGGCTGTGGCACAAGGTCATGACGAAGGCGTGCAATTTTCGCCGCGTCTCGCCGACGCTGATCGTCCCGCACTCCGCGAAATCGACATGCGCGGTCTGGCCGGGCTCGAAATTGAGCGTCAGATACGGCGTCTGACGCCGCGGCCGCACCAGGGCGACGTAGCCGCGCAGCACGCTCTCGCAACCCGTGTAGCCCTCCTCCTTGAGCCGCTGGAACACCTGCGCGGCGGTGTACTGCTCGCGTTCCAGGAGCTGCTTGACCAGCGCCTTGTACGGGTCGAGCTTCAGTGGGATGGCGCGCCGTTTCGGCGGCTCCCAACGCTCCGCCGCCAGGTGGCGCCGGACGGTCTTGACGCTGACGTTCAGCCGCGCGGCGATCTGCCCCGCGCTCATCCCCTCGTGCTTGGCCAGCTCATGGACAACGAGATGCAAATTGTAGCGGCTCATTTCGCGCCTCCGAACATGGCGCCGAGGATCGCTGACACCGGCAACGCGTCGAAGACGCCCTCGCCGCGGCGGTAGACGCTCGCCGTCGGATACAGGCTCACCCCCATGCCCTCCGTGCCAAGCGGCTGCCGCCGCTCCGGCGGGGGCTGGACACGCGCGGCCGCGGCGGTCTCCATGGCCAGACGGAACCCGTCCGCGGCCCGGGCGCATGGCAGCTCCAACACCTGGTAGTGAGGTTTCCGGTACGCCACCAGCCCGCCGGCGACCAGTTCGCCCCGGGCGGAGTCCAGACGGGACGGAGCGAGGCTCAGCCGCCGGAGCAGCGACGCGTCGGAGTACCACGACACGCCCTCCGCGTCGGCGACCGCCACCAGGAACAAGTACAGAGCCAAGGCCTCCGGGCCGAAGCCCCCGATCAAACCCTCACGGGCCAGGCGATGGTCCACCCACCCGAAGCCCTCCGGCAGCTTGCGGATCCGGCTTGGCTCGACGATCTCTTTCCTCCACATGGGCGGCTACTCCTTCGTTTAGTTGTTGGTCGAGCTCCGGGAAGAGCTCTTTGCCCCTATCATAGTAGCCGTTCAGCAGACCTCCAATGTCGTCACGTAACCCGCCCGTCACAAACGATACAAACCCTTGCAGGCAATGGGTTTGAAACAACAAGAAATCACGTGGCGCCGTGTCCTCTCCGTGCTTTTCGGGCTGGGCGAGATCACGTAACCCAGGATCGGCCTCCGGCTTTTTTCGAGATTTCTTGGCTTTCCGGTGGACAGGGTGGTTTTCGCGCCAAGCCCTCACCCGTTCGACCTCATTCTTCAGGTGCTCTGGGGTGTTCCGCTTGCTCCGGCGCCAACGTTTCGAGCTGGCCCGGTGGCTGGCTTTGCGGCACTCGTCCTTGCCGCAATAGCGCTGATGGTGCCGGTTGTGCGGGCCGGGCGTGAACTTCCCGCCGCAGCAAAGACATATGCGGACTCTGGATCGTTTTTCCATGGACTCCCCCGCTTGTCGAGTTCTCAAGGGCAAGAATAGACAGGGGGAAGAAGCGCGGAGGGAAGGAAGAAGAGATTTATTTGGAAATTTTGCCGAAGAAGAGCCAGTAAGAGGGCGTAACTCCCCCTTCCGGAGGAATTCACGGGAAGGTCAAGGGACAAATGAGATCGGCGAATTCGGGACAAACGAGATCAGCGCTGACAACATCATTTGAACTTTTCGCCACAGTTTGTCTGGACGTGCGCACGGGGATTGAAACGAATAGCCCTGCCTCCGGCTGGGAGATCGAGAAAATCTCCTACGCCACCGGCCATTCAACGTCCTTGACGAAACAGCATGTTGACATGATCAACGAGGAAAGGTCGGAGGCATGAAAACGGTTTATTCGTCATGCGGGAACCTCCGACCGGAAATGCGCCCTCATTTGAGATCGGCGAAATCGGGATATTCCAACTCGGCGGTGACAAACTACCTTTAGGCGTTCTAGAAGCATGCAGTCGGAAGCATGAAAACGTTTTAATCGTCATGTGGGAACTTCCGACCGGAAACGCGCTCTCATCTGGAAATTTCGCCGCGAGAAGGAGCGGCAAGAGAGCGCAACGCCCTCTTCGGCGGGAATTCACGGGCGCGTCAAGGGACAAATGAGATCGACGCGTATTCCCGCCTGAAAATCTTCGCCGCGCCGAAAACGACATCGAGGGGGAGCGATGATGTCGCCACATATATCGCGCAAGAGGCGTAAAGAAAAAGGCCGACTTCAGATCGGTTAAGATCAAAAAGTCGGCCTTTCGAAAAAAATCCCGGCATCGTGCTACTCTCCCACGCTCTTGAACGTAGTACCATCGCCGCTGAGGTCCTTCACTGCCGTGTTCGGGATGGGAACGGGTGTAACCCCCTCGCTATGAACACCGGGAAACAAAAAGGAGGAAGAGTCGTGGTGTCCCGAACCGGCCTCACGGCCGGGCAACTTTGTTTTAGATCAACTTTTTTCCAGCCGCCCTTTTGCGGAGGCGGGTGGAAGAAAAGGTGGTCAAGCCTCACGGCTGATTAGTACCAGTTAGCTGAACGCGTCGCCGCGCTTACACATCTGGCCTATCGAGGTCGTAGTCTTCGACCTGCCTTCAGTCCAATTACTTGGATGGGATGTATCGTCTTCAGGAAGGCTTGGCGCTTAGATGCTTTCAGCGCTTATCCTTTCGCGGCATAGCTACCCAACAATGCCCCTGACGGGACAATTGGAACACCAGAGGCCACTCATTCCCGGTCCTCTCGTACTAAGGAATGACCCTGTCAAACATCCTGCGCCCGCAGTGGATAAGGACCAAACTGTCTCACGACGTTTTGAACCCAGCTCGCGTACCACTTTAATCGGCGAACAGCCGAACCCTTGGGACCTTCTTCAGCCCCAGGATGTGATGAGCCGACATCGAGGTGCCAAACAGCGCCGTCGCTATGGACGCTTGGGCGCTATCAGCCTGTTATCCCCAGAGTACCTTTTATCCGTTGAGCAACGGCGATTCCACGTTCCACCGCTGGATCACTAGGTCCCGCTTTCGCGACTGCTCGACATGTCTGTCTTACAGTAAGGCGCACTTCTACCCTTACGCTCTACGCATGATTGCCAACCATGCTGAGTGCACCTTCGAGCTCCTCCGTTACAATTTGGGAGGAAACCGCCCCAGTCAAACTGACCCTCTGACACGGTCCCTCGCCCGGTTTCACGGGCGGAAGTTAGATATTCGATTGGCCAAGGGTGGTATTTCACCGGTGGCTCCACCAGGGCTAGCGCCCCGGCTTCGCAGCCTCCCACCTATGCTACACGTGAACAACCAAATACCAATATCAGATTACAGTAAAGGTTCATGGGGTCTTTCCGTCCTACTGCGGGTATCCGGCATTTTCACCGGAACTACAACTTCGCCGAGATCCACGTTGAGACAGTGCTCAGATCGTTACACGATTCGTGCGGGTCGGAACTTACCCGACAAGGAATTTCGCTACCTTAGGACCGTTATAGTTACGGCCGACATTCACCAGGGCTTCATTTCGCAGCTTCGCCTCGCGGCTAACCGCTCCACTTAACCTTTTGGCATTGGTCACGTGTCACACCCTATACATCCTCTTAACGAGTTAGCAGAGTGCTATGTTTTTGTTAAACAGTCGCCTGAGCCTCTTTGTTGCAACCGCCAAACGCTCCGGGAGCAAGTCCCCTCACGTACGGCGGCACCCCTTCTTCCGAAGTTACGGGGTCAATTTGCCGAGTTCCTTAACGTGGTTTCTCTCGCGCACCATTGGGCTTCTCGCCCTACCTACCTGTGTCGGTTTGAGGTACGGTCACCTGATCATCATCGTTTAGAAGATTTTCTCGTCAGCGTGGCATCAGCGGATTCACCTGGTCCGTGGACCTGGCTACCTTACGACTCTCGGGCTTGTGCCGCGCGGATTTTCCTACGCGACGCCCTACGGCCTTCGACCGGCACTTTCAATCGCCGGCCCGCCTAGCCTCCTGCGTCCCTCCATCACTCCGATCCGGTGGTACAGGAATATTAACCTGTCATCCATCGACTACGCCTTTCGGCCTCGCCTTAGGAACCGACTAACCCTGGGCGGACGAACCTTCCCCAGGAAACCTTAGGTTTTCGGTGACCAGGATTCTCACCTGGTTTTTCGCTACTCATGTCTGCATGGTCACTTGTGTGCAGTCCACCAGGGCTTCCGCCCCAACTTCACCCCGCACACAACGCTCTTCTACCACCCGCGATTGCTCGCGGGTCCGCAGCTTCGGTTTCAAGCTTAGTCCCGATCATCTTCGGCGCGGAATCACTAGACCAGTGAGCTATTACGCACTCTTTAAATGATGGCTGCCTCTAAGCCAACATCCTGGCTGTTTACGCAACTCCACCTCCTTCAACCACTTAGCTTGAATTTGGGACCTTAGCTGGCGGTCTGGGCTGTTTCCCTCTCGACTATGAAGCTTAGCCCCCACAGTCTGACTCCCACGATAGGGCCGTCGGTATTCGGAGTTTGATAGTTGTTGGTACCCTGGGGAGGGCCCGCGAACAATCAGCGCTCTACCCCCGACGACTATTACGTGAGGCTAGCCCTAAAGCTATTTCGAAGAGAACCAGATATCACTGAGTTTGATTAGCCTTTCACCCCTATCCACAGCTCATCCAAAGCTTTTTCAACAGCAACTGGTTCGGTCCTCCACTCCGTGTTACCGGAGATTCAACCTGGCCATGGATAGATCACTCAGTTTCGGGTCTACCCCATACGACTAGACGCGCTATTCACACTCGCTTTCGCTTCGGCTACGCCAAAGGCTTAACCTTGCCGTATAGGAGTAAGTCGCAGACTCATTATGCAAAAGGCATGCGGTGACCCCTCAGGGCTCCCACACTTTGTAGGCACATGATTTCAGGTACTTTTCACTCCCCTCCCGGGGTGCTTTTTCACCATTCCCTCACGGTACTATGCGCTGTCGGTCACTGATTAGTATTTAGCCTTGGAAGGTGGTCCTCCCTGATTCAAACGGGGTTTCACGTGTCCCGTCCTACTTGGGATACCTCTAGGCTGGTTTTGGTTTTCGCATACGGGGCTCTCACCCTCTTTGGCCGGGCATTCCAACCCGTTCCGCTAACCGCCGCCAATGCCATGTCAAGGTCCCGCAACCCCGGACGGTGAACCGTCCGGTTTAGGCTGTTCCGATTTCGTTCGCCACTACTCACGGAATCTCAATTGATTTCTACTCCTCCAGGTACTGAGATGTTTCACTTCCCTGGGTGTCGCCCCCGTCGCCTATGTGTTCAGCGCCGGGTAACCAGACATTAATCTGGCTGGGTTGCCCCATTCGGAGATCTCCGGATCAAAGCGCGCTTGCCGCTCCCCGAAGCTTATCGCAGCTTACCACGTCCTTCTTCGCCTATCAGTGCCAAGGCATCCGTCATGTGCCCTTAGTAGCTTGACCACCAAAAAATTCTACAAAGCAGCTTGGTGGTAATTTACTTCTTTACCCTACAATTCTGGACATTTTCGACTCTTCCGATTTTCAATGAGCATCCAGACCAAAGGTCTGGTGGGCGTACTTGGATTTGAACCAAGGACCTCGTCCTTATCAGGGACGCGCTCTAACCAACTGAGCTATACGCCCTCAACGACGGGGTTGATCCTGGTCCAACCGTAAGACCGCCCCCTGAACTTAAAATTTGTGGAGCTGAAGGGGTTCGAACCCTCGACATCCAGCTTGCAAAGCTGGCGCTCTAGCCAACTGAGCTACAGCCCCGTCAGTCTCCGTTTTAAGCCATGGCCGGCTTAAGAATTAAATTGTGCGAAATGGCCTTGATGAACTCGCGTCCACCCACACCCTCCGAAGAGGGGTTCAACCGTATCCGAGCTGGCGTCAGCCAGCTTGGATTGCTCCTTAGAAAGGAGGTGATCCAGCCGCAGGTTCCCCTACGGCTACCTTGTTACGACTTCATCCCAGTCACCAACCACACCTTAGGCACCTCCCCCCCTTGCGGGTTGGGCCAGTGATTTCGGGTGCAATCGGCTCCCATGATGTGACGGGCGGTGTGTACAAGGCCCGGGAACGTATTCAAGGCGTCGTTGCTGATACGCCTTTACTAGCGATTCCGACTTCATGTAGTCGAGTTGCAGACTACAATCCGAACTGGGGCTGGTTTTCAGGATTTGCTCCACCTCGCGGTATCGCGTCCCATTGGACCAGCCATTGTAGCACGTGTGCAGCCCTGGATATAAGGGCCATACGGACTTGACGTCATCCGCGCCTTCCTCCCGCTTAACACGGGCAGTTTTGCTAGAGTGCGCAGCATTACCTGCTTGCAACTAACAACACGGGTTGCGCTCGTTGCCGGACTTAACCGAACATCTCACGACACGAGCTGACGACAGCCATGCAGCACCTGTGCGCCGGCCCCGAAGGGAAGACGTGTTTCCACGCCGGTCCAGCGCATGTCAAACCCAGGTAAGGTTCTTCGCGTTGCCTCGAATTAAGCCACATGCTCCACCGCTTGTGCGGGCCCCCGTCAATTCCTTTGAGTTTTAGCCTTGCGGCCGTAGTCCCCAGGCGGTGCGCTTAACGCGTTAGCTCCGGTGCGGAGGGGGTTGAATCCCCCCACACCAAGCGCACAAAGTTTACGGCGTGGACTACCAGGGTATCTAATCCTGTTTGCTCCCCACGCTTTCGTCCCTCAGGGTCAGCGATCGTCCAGTGAGCTGCCTTCGCTCTCGGTGTTCTTCCTGATATCTACGCATTCCACCGCTACACCAGGAATTCCGCTCACCTCTCCGATGCTCTAGCCAACCAGTCTCCAATGCAATTCCGAGGTTGAGCCTCGGGATTTCACATCAGACTTAGCCGGCCCCCTACAGACCCTTTACGCCCAATAAATCCGAACAACGCTAGCCACCTACGTATTACCGCGGCTGCTGGCACGTAGTTAGCCGTGGCTTCCTCTCCGGGTACCGTCAATTTATTCGTTCCCAGTGACAGCAGTTTACGACCCGAGGGCCTTCATCCTGCACGCGGCATTGCTCCGTCACGCTTTCGCGCATTGCGGAAGATTCTCGACTGCAGCCTCCCGTAGGAGTCTGGGCAGTGTCTCAGTCCCAGTGTGGCTGGTCATCCTCTCAGACCAGCTATCCGTCATAGCCTTGGTGGGCCGTTACCTCACCAACTAGCTAATGGAACGCGAGGCCATCCTCAAGCGATAAATCTTTGGAACGGAAGTCATGCGACTCCCTATCCGCATCCGGTATTAGCACCCCTTTCGGGAAGTTATTCCGAACTTGAGGGCAGGTTCCTCACGTGTTCCTCACCCTTTCGCCACTAGTTCGAACAGCAAGCTGCTCGAACCCGTTCGACTTGCATGCCTAATCCATGCCGCCAGCGTTCGTTCTGAGCCAGGATCAAACTCTCCACAAAAAATTCAAGCGGCAAACCGCTTTTTTGTGAGTTTTGGTAATTATTGACTCGGACATTTCGCACAATTTAATTCTCAAACCTTCAATGAGCACGCCGTCAATGACGACCTAAAAATCTTAACAGGCTTATAATCTAGCGCTGTTTTAACCAATTTCAACCATGATTCGGAAGTTTTTTCAAATTACTTCCGGGAGCACCCCGGCACCGCCGGGAATCCGAAGCTAGGCTGGACCAAGCGATCGGAAAAATCTACCAACTTTCAAGCGGCGACTTCGTGTCACCAGCGGAATCGCAGCGGCCAAACCGCATCGGACCGCATATAATACAAAAATTTGGGGAAGAAAAGGCCGACTTTCAATCAAACTGATCTCCAGTCGGCCTTTCGAAAAAAATCCCGGCATCGTGCTACTCTCCCACGCTCTTGAACGTAGTACCATCGCCGCTGAGGTCCTTCACTGCCGTGTTCGGGATGGGAACGGGTGTAACCCCCTCGCTATGAACACCGGGAAACAAAAAGGAGGAAGAGTCGTGGTGTCCCGAACCGGCCTCACGGCCGGGCAACTTTGTTTTAGATCAACTTTTTTCCAGCCGCCCTTTTGCGGAGGCGGGTGGAAGAAAAGGTGGTCAAGCCTCACGGCTGATTAGTACCAGTTAGCTGAACGCGTCGCCGCGCTTACACATCTGGCCTATCGAGGTCGTAGTCTTCGACCTGCCTTCAGTCCAATTACTTGGATGGGATGTATCGTCTTCAGGAAGGCTTGGCGCTTAGATGCTTTCAGCGCTTATCCTTTCGCGGCATAGCTACCCAACAATGCCCCTGACGGGACAATTGGAACACCAGAGGCCACTCATTCCCGGTCCTCTCGTACTAAGGAATGACCCTGTCAAACATCCTGCGCCCGCAGTGGATAAGGACCAAACTGTCTCACGACGTTTTGAACCCAGCTCGCGTACCACTTTAATCGGCGAACAGCCGAACCCTTGGGACCTTCTTCAGCCCCAGGATGTGATGAGCCGACATCGAGGTGCCAAACAGCGCCGTCGCTATGGACGCTTGGGCGCTATCAGCCTGTTATCCCCAGAGTACCTTTTATCCGTTGAGCAACGGCGATTCCACGTTCCACCGCTGGATCACTAGGTCCCGCTTTCGCGACTGCTCGACATGTCTGTCTTACAGTAAGGCGCACTTCTACCCTTACGCTCTACGCATGATTGCCAACCATGCTGAGTGCACCTTCGAGCTCCTCCGTTACAATTTGGGAGGAAACCGCCCCAGTCAAACTGACCCTCTGACACGGTCCCTCGCCCGGTTTCACGGGCGGAAGTTAGATATTCGATTGGCCAAGGGTGGTATTTCACCGGTGGCTCCACCAGGGCTAGCGCCCCGGCTTCGCAGCCTCCCACCTATGCTACACGTGAACAACCAAATACCAATATCAGATTACAGTAAAGGTTCATGGGGTCTTTCCGTCCTACTGCGGGTATCCGGCATTTTCACCGGAACTACAACTTCGCCGAGATCCACGTTGAGACAGTGCTCAGATCGTTACACGATTCGTGCGGGTCGGAACTTACCCGACAAGGAATTTCGCTACCTTAGGACCGTTATAGTTACGGCCGACATTCACCAGGGCTTCATTTCGCAGCTTCGCCTCGCGGCTAACCGCTCCACTTAACCTTTTGGCATTGGTCACGTGTCACACCCTATACATCCTCTTAACGAGTTAGCAGAGTGCTATGTTTTTGTTAAACAGTCGCCTGAGCCTCTTTGTTGCAACCGCCAAACGCTCCGGGAGCAAGTCCCCTCACGTACGGCGGCACCCCTTCTTCCGAAGTTACGGGGTCAATTTGCCGAGTTCCTTAACGTGGTTTCTCTCGCGCACCATTGGGCTTCTCGCCCTACCTACCTGTGTCGGTTTGAGGTACGGTCACCTGATCATCATCGTTTAGAAGATTTTCTCGTCAGCGTGGCATCAGCGGATTCACCTGGTCCGTGGACCTGGCTACCTTACGACTCTCGGGCTTGTGCCGCGCGGATTTTCCTACGCGACGCCCTACGGCCTTCGACCGGCACTTTCAATCGCCGGCCCGCCTAGCCTCCTGCGTCCCTCCATCACTCCGATCCGGTGGTACAGGAATATTAACCTGTCATCCATCGACTACGCCTTTCGGCCTCGCCTTAGGAACCGACTAACCCTGGGCGGACGAACCTTCCCCAGGAAACCTTAGGTTTTCGGTGACCAGGATTCTCACCTGGTTTTTCGCTACTCATGTCTGCATGGTCACTTGTGTGCAGTCCACCAGGGCTTCCGCCCCAACTTCACCCCGCACACAACGCTCTTCTACCACCCGCGATTGCTCGCGGGTCCGCAGCTTCGGTTTCAAGCTTAGTCCCGATCATCTTCGGCGCGGAATCACTAGACCAGTGAGCTATTACGCACTCTTTAAATGATGGCTGCCTCTAAGCCAACATCCTGGCTGTTTACGCAACTCCACCTCCTTCAACCACTTAGCTTGAATTTGGGACCTTAGCTGGCGGTCTGGGCTGTTTCCCTCTCGACTATGAAGCTTAGCCCCCACAGTCTGACTCCCACGATAGGGCCGTCGGTATTCGGAGTTTGATAGTTGTTGGTACCCTGGGGAGGGCCCGCGAACAATCAGCGCTCTACCCCCGACGACTATTACGTGAGGCTAGCCCTAAAGCTATTTCGAAGAGAACCAGATATCACTGAGTTTGATTAGCCTTTCACCCCTATCCACAGCTCATCCAAAGCTTTTTCAACAGCAACTGGTTCGGTCCTCCACTCCGTGTTACCGGAGATTCAACCTGGCCATGGATAGATCACTCAGTTTCGGGTCTACCCCATACGACTAGACGCGCTATTCACACTCGCTTTCGCTTCGGCTACGCCAAAGGCTTAACCTTGCCGTATAGGAGTAAGTCGCAGACTCATTATGCAAAAGGCATGCGGTGACCCCTCAGGGCTCCCACACTTTGTAGGCACATGATTTCAGGTACTTTTCACTCCCCTCCCGGGGTGCTTTTTCACCATTCCCTCACGGTACTATGCGCTGTCGGTCACTGATTAGTATTTAGCCTTGGAAGGTGGTCCTCCCTGATTCAAACGGGGTTTCACGTGTCCCGTCCTACTTGGGATACCTCTAGGCTGGTTTTGGTTTTCGCATACGGGGCTCTCACCCTCTTTGGCCGGGCATTCCAACCCGTTCCGCTAACCGCCGCCAATGCCATGTCAAGGTCCCGCAACCCCGGACGGTGAACCGTCCGGTTTAGGCTGTTCCGATTTCGTTCGCCACTACTCACGGAATCTCAATTGATTTCTACTCCTCCAGGTACTGAGATGTTTCACTTCCCTGGGTGTCGCCCCCGTCGCCTATGTGTTCAGCGCCGGGTAACCAGACATTAATCTGGCTGGGTTGCCCCATTCGGAGATCTCCGGATCAAAGCGCGCTTGCCGCTCCCCGAAGCTTATCGCAGCTTACCACGTCCTTCTTCGCCTATCAGTGCCAAGGCATCCGTCATGTGCCCTTAGTAGCTTGACCACCAAAAAATTCTACAAAGCAGCTTGGTGGTAATTTACTTCTTTACCCTACAATTCTGGACATTTTCGACTCTTCCGATTTTCAATGAGCATCCAGACCAAAGGTCTGGTGGGCGTACTTGGATTTGAACCAAGGACCTCGTCCTTATCAGGGACGCGCTCTAACCAACTGAGCTATACGCCCTCAACGACGGGGTTGATCCTGGTCCAACCGTAAGACCGCCCCCTGAACTTAAAATTTGTGGAGCTGAAGGGGTTCGAACCCTCGACATCCAGCTTGCAAAGCTGGCGCTCTAGCCAACTGAGCTACAGCCCCGTCAGTCTCCGTTTTAAGCCATGGCCGGCTTAAGAATTAAATTGTGCGAAATGGCCTTGATGAACTCGCGTCCACCCACACCCTCCGAAGAGGGGTTCAACCGTATCCGAGCTGGCGTCAGCCAGCTTGGATTGCTCCTTAGAAAGGAGGTGATCCAGCCGCAGGTTCCCCTACGGCTACCTTGTTACGACTTCATCCCAGTCACCAACCACACCTTAGGCACCTCCCCCCCTTGCGGGTTGGGCCAGTGATTTCGGGTGCAATCGGCTCCCATGATGTGACGGGCGGTGTGTACAAGGCCCGGGAACGTATTCAAGGCGTCGTTGCTGATACGCCTTTACTAGCGATTCCGACTTCATGTAGTCGAGTTGCAGACTACAATCCGAACTGGGGCTGGTTTTCAGGATTTGCTCCACCTCGCGGTATCGCGTCCCATTGGACCAGCCATTGTAGCACGTGTGCAGCCCTGGATATAAGGGCCATACGGACTTGACGTCATCCGCGCCTTCCTCCCGCTTAACACGGGCAGTTTTGCTAGAGTGCGCAGCATTACCTGCTTGCAACTAACAACACGGGTTGCGCTCGTTGCCGGACTTAACCGAACATCTCACGACACGAGCTGACGACAGCCATGCAGCACCTGTGCGCCGGCCCCGAAGGGAAGACGTGTTTCCACGCCGGTCCAGCGCATGTCAAACCCAGGTAAGGTTCTTCGCGTTGCCTCGAATTAAGCCACATGCTCCACCGCTTGTGCGGGCCCCCGTCAATTCCTTTGAGTTTTAGCCTTGCGGCCGTAGTCCCCAGGCGGTGCGCTTAACGCGTTAGCTCCGGTGCGGAGGGGGTTGAATCCCCCCACACCAAGCGCACAAAGTTTACGGCGTGGACTACCAGGGTATCTAATCCTGTTTGCTCCCCACGCTTTCGTCCCTCAGGGTCAGCGATCGTCCAGTGAGCTGCCTTCGCTCTCGGTGTTCTTCCTGATATCTACGCATTCCACCGCTACACCAGGAATTCCGCTCACCTCTCCGATGCTCTAGCCAACCAGTCTCCAATGCAATTCCGAGGTTGAGCCTCGGGATTTCACATCAGACTTAGCCGGCCCCCTACAGACCCTTTACGCCCAATAAATCCGAACAACGCTAGCCACCTACGTATTACCGCGGCTGCTGGCACGTAGTTAGCCGTGGCTTCCTCTCCGGGTACCGTCAATTTATTCGTTCCCAGTGACAGCAGTTTACGACCCGAGGGCCTTCATCCTGCACGCGGCATTGCTCCGTCACGCTTTCGCGCATTGCGGAAGATTCTCGACTGCAGCCTCCCGTAGGAGTCTGGGCAGTGTCTCAGTCCCAGTGTGGCTGGTCATCCTCTCAGACCAGCTATCCGTCATAGCCTTGGTGGGCCGTTACCTCACCAACTAGCTAATGGAACGCGAGGCCATCCTCAAGCGATAAATCTTTGGAACGGAAGTCATGCGACTCCCTATCCGCATCCGGTATTAGCACCCCTTTCGGGAAGTTATTCCGAACTTGAGGGCAGGTTCCTCACGTGTTCCTCACCCTTTCGCCACTAGTTCGAACAGCAAGCTGCTCGAACCCGTTCGACTTGCATGCCTAATCCATGCCGCCAGCGTTCGTTCTGAGCCAGGATCAAACTCTCCACAAAAAATTCAAGCGGCAAACCGCTTTTTTGTGAGTTTTGGTAATTATTGACTCGGACATTTCGCACAATTTAATTCTCAAACCTTCAATGAGCACGCCGTCAATGACGACCTAAAAATTTGAACAGGCCGTTGACGGCTCTGTCATAAGCGAACATAAGAACAATCCGGAAGCCGCTTTCGACTCACTTCCGAAGCACCCCGGCCTCGCCGGGAATCCGAGGCGGGTCGTTATCCCGTCATTCGGAGCGGAGCTTTTAATATACCCGCCAGTG
>Ga0209467_1001995_pt1 | contig 15537 bp, 10 predicted proteins | sample Higcelwee11metaG_FD_187175 | JGI IMG/M metagenome (GOLD analysis project Ga0209467, IMG submission 187175) | Freshwater pond sediment microbial communities from the University of Edinburgh, under environmental carbon perturbations - High... | ecosystem: Environmental > Aquatic > Freshwater >...
CTTGATGAGGATGGAGTTGGCCACGCCGCGCTCGATGCCCTCGGCCAGGATGTCCGGGTTGGTGACGAAGATGTCGTCGCCCACCAGCTGGATGTCGTTGCCCAGGCGGTCGGTGAGGCTGGACCAGCCCTCCCAGTCGCCCTCGGCCATGCCGTCCTCGATGGAGACGATGGGGAAGCGCGACACCAGCTCGGCGTAGTAGTCGATGATCTCCGCGCTGCTGAAAACCTTGTTCTCGCCCTTGAGGCTGTACTTGCCCTTGTCGAAGAACTCGCTGGCGGCGCAGTCCATGCCCAGCGCGATCTCGTAGCCGGGGTTGTATCCGGCGGCCTCGATGGCGCGGATGATGTACTCCAGCGCCTCGGCGTGGCTCTTCAGGTTCGGGGCGAAGCCGCCCTCGTCGCCCACGCTGGTGACATGCCCGTCCTTGGCCAGGATGCTTTTCAGCATGTGGAAGGTCTCCGCGCCCATGCGCAGGGCGTCGGCGAAGGTCTCCGCGCCCAGGGGCAGGATCATGAACTCCTGGATGTCCAGGTTGTTGGGCGCGTGCGCGCCGCCGTTGATGATGTTCATCATGGGCACGGGCAAAAGCTTGGCGTTGATCCCGCCGAGGTACTGGTACAGCGGGATGCCCAGGAAATTGGCCGCGGCGCGCGCGTTGGCCATGGACACGCCGAGGATGGCGTTGGCGCCCAGCCGTCCCTTGTTCTCGGTGCCGTCCAGGTCGATGAGCGAATTGTCCAGGGCCACCTGGCGCAGGCCGTCCATGCCCACGATGGCGTTGGCGATCTCCTCGCGGATGTTGTTCACGGCCTGGGTCACGCCCTTGCCGCCGAAGCGCTTCTTGTCGCCGTCGCGCAGCTCCAGCGCCTCGCGGCTGCCGGTGCTGGCCCCGGAGGGCACGGCCGCGCGGCCCGAGGCCCCGGACTCGAAGGTGACCTCGACCTCGACGGTGGGATTGCCGCGGGAGTCCAAAATTTCGCGCGCCCAGACAGCGATGATGGTGCTCATATGTGCTCCTTGGTTGTGACCGTGCCGGTTGGTGCTTTATGGCGGTGGGGCAATGCCCTGATTCCTGGGCATGTACAACAAAATTGTGACGGATTCAAATGCAATTCTGCGACGTTTCCGGCCGCCGCCGCTATTGGGCGGCCTCCCAGGCGCGCAGCAGCCCCTCCATGAGCAGATCCTCGCGCACCTCGTGGATGGCCGGGCACACCGCGGCGATGCGCGCCGCGAAGCCGCCCGTGGCGATGACCCGCGTGCTCGCCGGGTCCGCGCCCACGCTCTTGGCGATGCGCGCCGCCAGCCCCTCGACCATGGCCGCGAAGCCGTGGATCAGGCCCTGGTTCAGGCTCTCGGAGGTGCTTCTGCCCACGTGCAGGCCGTCCTGGCCGATCTCGAGCGTGATCTGCGGCAGCTTGGCCGTGCCCGTGGCCAGGGCCCGGGCGGAGGACAGCACCCCCGGGCAGATGAGCCCGCCCAGGTAGGCGTCGCCCTGCACGCAGTCCAGCGTGGTGGCCGTGCCGAAGTCCACCACGATGAGCGTCTCGGCCTTGTCCCGCGCGCGCGCGGCGTAGGCCGTGACCAGCCGGTCCGCGCCGACCTCCCGGGGCCGGGCGTAGCGGTTCTCGATGGCCAGCGGAATGTGTTCGGGCACGAAGCGCACGCCGCGCTGGAAGAAGCGCTCGGCCGCGCGGCTGATCACCGGGTTCATGGGCGGCACCACCGAGGCGGCCACCACGTCGAGCACCTGGCCGGGGGTGATGTCCTCCACGCGGCAGATGTCGAGCAGCTTGAGGCCCCAGGCGTCGGCGGTGTCCAGGCTGCCGGCCGTGGAGGTGGGCAGGGCGTAGCACGACTGCACGCCCTGGCCGGGCCGGGCCAGGCCGATCTTCACGTTGGTGTTGCCCACGTCGAGTAAAAGGACTGTATCCATAATGATTCCCTGTTATTAGCGCCAGGCGTCCGGCCGCGCGGCCCGGACCCGGGGCGCAGAACCCCGCGCAATCCGTTGCCAGCGCGCCCAGGTGGGTGTATTGCCGCATCATAGACTTCCGTCAAGGAGAATACGCATGGATCCGGCCCGGCTCATTCCGGCGGCCGAGGCCATCCCCTCCCCCTGGGGCTGGTTCGAGGCCCTGCTGCTGCTCACCTTCGTCCTGCACATCCTGTTCATGAACCTGGCCGTGGGCTCGCTGGCGCTGTCCCTGGCCGGACGCCTGGGCGGCAGGCAACAGGATCTGGCCCGCGAGCTGGGCCACCGCGTGCCCACCTTCCTGGCGCTCACCGTGAACTTCGGCGTGGCCCCGCTGCTTTTCGTGCAGGTGCTCTACGGCCAGTTCCTGTACACCAGCTCGGTGCTCATGGCCGGGTGGTGGCTCTCGGCCATCCTCGCGGTGATCCTGGGCTACTACGGGGCCTATGCGCATGACGCCAAGTCCGAGTCCGCGCCCAGGCTCTCCTGTTTGGCGCTGTGGGTCTCCCTGGCCTGCCTCGCGTACACCGGCTTCCTTTTGTCCAACAACATGACGCTCATGCTGCGGCCCGAGGCCTGGGCGGCCTACTTCGAGAACCCGCGCGGCAGCCTGCTGAACCTCTCCGACCCCACGCTCTGGCCCCGGCTGGCCCACGTGCTCCTGGCCGCGCCGGCGGTGGCCGGGCTCTTCGCCGCGCTTTTGGGCCAAAAGAAGCGCCGCGCCGACTGGGTGGACTTCGGCCTGGCCTGGTTCACCCGCGTGACCATGCTGCAGATCGCCATCGGCGGCTGGCTGCTCCTGAGCCTGCCCAGGGACGTAATGCTCGGATTCATGGGCGGCTCGCCCCTGGCCACGGCCGGCCTCGCCCTGGGCGTGCTGGCCGGGCTGGCCGCGCTCATGGCCGGCCTCAAGAAGAGGCCCGCCGCGGCCGCCGGCCTGACGCTGGCCGCCATCGCGCTCATGGCCGTGACGCGCGGCCAGGTGCGCCTCTTGACCCTGGCCCCGTACTTCACGCCCGCCAGCCTGCCCGTCACCGGCGAGCTGGGCTCCCTGGCGCTCTTCGCGGCATCCCTGGTCGTCGGCCTGGCGGCCATCGCCTGGATGCTCAAGGCCTACGCGCGCATGGCCGCGAAAGCGGCGGGGAGGGGCTAGGCCATGGAATACCCCGTCTGGCACCTCGCGACCCTGGGCGGCGGCTTCTGGATCGCGCTCATCGGCACCTTCCACGTCTATCTCGCGCACTTCGCCGTGGGCGGCGGCCTGTACCTCGTCTTGGCGGAGCTGCTGGCGCGCAGGACGGGCAGCCCGGTGCTGCTGGCCCACGTGAAGAAGCACGCGCGCTTCTTCATGCTCCTGACCATGGTGGCCGGCGGCGTCACCGGGGTGGGCATCTGGTTCACCATCGGGCTCCTCTCGCCCCAGGCCACCAGCACCCTGCTCAAGATCTTCGTCCACGCCTTCGCCACGGAGTGGGTGTTCTTCCTGGGCGAGATCGTGGCGCTTCTGTGCTACTACTACGGCTTCGACCGCATGGACCCGAGCGACCATCTGCGCATGGGCTGGCTGTATTTCCTCTTCGCCCTGCTCTCGCTGTTCATCATCAACGGCATCATCGGCTTCATGCTCACCCCGGGCGACTGGGCGACCACGCGCAACTTCTGGCACGCCTTCTTCAACCCCAGCTTCTGGCCGCAGTTTTTCCTGCGCACGGCCATCGCCCTGTCCCTGGCCGGGCTGTTCGGCTTTGTCACGGCCACGCGCATCGCCGACGAGGCCGCGCGCGAGCGCATGGTGCGCCTGTGCGCCGGCTGGACCATCCTGCCGCTCCTGGCCGCGCTGGCCTCGGGCTGGTGGTACATCCAGGCCCTGCCCGCGCCGCAGCTGGAGATGGTGCTCCTGCGCTCGGCGCGCATCGCCGGGTTCCTCAAGGTCTTCCAGTGGTTCGCCGGGGCCGCGGCCCTCGGCGCGCTCGTCCTGGCCGTGAAGCTGCCGGGCAGGATCCGCTTCCCCCTGGCGCTGGTGATCGTGCTCACGGGCTGGGGGCTCATCGGCAGCTTCGAGTTCGTGCGCGAGGCCGCGCGCAAGCCGTTCCTGCTTTACGGCCACACCTATTCCAACGGCATCCGCGTGGGCCTGGAGGAAGCCGTCAGCGCCCAGGGCTACCTGGCCACGGCCAGGTGGGCGCGCATCCGCGAGGTCACGGACGACAACCGCCTCGCCGCCGGCGCGGAGCTCTTCCAGCACCAGTGCGCCTCCTGCCACTCCATCGGCGGGCCCATGAACGACATCAGGCCCTGGACCGCCGACCTCACCGGGCGCGGCCTGTCCGCGCTGCTCGGCGCGCTGAACACGATCAACCCGGCCATGCCGCCCTTCATCGGCAACCAGGCCGAGCGCGAGGCCCTGGCCGCGTATCTGGGCCAGAGCCTGGGCGGCCATGCGGACGAACCCCTGCCGGGCCTGACCCCGGCGCAGCAGACGGACGAGATCTTGCCCTTTGACCCGCGCAAGGACGCCTACGTGCTGCTGGCCTGGCCAAGCCTGGGCATGACCATGGTGGTGGAGTCCCAGGGGGCCTTCAGCCTGCGGCCGGCCACGCTTGAGCTCAACGCCCAGCTGGTGCGGCGCGAGGATACCCCGAGCAAGATCAGCGAGGGCGTGGAGCTCTCCTACGCCGTGGAGGGCGGCGCGGCCTCGGGCGTCATGAAGACCGCCGAGGGCCGCGACTGGTTCCAGGCGCGGCTCGTCGTGTCGCCCCGCCTGCCGGACGGCTCGCTCTTCCCCTACCCGCTGGTCACGGTGGAGGCCCACGACAGCGCGACCAGGGTTCTGCTCGGCCGCACGCGCGCGGCCCTGCCCGTGTCCGACGAGGTGGCCTGCGCCACCTGCCACGGCGGCGGCGACGCAAAGGGCAACATCAGCGGCGAGACCGGGCTGAACATCCTGCGCATCCACGACCGCCTGAACCGCACCGGCCTCGTCGCCCAGGCCAGGGGCGGCAGGCCCGTGGCCTGCACCTCCTGCCACGCGGACCAGCTGTCGGGCTCGGAAGGCCGCGGCGACCTGCTCTCGGTGTCCGCCGCGCTGCACGGCTTCCACGCCGGCACGCTCAGGGGCAGGGGCGCCGAGGCCTGCGCCGCCTGCCACCCCAGCCGCGTTGACGGCGGCACCCGCTTCCTGCGCGGCCTGCACGCCGAACGCGGGCTGGACTGCACCTCCTGCCACGGCCCGCTGGAGGACCACGCCATGGGCCTGCTCAAGCGCGAACTTGAGGCCAACAAGCGCGGCGCCAGGCGCCTCGTCAGCCAGATCACCCCGCAGCTCATGGGCAAGGCCGAGATCAAGCCGCGCACGGCCTGGCTGCAGACCCCGGACTGTCTGGCCTGCCACAAGGACTACGGCGCGCCCGACCCCAGCAACGGCTTCAACAACTGGACCAGGAACGCGGCCGAACGCTTCCGCTCGCGCCTGGACGAGGCCGGGGCGCTGTCCTGCCCGGCCTGCCACGGCCCGCAGCACGCGCTCTACCCGGCGGCGAACCCCTACGGCAAGGACCGCGACGCCCTCCAGCCGCTGCAGTACCAGAAGCTGGCCGCGCCCATGGGCGCGCGCGGCAACTGCCTCGTGTGCCACAAGGTCCGCAAGGAGGGCGACGCGCACCACCCGGGCATCCTGCGCAAGCCGTAGCCCCCGGGCGAAAGGAGCCGCCATGCTCGCGCGCGAATGGAAATGCCTCTGCCCGCGGGAGACCGCCGACGGCTTCCTGGACCACCTGCGGGCCACCGGCGTGGCCGAGGCGGGAGCCCTGCCCGGCTGCCTGGGGCGCCAGATCCTCCGGCGCGATGCGGGCTCCGGCATGGTGGAGTTCACCCTGCTGACCTACTGGGAGTCGGCCGAGGCCGTGCGCGCCTTTGCCGGCGACGACCCCGGCCGGGCCGTGCTCTACCCCGGCGACGAGGCCTTCCGCATCCGGCCGGAGACGAGCGTGCGCCACTACGAGGTGCTGGAGTCGAAACCCTAGCCCCTTCGGGGTTCATTGCCCCCTGCTCCTCCCGTCACGCGAAAGGGCCGGCGGCGGGCGCACTCCAGTCCCGTCCAGCCCTGGGGCCACGGACTCCGCCCCGACGGGGCCGCGGGGCCTGGGGGCGCGCAGCCCCCAAATCCCATCCCGCCTACGCCCGGCGCTTCTTCCAGGCATTGAGCGCCGAGGGTCTGGGCTCGCGCCAGCCCAGGGGCGTCTCGCGCGCAGGGACCACGCCGTGTTCGCTGGCCGCGCCGCCCCGGCGCTCCAGCACGGTGATCTCGCGGCCGGCCTGAAGCGCCTCCCGGGCGCGCGGCGAGTAGGACGCGGCGAAGGCCGCGGCATCGGCCAGCACGGCGTCGGGCCAGCATGCCGGGTCCGCGTCCGGCTGCGGCTTCGCCGGCGCGAACTGCCGGCCCAGGGCCAGCGGGCCGGGGATGTCCCTGAGCCGCAGGAGGATGTCGCCGGGCTGGGCCGCGGCCTCCAGGGCCTCGTTGTCCTGCTCGTTGCGGCCGATGGTCAGCCAGTACGGCCCGGCCCAGTACTGCCGGCCCAGGTGCGTGAGGGCGAAGTCCCGCGGGCCGGGGTCGGCCAGGTGGGCGAGGATGGGCAGGTAGCGCGCGGCGGGCTCGGCCTCGGCCAGGCGGCAGCCTCCGGCCGGGGTGGGGATGTCGGTGATGCCGAAATGCGCGGCCAGGGCCAGCTGCTCCGTGCGGCCGCGGCCCCAGATGCCGGGCAGGCGCTCGCGGTCCACCAGGCCGGAGGTCTCCATGGGCGTGGGCAAAAGCTTCCGGGCGGACAGGGGCCGCAGGAGCAGTTCCTGCACGGCCGCGCCCTTGCGGATGAGGTTCAGGGTGTCGGTGCGCTGCGACATGGGCCGCTGGCCGAGCACCTCGCCGGAGACCAGGAACTTCGCGCCGTACTCGGGCAGCAGGGTGCGCGCGTGGGCGAGCATGAGGATCTTGCAGTCCACGCAGGGATTGAGGTGCTTGCCGTAGCCGTGGGCCGGATTCTTGACCATGTCCAGGAAGGCGCGGCGGATGTCCACGGCGGCCACCTCGATGCCGTAGGTCTCGCGCCAGTGGTCCATGAGGCGCGGCTTGCCGAAGAAGGGGCTGACGTAGTGCAGGCCGAGGACGCGGAGGTTCTGCTCCTGCATGACCTTCACGGCCAGCAGGCTGTCCAGCCCGCCGGAGAACAGGGCCAGGGCGTCGTAGGTGGGGGTGCTCATGCGCGGCGTGTACGCGAGGGGGAGGCGGAGGGCAAGGCCCGGCCCCTGGACCTTGCGGACCGGGGGCCGGGCGGTTGTGGTCCGCGGCGCCTAGCGCACCACGAGCACGGAGCAGGGGGCCAGGGTGATCACCTTGTGGGCCACGCTGCCGAGCAGCAGCCTGGCCGCGCCCTTCTTGCCGCGGGTGCCCATGACGATGAGGTCGAAGTGGCCCTTCTTGGCGGCGTCCACGATGAAGTCCTCGGGCGACACGCCGCTCTCCAGCTGTTCCTTGGCGGTCACTCCGGCGGCCTTGGCCACGGCCTGGGCGGCGCCCAGGGCCTTGGCCGCGCGCTCGCGCAGGGCGTCCGTGACCCTGGCGCCGTAGCCGGTCTCCAGATCCTCCACAACCTCGGCCACGCAGAGCAGGGTCAGCTCCGCGCCCTCCTTCTTGGCCATCTCGGCGGCCCGCTTCACGGGCAGGTGCATGGTGTCGGACGGATCGACAGCGGCTAAGATCTTCATGATTTCCCCCCCGGGTTTGTGAGGCGTGCGTCCGGTGCGCGGGCGCTGACCGCCAGCGCGGCGCGCCGGAGCTGGGGCGAGGTCGAGGATTCTGCCGGGGCCCCTTCGGCAGGGCGGAGCAGGAGATGATTCCACCCTAATAGGTATGTGAAAATGCGCACAAGTCAAGTGCCATGATCCGGAAACCGCGCTTTCGGAATTGACAAGACGCCCGACCCCGGGAGGAGAAAAAGACCCGGGCAATAGCTTTTTCGCAAAATATTTTTCACGGAATTCCCGCTCAAAAGCTGCCAGGAATACATTTTTGTCATAACAGCCTGCATTTTTGTCTTCCCACAAGACGGCGATGCGGCTATGAAGGACAGCGCCGCCGTTCGGGGCAGGCGGCTCCCCCATGCCCTCCCGGCCGGCGGACCGGCGCCGGGAACCCCTCACGCGCCCCATCAGCCAAGGGAGAGCCACATGATCCAGGCGGGAGACACCGCATTCATCCTCGTCAGCGCGGCGCTCGTGCTGCTCATGACGCCGGGCCTGGCCCTGTTCTACGGCGGCATGGTGCGCGGCAAGAACGTGCTCGGCACGGCCATGCAGAGCTTCTTCATGATCTCGCTCATCAGCATGGAGTGGGTGGCCATCGGCTACTCCATGAGCTTCGGCCCGGACCTCTCCGGGCTGACGGGGAGCCTCGCCTGGGCCTGGCTGTCCGGCGTGGGCGCGGCCCCCAACCCGGACTACGCCGCCACCATCCCCCACGCCCTGTTCATGGTCTACCAGTGCATGTTCGCGGTGATCACCCCGGCGCTGATCACCGGCGCGTTCGCCGAGCGCGTGCGCTTCGCGCCGTTTCTCGTGTTCAGCCTGCTCTGGGCGCTTTTCGTCTACAACCCGGTGTGCCACTGGGTCTGGGGCGCTGGCGGCTGGCTCAAGCAGCTCGGCGTGGCGGACTTCGCCGGCGGGCTCGTTGTGCACCTGACCTGCGGCGCGGCGGCCCTGGCGGCGGTGTTCGTGGTGGGCCCGCGCAAGGACTACGGCCGGCGGCAGTTCTTCCCCCACAACCTGCCCATGACCCTGCTCGGCACCGGGCTGCTGTGGTTCGGTTGGTTCGGCTTCAACGGCGGCAGCGCGCTGGCGGCCGACGGCGTGGCCACCACTGCGTTCGTGGCCACGCACATGGGCGGCATGGCCGGCATGTTCATGTGGACGGTGGTGGAGTGGTGGCACCGCGGCAAGCCCACGACCCTGGGCGCGGCCTCCGGCGCGGTGGCCGGCCTGGCCACCATCACCCCGGCCGCCGGCTTCGTCACCGCGCCGGCCGCCATCGCCATCGGGCTCATCGCGGGCGCGGCCTGCTACTTCGGCGTGCTGGCCAAGTCGCGCCTGGGCTACGACGACTCCCTCGACGTGGTGGGCATCCACGGCCTGGGCGGGCTGACCGGCACGCTCCTGGCCGGGCTCTTCGCCACCAAGGCGGTCAACGCGAACGGCGTGGACGGCCTGTTCTACGGCAACGCGGCCCAGTTCGGCGTGCAGGCCCTGGGCGTGGCCGTGGTGGGCGCGTATGCCCTGGTGGGCAGCTGGCTCCTGCTCATGCTGGTGGACAAGACCATGGGCCTGCGCCTGAGCCCGGAGGCCGAGTCCACGGGCATGGACCAGGCCGAGCACACCGAGACCGCCTACAGCGACAGCCTGGACATCGGCTCGCGCTAGCGTCTGGCCTCGGCCAGCTCGGCCAGGCCCTGGGCGTCCAGGACGCGCACCTTGTTGCCGCCGGTCTCGATGAAGCCCTGGTCCGCCAGCTTCTTGAGCGCGCGCGACAGCGTCTCGGGGATGGTGCCCAGGTAGGCCGCGATCTGCCCCTTGGGCAGGTCGAGCGTCAGGTCGTCGCGGCCCTGGGCGGCGCGCAGGAGCAGCAGGTACCCGGCCAGGCGCTCCGGCACCTCCTTCAGGCTCAGCTGCGCGATCTGCGTCACGAAGGCGCGCAGCCGGGCGGACAGGAGCGCCATGACCCCCAGGCCCAGCTCCGGGTCGCGGCGCAGGGCCTCCACGAAGCCCTTGCGCTCAACGCCCACGAGGAGGCTTTCCTCCAGCGCCTGGGCGCTGGCCGGATAGGTCTTGCCCTCGAACACCGGCACCTCGGCGAAGGCCTCGCCCGGGCCGAAGATGTGCAGGATCTGCTCCTTGCCCGAGGGCGCGGCGCGGTACACGCGCACCTTGCCCGTGACCACGGCGTAGAAATGCGTGCCCGGCTGCCCGGCCTCGAACAGCGCCTCCCCGGCCTTCATGCGCTTGAGCTGCGCGATGTCCGCCAGGCTCCTCAGCTGCGCCTCGGCCAGGCCCTCGAAGAGTTTCACGGCCTTCAGCGCCGCCAGCTTGTCCATGTCCGCCTCCTCGGTGTAGGGTCGTGAATTGACTTTAGTCATGGAGCCGCACGCTGCGCAAGGGCATACGGGGGTGGCGATTGTTCGTGCTCCGCAGGCCCGAGGGGGGCTGCGCGCCCCCCTCGATCGCTGCTGTCGGCAGCCGTAAGGTTCGCGGAAGACCGCTCACCAACGGCTGCCGCGGACACCCCCGCGCCCCTTTCAGGGGGTGAATTTGGCCGCCGCCCCCCCCTGAATCCCGAAGGGGCCGGAGGCACAACCCCTAACCACCACCGCCATGCCCGCACCGCTCATGCCCGGCCTCGTGATCCTGTCGCACCTGCTGCTCGCGGCGCACGCCCTGCGCCGGGGCGACCTGTTCCTCTGCGCGGCGCTCTCCGCCCTGCCGCTGCTTTTGCTCACGCGGCGCGGGTTCGCCCGGCTGGTCTGCGCAGGGGCGCTGTTCGCCGGGGCGGCGCTCTGGGTGCAGGCCGGCCTGGGCTTCATCCAACTGCGCGCGGCCCTGGGCGAGAGCTGGGAGCGCCTGGCGCTGATCCTCGGCGCGGTGTGCCTGGCCGCGCTGGCCTCCGGCCTGTGGCTGCTGGGCGAGCGCGCCCGCGCGCTCTTCCCGCGCGAGGCCGACCGGGAAATCCCCCAGGCAGCGGCCTTCCTGCTCACCGCCGGGCTGCTGGCCGCCGCCCGAGCCAAGGCCAGCGTGCCGGTGCTTTTGGCCGACCGCTTCCTGCCCGGCGCGGGCTGGCTGGAGCTGCTCCTGCTTGCGCTCTACGCCGCCTGGCTGGCCGGCCGGCTTTTGGACCCGGCATCACACAAGCGCCTGCGGCCGCGCCTCTGGGCGCTGTTCTCGGCGGTGTTCTTCGCGCAGCTGGCCCTCGGCCTGGCCGGGCTCACGGACTTCCTCATGACCGGCCGGCTGCACCTGCCCGTGCCCGCGCTCATCGCCGCCGGGCCGATCTTCCGCGGCGGCGGCTGGTTCATGGCCATCCTCTTCTCCTCCACCATCCTGCTGGTGGGCCCGGCCTGGTGCAGCCACCTCTGCTACATCGGGGCCTGGGACGACCAGTGCGCGCGCCTGGGGCCGAAGATTCCCCGCCGCCTGGGCCGCGCCTGGACGGTCGGCGGCCGGCTGGCCGCGCTCGTGCTGACCTGCGGCGGCGCGCTCACCCTGCGCCTGCTCGGCGCGGACACGCTCACCGCCGTGTGGCTGGCCGCGGGCTTCGGCCTGGCCGGCGTGGGCGTGATGGTCCTCGTCTCCCGCCGCCTCGGAACCATGGCCCACTGCACGGCCTTCTGCCCCATCGGCCTCCTGGGCAACGTGCTCGGCCGGCTCATGCCCTGGCGCATGGGCATCGACCGCGCCAGCTGCACGAACTGCGGGGCCTGCGCCCGGGCCTGCCGCTACTCGGCCCTGGGCGAGGCCGAGATCGCCGCCGGCCGGCCGGGCCTGTCCTGCACGCTCTGCGGCGACTGCGCCGGGGCCTGCGCCCACGGGGCCATGGGCTACCGCTTCCCCGGGCTTTCGCCGGCGTCCGCGCGCGCGGCGTTTTTGACGCTGGTGGCCGCGCTGCACGCGGTGTTCCTGGGCGTGGCGAGGATTTAGGCCAAAGGGGGGTGGTTTGGGGTTATGCCTCCGGCGGCCAAGGGGCGTCGCCCCCTGGACCCCCATTATCACGCAAAAGGCCGCTCCGGCAGGATGCCGGAGCGGCCTTTTGCGTGACTGGCGGCTGACAAAAAAACCTGCCCAAAAGCACGCCACGGGACAATGAAACTCCCGAAGGGAGCGCGGGGGAGTCCAGAGGGGGGCGCGCAGCCCCCCTCTGGCCGCCGGAGGCCTGAGCAACCCTACCCGTCGGGCTTCTTGGCCTTCTTCTTCCTGGCCGGCGCGTCGTCCGCCTTGACCTTCTTGGCCTTGGCCTTCACGGCCCTGGGCTCGGCCTCGTCCTGGCTCTTCTTGCCCTTCTTGGATTTCCCGCCCCTGGCCGGCCGGTCGCCGTCGTCCCTGTCCGCCCGGCCGGGGGCCCTGGAAACCTTGGCGGCCTTGGCCTTGCGCTTGATCCTGGGCGCGGGCTCGGCCATGGCCTCGTCGTCGAGATCCTCCTCGTCGGTCTCCGTGGCCTTCTTGAGCGCGGCCAGGCCCTGCATGGCCGTGAGGTTGCGCGGAAAGATGCTCAGGGAGCGCAGGAGCAGGTTCTGCGCCTGGGCGGGCTGGTCCTTGCCCAGAAGCGCCCAGCCCATGCCGGCCAGGGCCGCGGCGTAGGGGGTCTCGGGGTGGTAGGTGCGCAGCCAGTCGAAGGCGTGCAGGGCCTTGTCGTGCCTCTTCTGGTGGTAGGCGGCCCAGCCCAGCTTGTCCATGAGGTGGCTCCACTTGTCCCAGGAGGGCGCGGTCTGGGGCGCGCGCGGCAGGAGCCTGTCGAAGCTGGACTCGGCGAGCGGCCAGTCGGCCTGGAGGTAGGCCGTGGCCCCGAGGCCGAACTGGGCCTCCAGGCTGCCCGGGCTGCCCGCCAGGATGCGCTCGAACCCGGCGCGCGCGGCCGGCAGGTTCAGCGCGTAGAGCTGGCTCCAGGCCAGGTCCAGGGCCAGCCCGCCGAGCTCGGCGTGGCGGGCGAAGAGCCGGGCCAGATCCTGCTCGTCCAGGTAGGCCGGGTCGAGGTTCAGTCCGGTCAAAAGCTCTTCTCTCGCCTGGCGGGCGTCGCCCACGGAGACCAGCGCGAAGGCCAGGCCGTAGCGCGGCGCGGCCAGGCCGGGGTCCAGCGCCACGGCGCGTCGGAAGTCGCGCATGGCGTCCCGGGTGCGGCCTTCCGAAAGCGCGGCGAACCCGGCGGCGCTCATGCGGTCCAGGCGCTCCAGGCGCGAGCGGGGCTCGCTCTTCTGCGCGGCCGCGGCCTCCTGGTCCCTGCCCTGGCGCTGGAGCAGCAGGGCCAGCGCGCGCCAGGCCAGGGAGTTCATGGGGTCCAGGCGCACGGCGTCGCGCAGGTGCGGCTCGGCCATGTCCAGGTGGTTGCGCGAGAGCAGGGCCAGGCCGTCGCCCAGGTGCGCGTCCGGGTCGTCCTTGTTCACGGTGATCAGCGTCTGGAACAGGGCGTGGGCCTTGTCCTCCTGGCCGGCCCAGAAGCTGGCCCAGGCGAGCGCGCGCCGGCCGGGCCGGCTGTTGGGGTTGCGCTTGAGGTATTCCTCCAGGTACGGCGCGGCCAGCGTGGGGTAGAGCTTGCGCGCGAACGCCTCGCCCATCTCCAGGAACAGCTCGGTGTACTCCGGCCGGGAGCGCATGAGCTCCAGCACCTCGGGCGTGGCCGCGAAGTCCGGGCTGAGGAAGATGGCCTCGGCCAGGCGCTGGCTGGCCTGTTCCGGGCGGCCCTGGCGCGCCAGGGTGACGCCCAGGCCGTAGGCCGCGGCCGGCAGCCCGGGGTTCAGCCTTCGCGCCTCGGCAAAGGCCTGCCGGGCGTCCTCGTACTGGCCCTGGCGCAGCCGCGCCCAGCCCAGGCCGTTCCAGCCCGCCGTGGAGCGCTTCTCCTGGGTCACCAGGCGGAAATACTCGGCCGCGGCGGCGTCGAATTCGGCGCGGTCGTACAGGATGCGCGCCACGGCCAGCCGGCTGTCCACGTAGTCCGGCCGGCTTTTCAGCGAGGCGCGGAAACGCTCCAGCGCCTTCTGGGCGCTCCCCTGCGAAAGCTCCAGGCGCCCCAGGATGTTCAGCGTCAGCGCGTTGTCCGGCCCGGCGGCCAGCGCGCGGTCGAGCAGCTCGCGGGCCTCGTCCGACCGGCCCAGGGCCAGGGCGGCCGCGCCCATGCCGGCGAGCGGGTCCACCGCCGCCGGCCGTTGCGCCGCGGCCGCGCCGAAGGACTCCCAGGCGCGCTGGCCAAAGCCCAGGCGCAAGAAGCTCCAGCCCATGCCCATGTGGCAGGCGAAGTCGCCCGGGTCCACGTCGTCCAGGTAGGCCGAGAGGCTGGACAGGGCCTCCATGTACAGCGCCTGGTGGAAGTAGGCCAGGCCCCAGTCCTTGTACACCGGCCTGAGGCGCGTGTCGTCCTGCACCGCGCGGCGCATGGGCTCGGCCAGGGCGGGCTCCCGCGCCACCAGGCGGCGCAGCGCGGACAGGGCCTCGGCCGGGCGGCGCAGCGCCAGCAGCATCCGCGCCTGGCCCTGCAGGGCCTCGCCCGGGTAGTGCTGGCCGTCGGCCAGCTCGGCGTAGACCTCCAGCGCGCCCTTCGCGTCGCCGCCGGACTCCAGCAGCTTGGCGGCCTTGAGCCGGGCCAGCTCGTCGCGCGGGGCGTCGCCCGGGAAGCGCGAGGCGCGCTTCGGCGTCTCGGCCCAGGCGGCCAGCGCGCCCTTCGCGTCGCCGACCTGGGCGCGCGCGTCGCCCAGGACGAGCAGCAGCTCCTTGGGCGATCCCAGCACGTCCGGACCGGGCGCGGCGGCCTCAAGCCAGCGCTGCGCCTCGGCCGCGCGGCCGCGGCCCAGGGCGATGAGCCCCAGGCCGAAGCGCGCGTGCGCGGGCACGGACTCGCGCAGGATGTCCGGCAGCGGGCGCGCCGTTCCGGCCGGCGGCTGGGCCTGGGCAACGGCCTCGCTGAACAGCTCCACGGCCGCGGAGGTCTTGCCCCGGTCAAAGGCCGCCCAGCCCAGGCCCAGCGTGCCCACGGCGCGGATGGAGGCGTCGTTCAGCGCGTCCACGCCCTGGGCCTGGCGCACCAGGGCGAACTGCTCCTCGGCCTCGGGCAGCCGGTTCTGGCGCAGCAGCGTGAACCCGAGCACCGCGCGCACGCGGGCGGTGTCCGGGCTGATGGCCTGGACGCCCTCCGGCGGCAACATGTCCACGGGCCCGCCCACGGCAGCGGGCGCGGGCGGCGGCGCGGGCAGGGCCTGGCGCAGCACCTTGCCGGCCTCCTCGTAGCGGCCCTGGCGGTAGAGCTCCAGGCCCTCGACATAGGGCGATTCGGCGCGGGCGGCCGTGGCGGCCAGCAGGCACAGGGTCAGCGCGGCGGCGAAAAGGGCGGATGGGGCTGTGGCGCGCATGGAAACTCCTTGGGGCTCGCCCCGCCGGCCCGGAGCCTGCGACGGGAGCGGCGGCGGACACTATGCCCAAGGCACGCCGCGCCGTCCACACTCTTGAGGCCGGCTACTCCGGCTTGGCCGGCTGGCCGGACGGGTCGGCCTTTTCCGGCGCGCCCGAGGTTTCGGGCCTGGCCGGCTTCCGGGTCAGGGCCTTGTCCAGCTCCCGGCCCAGGCGGTGCACGGCCTGCTTCGAGGTCTCCAGCGCCCCGCTCAGGGACTCCTTCAGGGCCGCGCGCGGCGACTTCTGCGGCTTCTGCGGCTTCGCCGCGTTTTCGGGGGCCGTGCCGGCCTCCGGGCCGGAGAGCGCGGCCACATGCCGCGAGGCCTCGTCCAGGCTCTCGCGCAGGGCGGCCAGCTCGGCGCGCAGGGCGGCCA
>Ga0209467_1001999_pt1 | contig 15499 bp, 28 predicted proteins | sample Higcelwee11metaG_FD_187175 | JGI IMG/M metagenome (GOLD analysis project Ga0209467, IMG submission 187175) | Freshwater pond sediment microbial communities from the University of Edinburgh, under environmental carbon perturbations - High... | ecosystem: Environmental > Aquatic > Freshwater >...
AAGAAGTAACAGTTAAAGGATTCACAATATGAGAAAGTCAAAACCAAAGAAGAGGATCCTCTTACCGGACCCGAAATTCAACGATCCGTACGTTACCCGTTTCATCAATAACCTGATGTACGATGGTAAAAAGACCGTTGCCTTCAGGATTTTCTACGACTCACTGGATATAGTGAGTGACAAGATGAAGAGCGCTGAGAAGCCTCCTCTTGATATATTTAAACAGGCTCTTGACAACATCACCCCGCATGTAGAGGTGAAGAGCCGCAGGGTTGGTGGCGCCACTTTCCAGGTGCCCCTCGAGATAAGGCCTGACCGAAAAATCAGCATAAGCATGAAGAACCTCATTCTCTTCGCTCGCAAGCGTACCGGCCACAGCATGGCTGAGAAGCTCGCCGCCGAGGTGATGGCTGCCTACAACAATGAAGGCGGTGCCTACAAAAGGAAAGAGGATACCCATCGTATGGCCGAAGCTAACAAGGCCTTTGCTCACTTCAGATTCTGATACGGCTGACAAGTGGCAAATAACCAGCTAACGATGAGCACTGATCTCAAAAATACCAGGAATATTGGCATTATGGCCCATATCGATGCCGGGAAGACAACCACTTCCGAGCGCATCCTCTATTATACTGGCCGTGTACACCGTATCGGCGAAGTAGATAGCGGCAATGCCACTATGGACTGGATGGTGCAGGAGCAGGAGAGAGGGATCACAATAACATCTGCAGCTACAACTACTTTCTGGAAATACAGGGACCAGCTTTACAAGATCAACCTGATTGACACCCCGGGGCACGTCGACTTCACAATGGAGGTTGAACGCTCACTCAGGGTACTTGACGGCGCTGTCGCTGTATTCTGTGCCGTCGGCGGTGTTGAACCGCAGTCGGAGACCGTATGGAGGCAGGCAAACAAGTACAATGTGCCGCGCATAGCCTTTGTCAATAAGATGGACCGCTCCGGCGCCGATTTTCACGGCGTGGTGCAGCAGATGATTGACAGGCTGGGAGCACATCCGGTACCTGTGCAGATACCCATTGGCGCTGAAGAGAAGTTTGAAGGGCTCATTGATCTTCTTGAGATGAAGGCAATCATCTTCGAGGACGGTGAGGATCCCCTGACCAATTTCACGGTGAAGCCAATACCGGAGTTCATGGTTGAAGAGGCTGACGAATGGAGGATGAAACTCGTTGAGGCATGCGCCGAGATGGATGACTCAATCCTGGAGCGTTACCTTGAGGATCATGAAAGCATTACAGCTGACGAACTGATGACAGTATTGCGCCGTGAGACGGTGGAGGGTGTTATAGTCCCTGTCTTCTGCGGTGCTGCATTCAAGAATAAAGGCGTACAGAGACTCCTTAACGGTGTGGTGGCATACCTGCCTTCACCCGTTGACGTGGGTGCCGTCAAAGGCAAGGACCCGCGTGACGATAAGGAGCTCGAACGCAAGCCTGAGGCTGATGAGCCGTTTGCAGCTCTCGCCTTTAAAATAGCTACCGATCCGTACGTCGGACGGCTCGTCTTCATGAGGGTCTATTCAGGCACTCTCAATGCCGGCGATACTGTCCTCAATGTGCGAAGCGGCAAGAGGGAGAGGATCAACCGTCTCTTCCAGATGCATGCAAACAAACAGAACCCCGTAGCCAGTGTCGCCGCAGGCGATATATGCGCTGGCGTGGGGTTCAAGGACCTTAAGACAGGAGACACTCTCTGTGCTATCAACAAGCCTATAGTGCTCGAGTCAATGGAGTTCCCGGAACCGGTAATTGGGATCGCCATCGAACCGAAGACACAGGCTGATATCGACAAACTGGGCGTTGCCCTCGGCAAGCTTGCCGAGGAGGATCCGACTTTCAAAGTGAAGACGGATGCTGACAGCGGACAGACTGTGATAAGTGGCATGGGTGAGCTGCATCTTGAAATTCTTATTGACCGTCTTAAGAGAGAATTCAATGTTGAGTGCAACCAGGGCAGACCCCAGGTGGCATACAAAGAGGCAATCACTGCATCTTACTCACACAGGGAACTGTTCAAGAAACAGACCGGAGGCAGGGGCAAGTTCGCGGATATATCCGTTGAGCTTATGCCTGCTGATGATGATGTTCCGGGACTGGTCTTCGTGAATGAGATCAGGGGAGGGAATGTGCCGAAGGAATATATACCTTCAATTGAGAAGGGGTTCCGCGAGGCCATGCTCAACGGCCCGCTGGCCGGCTTCCCGCTTGACAGCCTCAAGGTTATTCTCAAAGACGGTTCGTACCATCCCGTTGACTCCGACTCGCTCTCGTTCGAGATAGCAGCCAGGCAGGCCTTCCGCCACGCGGCAGGCAAATGCCGCCCGGTACTCCTCGAGCCCGTGATGACCGCCGAAGTCGTTACCCCCGAAGAATACGTGGGTGATGTCGTGGGCGACTTCAACAAGCGCAGGGGCAAGGTGGAAGGTATGGAATCGAAAGCAGGTGCAAGGGTTATCAGGGCAAAAGTACCTCTGGCAGAAAACTTCGGATACGTTACAGTACTTCGGACCCTTACCTCGGGAAGAGCAACATCCACAATGGAGTTCTCTCATTTTGATGAGGTGCCTGCAGAACTATCGAAGAAAATTATTGAAGTAACAACAGGAAAAATTCTTTAAGAAAGATGAGTCAGAAAATCCGCATCAAACTGAAGTCTTACGATCATAACCTTGTCGACAAGTCGGCTGAAAAGATTGTCAAGACAGTCAAATCGACGGGTGCAGTAGTCAGCGGCCCCATTCCGCTCCCCACCCACAAGAAAATCTATACGGTGCTCCGTTCACCGTTCGTGAACAAGAAAGCAAGAGAGCAGTTCGAACTGTCATCGTACAAGCGCCTGCTTGACATATACAGCTCAACACCCAAAACCATCGATGCTCTGATGAAACTGGAACTGCCGAGCGGGGTTGAAGTGGAAATAAAAGTGTGAAACCGGTAAAATACTGAATTATGCAGGGATTAATAGGAAAAAAGGTTGGAATGACCTCCGTCTTCGATGATAACGGAAAAAACATTCCATGCACAGTGCTGGAAGTAGGACCATGTGTTGTTTCACAGGTCAAGACTCAGGAGACTGACGGTTATGCAGCACTTCAGCTAAGCTTTGGTGACAAAAGGGAAAAGTCGAGCAACAAGGCTGAGATGGGACATTTCAAAATGGCCGGCACAGGCCCCAAGAGAAAGATTGCCGAGTTCTCCGGTTTTGAGGATGGCAAATACAAGAGAGGCGACGTCATCACAGTCGAGCTCTTCAATGACGATACATATCTTGATGTAAGAGGATGGACCAAGGGCAAGGGCTTCCAGGGCGTTGTAAAGCGTCACGGCTTCAGCGGTGTCGGCGGTACAACCCACGGTCAGCATGACAGGCTCAGGGCCCCGGGCTCAGTGGGCGCTTCATCATGGCCTTCAAGAGTCATGCCCGGCATGCGTATGGCAGGCCGCACAGGCGGAAGAATGCAGGAGACGGAACTGAAGATCGTTAAGATCATGCCCGAATCAAACCTGCTCCTCGTTAAAGGTGCCGTACCAGGCCCCAAAGGTGGTTACGTAATAATAACAAAGTAATGGAAGTAGCAGTATTTAATATAGAAGGTAAAGAGACCGGAAGAAAGGTTAATCTTAATGAGACCATCTTCGGCATTGAACCCAATGATCACGCTATCTACCTCGATACGAAACAGTATCTGGCCAGCCAGAGACAGGGTACGCACAAAGCCAAGGAGCGCGGCGAGATCATGGGCAGCACACGCAAGCTCAAGAGACAGAAGGGTACCGGAACTGCACGTTTCGGAAGCATCAAGAACCCCGAGTTCCGCGGCGGTGGCCGTATCTTCGGCCCCAGACCCAGATTCTACGGGTTCAAACTCAATAAAAAGGTAAAACAGCTGGCAAGAAAATCAGCTCTCTCATACAAGGCAAAAGAGAGCAAGATTATCGTGCTTGAAGATTTTTCATTCGAAGCTCCCGGGACTTCAAAAATGGCCGGGATGAACGCAAACCTCAATATCACGAATAAAAAATCGCTTTTTGTTTTATCGGAACAAAATAAAAACATATATTTGTCATCTCGAAATTTGCAGGGAGTTGAAGTTGTAACAATCAGTGATTTAAACACTTACAACATTATGAAGGCTTCATTTCTCGTGCTGACAGAGAGCGCAGTTGATGTTTTGCAGTCAACATTATAAACCAGGAACAGAGATGGAAATATTACTTAAACCCATAGTGACCGAGAAAATGACCAGTCAGGGCGAGAAGTTCAACCGGTATGGTTTTCTGGTGGTGCGTAAGGCCAACAAGCTGCAGATAAAAAAGGCAGTTGAGGAGCTCTACGGCGTCAACGTTGAGTCTGTCAACACCATCAACTACGGTGGCAAGACCAAGACCCGCTACACCAAGTCAGGTGTGATGTCAGGTCGCACGGCAGCTGTTAAAAAGGCTGTTGTCACTCTCGCCAAAGGTGAGACAATTGATTTTTACAGCAACATTTAAAATAATATGGCAGTCAGAAAGATCAAGCCTGTTACACCAGGCCAGAGACATAAAGTCATGAGTTCCTTCGAGGAGATAACTCATGGCACGCCGGAGAAATCCTTGCTCGCGCCGCTGAAGAAGACAGGGGGCAGGAACGTTAACGGCAGGCGAACCATGAGGTACATCGGCGGCGGCCACAAGAGGATGTACCGTGTGATCGATTTCCAGAGGAACAAGGATGGCGTAGCTGCCACTGTTACCTCCGTGGAATATGATCCCAACCGTTCGGCAAGAATCGCACTGCTCACCTATGCTGACGGTGAGAAGAGGTACATAATCGCTCCCACCGGCCTGAAAGCCGGTCAGGAGGTAATGTCAGGCAAGACAGCCACACCGGAGATAGGTAACACCCTCTTCCTTGAAGACATTCCTCTCGGAACGATTGTGCACAACATTGAGCTGAAGCCCGGAAAGGGTGCAGCCATGGCCCGCAGTGCAGGCACTTTCGCACAGCTGGCTGCCCGTGACGGCAAGTATGCAATCATCAAGCTCCCCTCGGGTGAGACCAGGATGGTGCTTATCACATGCCGCGCCACTATAGGAACTGTTTCAAACACCGACCACAACCAGGAGAGATCCGGTAAGGCCGGACGCAAGCGCTGGCTCGGCCGCAGGCCAAGGACCAGAGGCGTTGCAATGAACCCGGTTGATCACCCCATGGGCGGTGGTGAAGGAAGGGCCTCAGGAGGTCATCCGCGCTCACGCAGCGGCATGCCCGCCAAAGGTTTCAAGACCAGGAGCAAGACCAAGTATTCGAACAAGCATATCATTGAAAGAAGGAAAAAATAATTGATACGATGAGCAGATCTATTAAAAAAGGCCCCTTCATCGATCTCCACCTGGGCAAAAAGGTGGATAAAATGAATGACAGCGGTAAGAAAACAGTGATCAAGACATGGTCAAGACGATCAGTTATTTCTCCCGACTTTGTAGGACACACTCTGGCAGTGCATAACGGAAACAAATTCATACCTGTTTACATTACCGAAAACATGGTTGGTCATAAGCTGGGTGAGTTTGCCCCTACCCGAACCTTCCGCGGTCATGGTGGAAGACAGAAATAAGGTAATGTATCGTAACAACTGAAAAAGTATCAGAAATGGGTGCAAGAAAAAGAATAAGCGCCGGCGCCAGGAAGGAAGCCGCAAAAGAGAGGACGGGGGCCGTTCTTCGCAATGTCCCTACCTCACCGCGCAAGATGAGGCTGGTCACTGCCCTGATCAGGGGTCAGGAGGTCAACAAGGCTCTTGATATCCTGAAATTCAGCAAGCAGGAGGCTTCACGCAGGCTCGAGAAACTCCTTCTCTCAGCCATCGCCAACTGGCAGGCTAAGAACGAAGGAGTACGCCTTGAGGAGAGCAATCTCTATGTCAAGGAGGTACAGGTTGACGGCGGACGCATACTCCGCAGAATCCAGCCTGCCCCCCAGGGAAGGGCTTACCGCATACGCAAGAGATCAAACCATGTAACCCTTGAGCTGGGAAGCAGGAAACAGGAAGTAGAAAATATTTCAAAGTAGACAATGGGACAAAAAGTTAATCCGATAGGCAACAGAGTAGGTATCATCAAGGGATGGGACTCAAACTGGTATGGTGGCAACGACTTCTCAGGAAAACTCGTTGAAGACACCAGGATCAGGGAATACCTGAATGCCAGACTTGCAAAAGCCAGTCTTTCAAAGATTATCATTGAACGCACGCTTAAGCTCATCACTGTCACCGTCAATACCGCGCGTCCCGGCATCATCATCGGCAAAGGCGGCCAGGAGGTTGACAAACTGAAGGAGGAGCTTAAGAAGATCACCAAGAAAGAGGTACAGATAAACATCTTCGAGGTGAAGCGTCCGGAGCTTGATGCAGCCATCGTTGCAGGCAATATCGCCCGCCAGGTGGAAGGAAAGATCTCATACCGCCGCGCCATCAAGATGTCAATCGCATCAACAATGCGCATGGGCGCCGAGGGTATCAAGGTTGTTATCTCCGGCAGGCTCGGCGGCGCCGAAATGGCCCGCAGCGAATCCTATAAGGATGGAAGAATTCCGCTTCATACATTCCGTGCCGATATCGATTACGCCCTGGGCGAAGCCCTAACAAAAGTGGGCCTGATAGGTATCAAGGTGTGGATCTGCAACGGCGAAGTCTACGGCAAACGTGACCTCAGTCCCAACATCGCCGCCAAAAGCGCCAAGGGAAACAAGGCTCCGGCCGGTGGTTTCAGAAAGAAAAGCGGAAACAAGAAAGATAGCCGCGACAGGTAATTAATATTTAATACAATCTAGCGATGTTACAACCGAAGAAGACCAAATTCAGGAGGAGCCAGAAGGGCAAAATGAAAGGCAATGCCCAGAGAGGCAATCAGCTGGCATTCGGATCATTTGGCATCAAAACCCTTGAGGAGGCATGGATAACAGGACGTCAGCTTGAGGCTGCCCGTCAGGCTGTCACCCGTCATATGAAACGTGAAGGCCAGATCTGGATCCGCGTCTTCCCTGACAAACCCATAACAAAGAAACCCGCAGAGGTTCGTATGGGTAAAGGTAAAGGTGCTCCGGAAGGATTTGTTGTACCGGTAACACCCGGACGCATAATCATTGAAGCCGAAGGCGTTCCCTTTGATGTGGCCAAGGAAGCACTCCGCCTGGCAGCACAGAAACTGCCAGTAGCAACAAGATTCATTGTGCGCCGTGATTTTGCAGAGTAATAAAGAATAAGAGAGATGAAGAGTTCAGAGATAAGAGAATTAAGCAATCAGGAGCTTCTCGAACACATAGACAACGAGAAATCCGCTCTCGTGCGCATGAAGCTTAACCACGCAATTTCCCCTCTTGAGAATCCGCAGAAGATCAAGGAAAGCAGGAGAACTATTGCCAGGCTCATTACAGAGAAGCGCAGAAGAGAGATGAATGATAAAACAAAATAGCCGCATCAGCATGGAAGAAAGGAATCTTAGAAAAGAGCGTACAGGTGTTGTCGTCAGCAACAAGATGGACAAATCTATCGTCGTTGCCATCCGCAGAAAGGTCAAACACCCGATCTATGGCAAATTCGTCAACAAAACGAAAAAGCTCATGGCTCACGATGAGGAGAATACCTGTAACATCGGTGATACGGTACGCATAATGGAGACCAGGCCTCTCAGCAAGAATAAAGCCTGGAGATTGGTTGAAATAATTGAAAGAGCTAAGTAATTATGATACAGCAGGAAAGCAGGTTGACTGTAGCCGATAACACTGGTGCCAAAGAGGTTCTTTGCATCAGGGTGCTCGGCGGAAGCAAGAAGAGGTATGCCAGCGTGGGCGACAAGATAGTTGTCTCCGTAAAGAGCGCCATACCCTCCGGTGAAGCAAAGAAAGGTACTGTGAGCAAGGCCGTGGTGGTGAGAACGAAGAAGGAGATACGCCGCGCCGACGGTTCATATATCCGCTTCGATGACAACGCCGTGGTATTGCTGACCAACACAGACGAGGTGCGCGGCACGCGTATCTTCGGGCCTGTCGCCAGGGAACTGCGCGACAAGTACATGAAGATCGTCTCACTTGCACCTGAAGTGTTATAATTTTTAAACTGACACCCGATGCAGAAGAAATTACACATCAAAAAAGGAGACACAGTGGCAGTCATTGCCGGTGAATCCAAAGGACAGAAAGGCCGCGTCCTCGAGGTCAACAGGGATAAAAACAAAGCCCTCGTCGAAGGGGTAAACCTGGTATCAAAACATACCAAACCCAACGCCAAAGCGCCACAGGGAGGCATTCTCAAGAAAGAGGCAGCAGTGCACCTTTCAAACCTCCTGGTAGTTGACCCGGCCAGCGGCAAACCGACCCGCGTCGGACGCCGACTGAATGATAAGAACAAACTTGTGCGCTATGCCAAAAAATCAGGAGAGGAGATCAAGTAATGTATACGCCTGCTTTAAAAACAAAATATAAGAGTGAGATCACACCTGCACTCATGAAACAGTTCAATTACAAGACTGTTATGCAGGTGCCCCGGCTCGAAAAGATAGTTATCAACCAGGGACTGGGCCAGGCCATCGCCGACAAGAAACTGCTTGAGATGGGACAGAAAGAGGTATCTGACATCGCCGGACAGAAGGCGGTTCAGACAATCTCCAAGAAGGACATCTCCAATTTCAAGCTCAGGAAGGCAATGCCTATCGGCGTCATGGTTACCCTCCGCAAAGACAAGATGTACGAGTTCCTCGAAAGGCTTATTTCAGTTGCCCTGCCGCGGATACGCGACTTCAAGGGTGTGGGGGCGAAGCTCGACGGACGCGGGAACTATACCCTCGGTATAACTGAACAGATCATATTCCCGGAGATCGACATCGATAAGATAGCCAAGATCATGGGACTTCAGATCACGTTTGTCACCACCGCCGGTAGCGATGAAGAGGCTTATGCCCTGCTTAAAGAATTTGGAATTCCCTTTAAAAACAAGTAAACAGATCGGATTATGGCTAAGGAATCAATGAAAGCCCGCGAGGTCAAACGGGTAAAACTTGCTGAAAAATACGCCGTCAAAAGAGCCGCGCTCAAAGCAGACGGCGACTATGTCGGACTGAGCCTGCTGCCGCGCAACTCAAGCCCCATCAGGCAGCGGAACAGATGCAAGCTTACAGGCAGACCAAGAGGCTACATGAGACAGTTTGGCATCAGCAGGATCACCTTCAGGGAGATGGCATCAAAAGGCCTCATCCCGGGTGTAAAAAAAGCAAGCTGGTAACAACCCGACAACGATATAAACAATTAATTATAATATAAGATGACAGATCCAATAGCAGATTTTCTTACCAGGGTAAGGAATGCCATGAAAGCCGGACATAAAGTGGTTGAGACACCGGCTTCCGGTCTGACAAAGGATATCACCAGGATACTCTACGACAAGGGATATATCCTCAGCTATAAGTTCATTGATGATGAGCTGCAGGGCAAGATCAAGATAGCCCTCAAGTATCATCCAAAAACCAAGCTGCCGGCTATCAAATCGATCCAGAGGGTGAGCCGTCCGGGTCTCAGGCGTTATGCTGGTGTTGATGAACTCCCGAGAGTCCTGAACGGACTGGGAATAGCCATCCTTTCAACCTCCCATGGTCTCATGACCGAAAAGGAGGCCGCAAGGGAAAATGTCGGAGGCGAAGTAATTTGTTATGTTTATTAAACAGGAGGAGGTTAAATGTCAAGAATAGGAAAATTACCTGTACACCTGCCGTCTGGCGTCACAATCTCGGTTGACGATGCCAACGTGGTCAGTGTTAAAGGCCCCCTGGGAACCCTGTCGCAGAAGATTGACAGTGACATCAGGGTGGAGGTTGAGAACGATGATGTCATCCTTGCAAGGCCAAACGAAGAGAAGCGTCTTAAATCACTTCACGGTCTCTACAGGGCCCTCATAGCCAATATGGTTGTGGGCGTCTCCAAGGGATACAGGAAGGATCTTGAGCTTGTCGGTGTGGGCTACCGCGCTGAAGCAAAAGGTCAGCAGCTTGAGATGAGCCTCGGATACTCGCATGATATTATCATGGAGATGCCCCAGGAGATAAAGGTTGAGACCAAGACTGAAAAGAGAAGCAATCCGGTCATCACCCTCACAAGCATCGACAAGCAGCTCATAGGTCACGTCGCAGCCAAGATCAGATCACTGCGTCCGCCTGAACCCTACAAAGGCAAGGGTATCAAATTCGTGGGTGAACAACTCAGAAGAAAAGCCGGTAAATCGGCTGGTGTTTAACATGATTAAAGATTAAAGTCATGGCTTTAACAAAGACAGAAAAGAGAGAAAAGATCAGACTGAGGATCCGCAAACGGATTAAGGGAACCCCCGAAAAACCCAGGATTGCGGTATACCGCAGCAACAAACAGATATACGTTCAGGCTGTTGACGACGTCAACGGAGTGACAATGGCATCGGCCTCCTCCAGGGAGAAGGAGATTGCCACAGTCACTGGCAAAAAGAAGAGCGAAATGGCAGTGCTGGTAGGCAAACGCCTGGCTGCAGTATGCAAAGATAAAGGCATTGAGACCGTTGTCTTTGACAGAAGCGGGTACCAGTATCATGGCAGAGTGAAATCATTAGCTGACGGAGCACGCGAAGGCGGCTTAAAATTCTAATCAGTATGGCATACGGAATAAAGAGAGTAAAAAACAGCGATCTTGAACTTACCGACAGGCTGGTAAGCATAAATCGGGTAACCAAAGTAACCAAGGGGGGCCGTACCTTCAGCTTCTCGGCTATCGTCGTCGTCGGCGATGAGAAAGGCATTGTTGGTCACGGCCTGGGTAAGGCAAGTGAAGTCACAACCGCCATAGCCAAGGGCATTGAAGATGCCAAGAAGAACCTCATCAAGGTACCGGTGAACAAAGGCACAATACCTCATGAGCAGTATGGCAAGTTCGGCGGAGCCTACGTATTCATCAAACCCGCTACCGAAGGTACCGGAATCAAGGCCGGTGGTGCTATGCGCGCCGTACTTGAGAGCGTGGGAGTGAGAAACGTGCTTGCAAAATCTAAGGGGTCATCAAACCCTCACAACCTGGTCAAGGCTACAATCGCTGCCCTTCTCGAGCTTCGTGATGCCAGCACCGTGGCTGACCACAGAGGAGTGACATTGGAAAAAGTGTTTAACGGTTAGTAATATATCATCTATTATGGCAAGAATCAGAATAACTCAGTTCAAGAGCAAGATAGGCCAGCCCGAGAATCAGAAGAGAATACTCGCGGCACTGGGTATAAAGAAGATGCATCAGACTGTTGAGCACGATGACACGCCCCAGATAATGGGTATGGCCAACAAGCTGAAACACCTGGTTAAGGTGGAGAAACTATAAGGTATTAACAGCATTAGATATTTCGCAATGGATTTAAGCAATTTAAAACCGGCCCCCGGCTCGGTAAAAAGAGAAAAGCGTATCGGACGCGGTGAGGGATCAGGCCATGGCGGCACCTCCACACGCGGTCACAAAGGAGCCAAGTCACGCTCCGGATACAGCAAGAAAATAGGCTTTGAAGGCGGCCAGATGCCCCTCCAGAGAAGAGTACCCAAGTCGGGCTTCAAAAATATCAATCGGGTTGAGTACAAAGGTATTAACCTCAGTACCCTCGAGAATCTGGCCGATAAGCTTAAGACAGAGCTCATTGATTTCCAGACTCTGCTGACGGCCGGACTGGTCAACAAGAATGCATTGGTGAAGATACTGGGCAAAGGAACAGTGACAAGGAAGCTTGAGGTTCATGCTCACGCATTCAGCAAGTCAGCCCAGGCTGCAATAGAAGCTAATCAGGGAACCGCAGTTAAACTGTAAGGCATGAAATTCTTTCAGACAATAAAGAACATTTTCAAGATTGAGGATCTGAGAGCCAGGATCCTCTATACACTTGCTATTATTGCACTGTACCGTCTGGGTAAATATGTCACACTCCCGGGTGTTGACCCCTCGATGCTTCAGGCACTACAGAGTCAGACCTCCAGCGGGATCATGGGGCTGCTCGATATGTTCTCCGGCGGAGCCTTCTCACAGGCCTCCATCTTTGCTCTCGGTATCATGCCATACATCTCGGCATCTATCGTCATACAGCTGCTCGGCATAGTTTTTCCCTACTTCCAGAAACTTCAGAAGGAGGGTGAGAGCGGCAGACGCAAGATGAACCAGTACACAAGGTACCTCACAGTAGGTATCCTGGTGCTGCAGGCTCCGACTTACCTGGCTAACCTGCACGCCATACTGCCTCCCGAGGCGTTTGTGCTACAGGGACTCTTCTTCCAGATCTCATCAGTGATAATGCTGACCGCAGGTACAATATTCGTGATGTGGCTCGGTGAAAGGATTACTGACAAAGGCATCGGTAACGGTATCTCACTTATAATCATGGTGGGTATCCTGGCCCGCTTCCCGGTAGCATTCATCTTTGAAGCCGGAACACGCATCAGCGGTTCAGGAGGCCTTGTGGCACTTCTGATAGAGATCGTATTCCTCTTCGCAGTGATCCTCGGATCAGTCCTGCTCGTGCAGGGCACCCGCCGCATCCCTGTCCAGTATGCAAGACGCATCGTAGGTAACAAACAGTACGGCGGTGTCAGACAGTATATACCCCTTAAGGTGAATGCAGCCGGCGTTATGCCGATCATCTTCGCCCAGGCTATCATGATGCTGCCCATCATTCTTGCAGGATTCAGCGAATCAGGTTCGGGTTTCGTGGTGGCTTTCACAAACATGTACGGATTCTGGTACAACCTTGTAACTGCAATCCTTATAATCCTCTTCACCTATTTCTATACCGCTGTTACAGTTAACCCGGTGCAGATGGCGGAAGACATGAAGAAGAACGGAGGGTTCATCCCCGGCATCAAACCGGGACGCAAGACTGTTGAGTTCATTGATACAATCATGTCACGCATCACCCTTCCGGGTTCGATATTCCTGGCAATCATAGCTATACTTCCTGCCTTCGCCGTCAACTTCGGCGTCAGCGGTGAGTTTGCACAGTTCTTCGGCGGTACCTCGCTCCTGATTCTCGTGGGCGTTGTGCTTGATACTCTCCAGCAGATAGAAAGTCATCTGCTTATGCGCCACTATGACGGTCTGATGAAGTCCGGCCGAGTTAAGGGCAGGACCGGAGCCGTGACGGCCATTTAATCAGTTTACGTTCTTTGATGATTTATATTAAGACGGATGCAGAAGTAGAGTTATTGAGAGAGAGCAATTTGCTTGTCTCGAAGACTCTTGCGGAAGTAGCCGGACACATCAGGCCGGGGGTCACAACCCTTCAGCTTGACAGCATTGCCGAGAGCTTCATACGCGATCACGGTGCGCTGCCCGGTTTCAAGGGTTATGCCGGCTTTCCGAACACGCTCTGCACATCTGTTAATGACGAGGTGGTTCACGGAATACCCTCGGGCTACACCCTGAAGGAGGGAGACATAATCTCAGTCGACTGCGGGGTGATACTGAACGGGTACTACGGTGACAGCGCTTACACCTTCACCGTTGGTGAGGTCAGTCCTGAGGTCATGCGCCTGCTCGACTATACCCGGGCATCACTTGAGGCCGGAGCCTCGGAAGCCGTCACAGGCAACCGTGTGGGTGACATCTCATATGCCGTACAGTCAAAAGCAGAGGGTGGCGGCTATTCAGTAGTTCGCACACTTGTTGGCCACGGCATCGGCAAACACCTGCACGAAGGCCCGGAAGTACCTAACTTCGGGAGACGGGGTACAGGTACCAGGCTGGAAAGAAACATGGTCATCTGCGTTGAGCCGATGATCAACCTGGGAACAAAAAACACCCGCGTCGAGAGCGACGGGTGGACTGTAAGAACAGGTGATGGCAAACCGTCGGCACATTTTGAATACGCTGTTGCGGTCAGGGAGGGGAAAGTCGAACTGCTCACAACATTTGAGTTTATAGAAGAAGTATTAAAAAAGAGGTAAGAATATATGGCCAAACAACCATCAATAGAGATTGACGGAACGATCATCGAGGCGCTCTCAAACGCGATGTTCAGAGTCAGGCTCGAAAACGGACATATCATCACCGCCCATATCTCAGGCAAGATGAGGATGCATTATATCAAAATCCTGCCAGGTGACAAGGTGAAAGTTGAGATGTCGCCCTATGACCTTACCAAAGGAAGAATAACATTCAGATTTAAATAGAAAAAAGCACTGCGATGAAAGTAAGAGCATCAATAAAAAAGCGCTCGGCCGACTGCAAGATTGTAAGGAGGAATGGGCGTCTGTATGTGATAAATAAGAAAAATCCCAAGTTCAAGCAGAGGCAGGGATAAATTTGATTAACTTTGCACTTCAAATTAAAAGAGGTATATGGCACGTATTAATGGGGTAGACCTACCAAGGAATAAGCAGGGCGAAGTGGCTCTTACTTATATCTATGGAATCGGACGAAGCACGGCACAGAAGGTGCTCGACAGAGCTGGCGTTGACCGCCAAATGAAAGTAGAGGAGTGGAATGATGATAACATCAACGCTATCCGTCAGATCCTCTCTGAGAACTATAAGCTCGAAGGCGAACTTCGCTCCGAAACTCAGCTTAACATCAAACGACTGATGGATATCGGTTGCTATCGCGGAATCCGTCACAGAATCGGACTTCCGGTGAGAGGCCAGAGCACAAAAAACAATGCCCGCACCCGCAAGGGCCGCAAGAAGACCGTTGCTAACAAGAAAAAAGCTACTAAATAATTAACATATGGCAAAGAAGACTGGGACGTTAAAGAAGAAGGTCGTAAAAGTTGAACCCGTGGGACAGGCCCACGTTCATTCATCATTCAATAATATAATCATCAGCCTTACAAACAGCTCGGGTCAGGTGATATCATGGGCATCAGCCGGCAAAATGGGTTTCAGAGGTTCCAAGAAGAACACTCCATACGCCGCACAGATGGCCTCGGAAGAGTGCACTAAGGTTGCTTATGAACTTGGCCTACGCAAAGTTAAGGTTTATGTGAAAGGACCCGGATCAGGCCGTGAATCAGCCATCCGCGCCATATCCAACAGCGGGGTGGAGGTGACTGAGATAATCGATGTCACTCCAATGCCTCACAACGGATGCCGTCCGCCTTCACGCAGAAGGGTTTAACAGCCTCTTATTTAACATTTTATAAAACGATAAACAGTACAATTCAATGGCAAGATATACAGGACCCAGATCAAGAATCGCCAGGAAATTCGGAGAGCCTATTTTCGGCCCTGACAAATACCTAGACAGGAAGAATTTCCCACCCGGACAGCATGGTCAGAGCAAAAAGAGGAAAAAGACTTCAGAATACGGCGTACAGCTTCGTGAGAAGCAGAAGGTTAAATACACCTACGGACTCCTCGAGCGCCAGTTCCGCAACTTCTTTGAGAAGGCTAATGCAGCCTCAGGCATAACCGGACTTGTTCTGCTCCAGATGCTTGAGTCACGCCTCGACAATGTGGTTTAC
>Ga0209467_1002001_pt1 | contig 15489 bp, 10 predicted proteins | sample Higcelwee11metaG_FD_187175 | JGI IMG/M metagenome (GOLD analysis project Ga0209467, IMG submission 187175) | Freshwater pond sediment microbial communities from the University of Edinburgh, under environmental carbon perturbations - High... | ecosystem: Environmental > Aquatic > Freshwater >...
CTTCGCCATCGGGGTGGCCACCGGCATTATCCTGGAGTTTGAGTTCGGGACCAACTGGTCCAATTATTCATGGTTCGTGGGTGACATCTTCGGTGCTCCGCTGGCAATAGAAGGGATCCTGGCCTTCTTCCTCGAATCGACTTTTGTTGCCGTGATGTTCTTCGGATGGAACAAGGTGAGCAAAAAGTTTCATCTTGCCTCCACGTGGCTGGTGGCTGTGGGCGCCAACCTGTCGGCCCTCTGGATTCTTGTTGCCAATGCCTGGATGGAAAACCCGGTGGGGATGGTATTCAATCCGGATACCGCCCGCAACGAGATGAGCAGCTTTTGGGAGGTAGTCTTTAATCCTGTCGCAATTGACAAGTTCACCCATACAGTCACCTCAGGCTTTGTACTTGCTTCAGTATTTGTGATTGGCATCAGTTCATGGTTCCTTATCAGGCGCAGGGAGGAACTGCTTGCAAGGAAGAGCATACTCATTGCAGGCATCTTCGGACTGGTCTCAGCCCTGGCGGTGGCCATGACCGGCGACAGCTCGGCACGGACAATTGCCGTGGCGCAGCCCGTCAAGTTCGCAGCTATGGAAGCCCTGTATGAAGGGAAGACCGATGCCGGTCTGACTGTGATAGGGGCGCTGTGGGACAGCGGAGAGAGGATGGGTGAAAAGAGGGTTCATGACATTAAAATGAAGATAGAGATCCCCAAGCTGCTATCGTTTATGACAACCGGTAAGGCAGACGGGTATGTACCAGGGTTGAAAGACCTTGTTAACGGTAATCCTGAGAGGGGAATCATGTCTGTCAGTGAGATGATGGAACGCGGAACCCATGCACGCCAGGTGCTGACCGACTACAAGATGGCAAGGGAGCTGGGTGACACTGCTTCCATGACTGTTCTCGCCGCGCGGTTCAGTGACAGTGATTTTACCGAAAACTACTTCAGGTACTTCGGCTACAGCTTTTTTGAGCATCCATGGCAGGTGATCCCTTCAGTGCCTGTAACATTCTACAGCTTCCGCATAATGGTAGGACTGGGTTTTTTCTTTATCCTGCTCTTCATACTGGCCATCTACCTCCAGCGGAGGAATACGCTTGAGAATAACCGCTGGTTCCTCTGGATGGCGCTCTTTTCAATACCACTGGCATACCTCGCCAGTGAACTCGGATGGGTAGTGACGGAGATGGGACGTCAGCCATGGATAATACAGAACCTGATGCCTGTCAGTGTGGCCGTCTCCAACATCAGTGCCGGTGCGGTACAGACAACCTTCTGGCTCTTCGCCGTCCTCTTCACAGCCCTTCTGATAGCCGAGGTCTCCATAATGGTTAAACAGATCAAAACGGGTCCGAAACACTAGCACGAGAAAACAATGACACCCATGATAACACACGCATTCCTGCAAGACTACTGGTGGCTGATAATATCACTTCTCGCCGGTCTCCTCGTGTTCCTGATGTTTGTCCAGGGCGGACAGTCGTTTATCTTTTCGCTGCCGCGAAACGAGATGCAGCGTACGATGCTTGTCAATGCCCTTGGCAGAAAATGGGAGTTCACCTTCACCACCCTCGTCACCTTCGGCGGGGCCTTTTTCGCCTCGTTTCCACTCTTCTATGCCACCAGCTTCGGCGGTGCTTACTGGGTATGGATGGCAATCCTGTTCAGCTTCATCATCCAGGCTGTGGCCTACGAGTTCCGGTCAAAGCCCTCGAACGTGTTCGGCACCAGGGTCTTTGATACCTTCCTTTTCATCAACGGCTGTCTCGGCCCCTTCCTTATAGGTGTTGCCGTGGCAACATTCTTCACGGGATCGGACTTCACCCTTGACCTTTTCAACAGTGTGACATGGGGTTCCGGGTGGCACGGGTTGGAGGCGCTGCTAAACCCTGTAAACCTCATGCTGGGCTTTGCCGTACTGTTCCTGGCACGGGTACTGGGCCTGATGTACCTCAGGAACAGCATTGATGATGAACAGCTGAGCGCCTCAATCAAGAGGGCGCTGGCAAGGAATGCAGTTCCCTTCCTGGTCTTCTTCCTGGCCTTTGTTGCCTTTATCCTTCTGGCTGAAGGGTACAGGGCCGACGGTGTGACGGGAGAGGTGACCCTTGTGAAGCATCATTACCTTCACAATCTTCTTGGTAATACCCTGACGCTGATCCTGTTTCTTGCCGGTGTGGTGCTAGTGCTCATTGCACTCTGGCTTGGCGCTGTGAAGGGCTCCGGGCGGGCCATATGGTATGCAGGTGCAGGCACGGTACCGGTGGTGATGGCTATCTTCTTCATGGCCGGTTACGGCGAGACTGCCTTCTATCCTTCATCAGCCGACCTGCAGAGCTCGCTGACACTGGCAAAATCATCATCCAGCCGGTTCACTCTCAATACGATGATGTACGTCTCATTTATAATTCCTTTTGTGGTGGCATATATATGGTTTGCGTGGAGGTCAATAAACAGGAAAAACATCACGGCGGAGGAGATGTCAGGAGATGACCATATGTATTAGGCCGCATCAGATTATCGGGTGAGGTGCACCGGTTGCGGTGCCGTGCAGGCCCGACGGGGGACAGGGTGCAGGTGAGGAGGGTTGAGCCACTATGATATTAGCGGCTGGCTGTAATTAAACCTCAGGAGCAGATTCCTTCTGCCGCCTGAGAAAGTTGGAAACGACTGATATAATCATATAGGCTGCCATAATCAGAGGCAGCGAGGCGAGCCTCAGGATAAGGAACAGCAGAACGGCAACGGCGGCGAAGAGCCAGCGCTCCTCGTTTCCCTTCCATCCCAGGCTTGTGAACTTCAGAGAAAACATCCGGGTATTTATAAGCATCATCACGGCAAGGAATATTGTCAGTATGGCTACGAACCAGGATGAACCGGCCATGCTGTCGAAAATCTGATAGTCAGTGTAAGACGAGGCTATCACCAACGACACTACGGTGAAGGCACTTGCCGGTGTTGCCAGTCCCCTGAAGGAGGTTGCCTGTGTGGTATCATTGTTGAACTTTGCGAGCCTCAGAGCCGAGGCTACCGGGATCAGTGAGGCGATGATGAATGCCGGCACTGATTCCAGAGTGCCTGACATGAGCATGTTGAGGACGATGGCGCCCGGAGCAACACCGAAAGTGACTACGTCAGCAAGGCTGTCGAGGTCCTTGCCAATATCGGAATATGCTTTCAGCAGCCGTGCTGCAAATCCGTCAGAAAAATCGAGCAGCGCACCGGCAATGATGCAGAAAGCAGCATATTCTTCGTAACCAGTTATAGCATAAATAGTTGCTGCAAATCCCGCAACCAGGTTCAGGAGTGTAAGGGAGTTGGGAATGTGTTTTATCATAGCTTATTCAGAGGTGTGGTAAAATTACAATATTCCGGACAACTATTATTTGTTTATTTTTGCAACTGGATTATGAGAGATCTCACAAACATCAAGATTGCTGTCGACTTTGACGGAACCATAGTGGACCATGAGTACCCGGCCATCGGCAAAGAGGTGCTCTTTGCCTTCATCACCCTGAAGGAGCTGCAGAAGCGGGGTGCGTTGCTTATCCTCTGGACTTTCCGTACCGGCAGGGAGTTGCAGGAGGCAGTAGACTACTGCAGGCAGAACGGGATTGAGTTTTACGCGGTCAATAAAAACTATCCGGAGGAGCAGTGGACTGCCGAGACGCCTCGCAAGGTTAATGTAGATATCTTTATCGACGACAAGAATGTCGGGGGTTTTCCCGGCTGGGGTGAGGTGCTGAACATGATTGACCCCTGGTCAGAGCGTGAGGAGCAGGCAATGCGTGCAATCAAAACCAGGCGTTTCAGCCTGTTCGGGAAGAAGTAATTATCTGCGGATGATATCATTTACAAACCATAGTGCATCGTTCGGGTCACGGTCCCGGATTTACGGTCCTTCCGGCAAACCGCAAATAGCCCTTTTGCTTATCCTTTTTGTGATTGTGGCGATGATCTCCTGCTCGGGATCACCAGGCACCGGCAATGAGAAGACGGCCGGCTCCTCTGTCAGCAGCGAGGCTGCAGACGCCCGGCCTGCGAAGAGACTCATAGAGGTTATCTCACCTGCAGACAACTCAACGCTGTCATGCACTGACAGGATCGTCTTTTCCGTTGCACTGGCGGCAGGCCAGCCGAAGGTTGATTCCGTGCAGCTATGGGTTGACGGCCGGCTGGCCCAAACTCTGACTGCACTGCCGGCAACGGTCCAGCTTGATGCTGCCGGCACTCCGGGAAGAGTATCATTGCGTGCCGTGGCATATTCATCACTCTCCAGGCCGCAGACAATAACACTTTTTGTTACCGCGCTCTCAGATATTACTCCTGTGATGTACCGGCACCGCGTTGTGAAGTCTTATCCGCATGACAGGCGGGCATATACACAGGGACTGGTCTTTGATGACGGGTTCTTCTATGAAGGTACCGGGCAGCAGGGCGAATCGTCACTGAGAAAAGTGGAGGCGGAGACGGGCAGGGTGATCAGCCAGGTCAACCTCGACGGCTCTCTCTTCGGTGAGGGGGTGGCGATCCTGGGTGAACGCATCTATCAGCTCACCTGGACCACCAAGGTTGGTTTCGTCTATGAGAAAGAAACACTGAAACAGATCAATCGTATCTATTACCAGACACAGGGATGGGGGCTCACAACGATGGGCGACAGCCTTGTGATGAGTGACGGGACCAATGTGATATGGTTTCTCGACTCTGATTTCAACGTGCTCTCCTCGGTTGAGGTGTTTGACAACAAGGGGATGGTGGATAATCTCAACGAGCTTGAGATGATTGACGGCGAGCTATGGGCAAACATCTGGCAGACAGACAGGATAGCCCGCATAGACCCGCTTTCAGGCAAGGTCGTCGGGTATGTTGAACTCAATAACCTGCTGCCCCGCGAAATGAGATCACAGGAGACCGACGTGCTCAACGGAATCGCTTGGGATTCAGGTAAGAGACGACTGTTTGTTACAGGCAAGTACTGGCCCCTCCTCTTTGAGATCACTGTCGCTCCGCTGGCCCGCAACTGACCGGTCCTGCGGGCTCCTCCCTGTTGAAAACGTGTTAATAAACCCGGATAAAATGTTTACAATAACATACAGTGCCGGTTATCCGGCATAGGCAATAAGTGTAAATTTGAGGCTCATTAAATTAAGGAAAAAAGGGATCATATGTCAAGGATAATAGCACTTGCCAATCAGAAGGGAGGAGTAGGAAAGACGACTACGGCAATCAATCTGGCCGCAAGCCTGGCAGCGCTTGAAAAGAAGGTACTCATTGTTGATGCCGACCCGCAGGCCAACGCCACATCGGGGGTAGGCATTGACCAGAAACAGGTGAAGCTGACCGTATACGACTGTCTGATTGACGGGGCCAATCCCCGCGAGGCGGTGATGCCATGCGGCATAGAACATCTCTCGGTCATCCCCTCGAATATTGACCTGGTGGGAGCGGAGATAGAGATGCTTGAGAGACCGGAGAGGGAGAAGACTCTCAAGAAGGTGCTCGCGGGCATTGCTTCAGATTACGATTATGTTCTGATCGACTGCTCACCGTCGCTCGGCCTGCTCACTGTCAACGCGCTCACCGCCGCTGACTCGGTGATAATACCGGTGCAGTGTGAGTACTTCGCACTCGAAGGGCTGGGCAAGCTGCTTAACACAATCAAGATCATCCAGACCAACCTTAACCCGGCTCTGGAGATAGAGGGTTTTCTCCTGACGATGTATGACTCACGTCTGCGGCTTGCAAACCAGGTGGTGGATGAGGTCACCCGTCACTTTCAGCAGATGGTATTCAATACAATCATCCAGCGAAACGTCAAGCTTTCAGAGGCACCCAGTTACGGGCAGCCGGCCATACTCTACGATGCCGAATCGAGGGGTACGGTGAACTATCTCAACCTGGCCCGTGAACTGCTCGAAAGGGTGGAGGCCAGGCAGAAGAACCAATAATTGCTTATCCGCACAATGAACACAGCCAAAAAGAGCCCGCTGGGCAGAGGTCTCGGCGCCCTGATTGATGGTGTTGAGAAAGAGGCACTTGAGAAGAAGGTTGAGGCCAACCTCCAGATTGATATCAACTCTATCGATGTCAATCCGTTTCAGCCGCGCACACGGTTCGACAGCCAGTCGCTCGAAGAGCTTGCTGCTTCCATCCGTCAGGTGGGCATCGTGGTGCCCCTGACAGTCAGGGAGACACCCGAAGGACGGTATCAGCTCATTGCCGGTGAACGCAGGCTTCGCGCTGCGCGAATGGCAGGCCTCACGCATGTCCCGGCATATATCCGCACAGCTGATGACACGGCTATGCTTGAGATGGCGCTTGTGGAGAATATCCAGAGAGAAGATCTTGATGCAATCGAGGTGGCCATCACATACCAGCGCCTCATAGAAGAGTGCAGTCTCACACAGGAACAGCTAAGCGACAGGGTGGGCAAACAGCGCTCCACCGTCGCCAACTACATGCGCCTGCTGCGCCTGCCTGCAGAGATACAGCTCGGCATCCGCAACAGGAACCTCTCCATGGGCCATGCCCGCACCCTGGTTAATATTGAGGACCCCGGCAAACAGATCAATGTATTCTATCATATAATCGAGGAAGACCTGTCAGTAAGGGCCACAGAGGAGCTTGTGAGGCATCTCCAGAGTCCGTCAGTGAAGGACCCTGTCAGGGTGGAGAAGAAAAAGAGGCTCAAGACAGAGTACGACGAGCTCGCTCAGCAGCTCAGCAGCCTCTTCCGGTCGGAAGTACAGTTCCGCATCAACGAAAAGGGAAGAGGTAAAATTGTCATCCCCTTCGGTGACAGCGATGAGATGGAGCGCATAATAGCATTGCTCGATAAACTTAACAGGTAATTAGTTATATTTGCCGGCAAACACTAATTGTTTGCCCTTTGGAGCTGTTCAGCAAAATAGTATTCCTGATTATTTTTTCATCTTTCATGACCTGCGGCCTGCAATCTCAGGACACTATTCCCGTTAGTAAGGAGAGGGTCCGCAGATATACAATTGACCCTGTCAGATCAACAATGTATGCAGCAGCTCTTCCCGGCCTTGGCCAGATTTACAACCGCAAGTACTGGAAGGTACCGATAGTCTATGCAGGATTTGGTGCCCTGGGTTATGCCGTTTCCCTGAACACAAAAAATTATAACGAGATTATAACAGCATACCAGGATTTCAAGGACATTATTCCCGAGACCGACAGCTATCTTGATCTGCTTGTAAACCAGGACCCCGCACAGTATGACCCCGTCCTTCACCCGGAGACATACGATGAGTCAACGGAGGCGTGGGTGAGTAACACACTGCTTAACGGGGTTGAATATTACCGCAAATACCGTGACCTGTCGTATATTGGCATTGCAGCATGGTATCTTTTTACAATAATTGACGCCCATGTAGATGGAAGCCTCTTCGACTACGATATCAGTGACGACCTGAAAGCCTCCGTGCTTCCGGTCTCCACATCATTTGCAGGCATATCACCGGGAATTACAATTGCAATTACAAGAAATTTTTAAAAACTGATGACGATGAATCTGAAAACAATAATCCTTCCGCTTTTTCTTTCACTCTTTAGCCTTTCTTTATCTGCAGTTAATGATACTATAATCATAAAAAACGATGATTCCACCGATCGCATAGAGCGTGATCTCGACAGCCTGCTGAACAACTGGTTCATCCAGATGTCTGTAGCCAGGGCTGAGTTCACTCCGGTGGATTCAACCATTCCCGAGTTCAGCGACACAATCTACAAGGATCGCATAGGCAGGATCAATTCAGTCATTCTGCTGCCGTATAACAACATCATCAGAAGCCATATACATGTCTATACCCAGAGAAAGCTTGACAGGTTCCAGGTAATGCTTGGGCTGCAGGATTACTATTTCCCCATGATAGAGGACATCTTTGACTACTATGGTCTCCCGGTGGAGCTGAAATACATGGCTGTAATTGAATCTGCCCTCAATCCCAACGCAGTCAGCCGCGCAGGAGCCACGGGTCTCTGGCAGTTCATGTACAGCACCGGACGCATGTACGGACTGACAATCAACTCGGTGGTTGACGAGCGCCGTGACCCGGTGAAGGCGACACATGCCGCCGCCAGGTACCTGAAGGATCTTTATGGAATATACAACGACTGGATTCTTGTAATTGCAGCCTATAACTGCGGCCCGGGCAACGTCAACAAAGCAATACGGAGGTCAGGCAACCGCAAGGATTACTGGGAGATATACTACCGTCTTCCCCGTGAGACCCGCGGATACATCCCTCAGTATGTGGCTGCTACCTATGCCATGAACTATTACCGTGAGCACAAGATCACCCCGGTGCAGATAAACCTGCCCCTGGCCATTGATACGGTAATGATCTCGCAGGATATCCATCTTGAGCAGATTGCAGCTGTGCTTGATCTGCCTCTTGAGGAACTCAGGGCCATGAACCCGCAGTACCGTACCGGCCTTGTTCCCGGCAAAAGCAAGCCCAGTGCAATCACACTCCCCGTTGACCGGTTGGGAGACTTTATCGCGATGACTGATACAATCACCGGTTACAGGAAAGAGCAGTACCTCACCAGGGTCAACCAGACATCAAACCCGGTGCAGTCGGCCTACAGTCCGCCGGATGTAAAGGGTAAGACAACCCTGACCTATGTGGTGAAGGACGGCGACAACCTGGGATTCATCTCGGAATGGTATGATGTGAGTCTCTCAGATCTGAGATACTGGAATAATATCTATCGCAATACAATCAGGATAGGGCAGAAGCTTACAATCCACATTGACCCTGCAAAAGCTGAAAGGTACAGCAAGATCAACACAATGAGCTACACTGATAAACAGAAGCTGGAAGGGAAGGTCGTCGCTTCAGTCACCGGGAGCTCTCTGGCATCCTCCGGTACTGTCACTGCATCATCGTCATCTTCATCTGAAGGCGAATTTGACCTCTATACCGTCCGGTATGGTGACACCGTATGGGATATTGCCAAGAAGTTTGACGGGGTATCCGCCACTGATATCTTGAGACTGAATAATATCTCCGACGCTTCCAGGATACAGGTGGGGCAGAAGCTGAGGATCAGGAAAAAAAGCTGAATAGTAACAGACCATGCGCCCTGGCAGAATACTGCTTTTTCTGCTTGCCGTCGTTCTGACGATCTTCTTTCTGAGTCTTGCGATAACTCATCAGAAGGAGGAGCGGGGCACACTGCACAATGACACAGATGTCGGGACATCTGCGTTTGATACCACCACTCATTATTCTACTGCGGACACCGGAGCAGCCTATGCTGAGCCGGCAGGTCCCCCTGGGCGGCCTGAACAAAAAGCGACGGATACAGCTGCGGAAGCAAATCCTGCATCTGCATCCGGAGTTTCCGGCGGTGCACGGGCTGCAGATGCGACAGCTACCCCTGCCGCCACGGTTCCCGCACCTTTTCATCCGGGTGACGCCCTCAGGGACTCCCTGGCAGGGGGTCGTCAGGTAAGGATACTCTATTACGGCGACTCACAGCTTGAGGGCGACCGTGTAACTTCTTTGCTCAGAAGAGAGTTGAGGGATGACGGCGGAGGCTCGGGGCCGGGACTGATCTCACCGGTGATGCCGGTGATGTACACCCGTTCATATGTTGTACGGTCATCATCTAACTGGAAGAGATACACGCTGCTCGATTACCGTAACGGCACTTTCCCGCACAACAGGCTGGGTCCGATGCTTGCTGTCTGCCGGTTCACCCCTGCGGGTGAGACCCTGACTTCACGCTCCTTCGCCTCGGTGAGGATAAATCCCGTCCCGGGCGCTGATGCCTCCGTTTCAGTATATGAGAAGCTGAGGATCTTCTACGGGAATAATTTCGATACAATCCTGGTGGGTATTTGGTCAGGCAGCAACCTGGTTGACTTTGCGATGCTGCAGATGGGTGAGGGCCCCCTGGAGTACACTGTGCCTCTCCCTTCCATCTCCGATATCACTGTTGAGTTCACCGGCCGTAACTCTCCGGATATATATGCACTTAGCCTTGAGAGCAATACCGGTGTGATAATTGACAACGTGCCTGTCAGGGGCAGCGCCGGCCTTGAGTTTGTTATGACTGATATTAAGGGCTTCGAGGGATGCCTCTCAAAACTTGATCCTGATCTGATTTTCATGCAGTTCGGACTGAATGTGGTCAGAAACGTCCGAAGCGAGTATCATTATTATGAGGAGGGTCTTGTCAAACAGGTTGAATACCTGAAGAGGGCTTCCGGCGGTGCCCCGGTGGTGCTGGTAAGCGTAACTGATATGGCCCTGAGGGTAAGCGACACTATCAGGCGCTTTCCGAATATAAGGGCCATAAGAGATGCACAGCAGAAGGCAGCCCGAAGAAGCGGAGCCATATTCTGGGATGCGTGGGAGTCTATGGGCGGCCCCGGATCGATACTTAAATGGTATGAACACAATCCCCCGCTGGCCGCAAAGGATCTCACCCACCTCTCCAACGCCGGAGCAGACACGATAGCGGCGAGAATCTACAGTGACATGCTCGTTTCACGGGCAGAAGGGAAACCATCAGGTCCGGCATTGGAAGCATCCGGCACGGAGACAAATGCAGCAGGCATTCTTCGCGCCGGAGATGATCCGTCAGGTACATCTGCATCCGGAACTCTTTCCACCGGGGATGAGCCGATGGAGTCAACTTCATCCGGCACTCTTCCTTCCGGGGGTGAACCTCAGGAGACAGCCGCAACAGGCACCCTCTCCTCCGGTGTGGTGACTGCGGAGGCGGACACCTCCGCCCTGGTGACTACGGAGGCAGAAACCTCCGTCCCGGTGACCGCCGAAGCCGACCCTGACGATGAGGGCGATGGGTGGGTTGCATATCTTCTGAAATACAACCCGCGCCAGGCATTCATCTTTACCACAACAGGATTCTGGATCTTCTTCCTGGTGGTGATGGCAGGTTTTGCTCTCCTCCACCGCAAGAGAGCGATGTGCCATACATGGCTGCTGCTTGTAAGCCTCTACTTTTATTACCGGGTCGGAGGACTGTTCATCATCCTCCTACTGCTTACCACAGCCCTGACATATTACACGGCTCTGATGACCGCCAAGGCACAGGGCAAAGGCGGCAGACGGTTCTGGCTGGTCACGAATATCGTGTTGCTCCTGGGGTTCCTCTCATACTTCAAGTATGCCGGCTTCATTACAGATTCAATTAATTCACTTTTCGGCACTGCCTTTGTCGCCCACGATATTTTTTCGGTGTGGTCAAACAGCCTCTTCGGTACCTCTTTTGACATCAACACAATTGTGCTGCCTGTCGGGATATCGTTCTTCACCTTCCAGGCCCTCAGCTACAGCATTGACGTCTACCGCGGACGCATGGCTCCCGAAAGAAATTTACCCGACTTTGCATTCTACCTGACCTTCTTTCCTCAGCTTGTAGCAGGACCAATAGTCCGAGCCTCCGAATTTATCCCGCAGATGAAAGGAGATTATACAATCAGTCGCAATGAATTCGGATACGGTATATTTCTCATCCTTCAGGGGCTGATCAAGAAGATGCTTATCTCGGACTTCATATCCGTGGGGTTTATAGACAGGGTCTTTGAGACGCCTGCACTCTATTCGGGTTTTGAAAACCTGATGGCCGTTTACGGTTACGGACTGCAGATCTACTGTGATTTCTCCGGTTACACTGACATTGCCATCGGCGTTGCGATGCTGATGGGCTTCCGTCTGCCTCTTAACTTCAACTCGCCATACAAGGCAGCCAATATTGCAGATTTCTGGAAGCGCTGGCACATCTCTCTTTCGAGATGGCTCAAGGATTACCTTTATATTCCGCTTGGGGGCAACAGGAAAGGTCCGGTACGCACAGCCATCAACCTGATGATCACTATGCTGCTGGGCGGACTGTGGCACGGTGCTTCCATGCGGTTTGTGGTATGGGGCGGACTGCACGGGATTGCGCTGGTGGCTGATAAAATATGGCAGTGGCTCTTCCGGGGTGTCAGGAGAAAATCGCGCGCAGCACGGATAGGAGGTATTTTCCTGACATTCAACTTCGTCAGCTTCGCATGGATCTTCTTCCGCAGTGGAAGCATGGAAGAGGCGCGACTGATGCTGACGCAGATATTTACCTCGTTTACCCCCGGCGACTATGGCAGGGTAATCATGGCCTACCTGCCGGTTATGGTGCTGATCATCTCAGGTTACATACTCCACTTTCTTCCGGTATCCACCAAGGAGGCATACAGGGGTCTCTTTATCAGGCTGCCGCTGGTGTTTAAGTTCCTGGTTGCGATTGTAATAGTTGTGTTGCTCCACAAGGTGGGAACAGATGTGGTACAGCCATTTATCTACTTCAGATTCTGACAGGTCCCTGGCTTCTCAGGGCTTCACCCTTGCCACCGTCACCATCCCGGCTCAGTGCTTCACCCTGGTCTCCGTCATTATCACGGCCACACGGCTTCTCCCTGGATTTCACAGCCTCAGGGTCTCTCCCTGGTCTCCGTCATAATCTCTGCCTCCGACATCTCTCCTGAAAGGGCCCTGATCATTATCTTTCCCGGGTTGGTGCCGGCACGAAGCAGTATTGAAGCCACTCCGGCCTCAGCCCTGACCGGGTTGGTGCCTATAAAGCCTGCATTTCCCCTGACTGAGAATTCCACCAGGGAGTCGGCGTTATGGACCGGGTTGCCGGCAGAGTCAACCATGGTGGCATAGACAAAAATAACATCTGAACTGCCGGCCTGCAGCGGCTTATTGCTGAAGTCGGCCGTGAGACGCAAAGCCGCGGGAGGGCCGGGTGTGGTTACGCTGTGCATGGCGAAAGTGACTCCTTTTCTCAGGCCTTCAGCCTTCAGCGTTCCCGGATAATACCCGGGAAGAGTAAAGGTGAAGGGAGGATGTTTGAGGTTAACGGCGGTGAGGTCTCTGTCAGGTCCCTGAACGGCAATCAGTGTGTCATTGCGGAAGAGCCTGACGGTGTCAGCATTGCTGTAGACCCTCACGGTGTTTCCTGATGAGGGCAGGTTATAGCTGGCAATGTGGCACACCGGTCCCACCTCTGTCTGGCTTCGGTAGAACCAGTAGGCAAATTTCGGGAGCCTGAAGATATCCATGATGCCTGAGGCTTCTATATCAGGCGAAGAGCCCCTGTTGTAGTCGTACATCAGCCAGTTGGCATCGCCGAAAGCGGGTCCGTACAGATTGTCGTTATGCGCTTCCTGAAAGTTATAGGCCTGCTGGAGCAGCCGGCGTTCGCCAGCGCCACGCAGCTGCCGTGAGTTTCGCTCTGCGGGTGCCAGGTCACTGAACTCCGTCTGGCTGAAGCCTGCATTCTGTGCATAATACTCCCAGTCGCCGTACTTACTTATGAAAACAGGCTTGTGCATACCGTAGCTCTTCCAGTAATCCGGGGCTGCAGCATGCTGCCTGGCCGGGATGAAGACATCGCAGATTGTATCCATCCAGCTGCATGTGTAGTTGTTCCCGTAAGGGAGCTCTTCCTTGACAGTCTCATGGAGGCGCGAGAGGAACCTGTAAGGCATAACGGTCTCATTGAGTGATGCTTCCCACATGATCACCGAAGGGTGGTTGCGGTCGCGGCGGCACATCTGACGGGTATTGCTGACAGATGCTTCCTGGAAGAGCGAATCCCCGATGAACTGCCATCCCGGGATGGCATCAATGACCATCAGTCCGAGCTCATCACAGGCATCGAGAAACGCAGGCGAGGGCGGATAGTGTGAACAACGCACCAGGTTGAACCCGGCCTCCATAATCTTGAATGCATCGCGGTAACTGGCCTCGTCAGAGAGTGCATACCCGATATATGGATATTCCTGGTGCCTGTTAGTGCCTGTCACCTGCACAGGCTCTCCGTTCAGTACCAGTCCCTTGTCTGGAGTTATCCTCACCGACCTGATACCGGTACGTGTCTCCCTTCTGTCGATGACGCCATTGTCTGACCGCAGTTCGGTCACCAGTGTATAGAGGAAGGGTTTGTCAGGTGACCAGAGTGAAGGCTGCATCACAATTATCTTTGTCATCAGCCGCTGGCTCTGACCCGGCTCAAGCTCCACCCGCTCGGAGCGTGATGAGGCCACATCAAGACCGGCAGCGTCAAGAAGCGTGTTTCTCATGTGAAAGGAGCGGGGTATGCGGTCATCATTGCTTACATGCACCGAGGCTGTAAGTGTTGCAGCCTCGCGACTGATATCACGCGCCCCGGTGATAATGCCGCCGCCGAGGAGTGTGTGTGCCCCCGGCGAAGTGGTGATGTGCAGCTTGTCAGTCACATAGAGACTCACGTTTCGGTAGAGGCCGCTGTACCATAGAAAATCAAGCTCATCAAGTGGTTTGCCCGGGGGTATGGAGGGGTTCTCCCTGTTGTCAAGCCTGACAAGGATCTCATTCTCCCTGCCGTATTCGAGATCATCAGTGAGGCTGACATAGAAGGGCAGGTACCCGCCTGTATGCCGGGCGATCTCAGCGCCGTTAAGGTAGATGATGGCGTCATGCATGGCACCGTCAAAAAGAAGACCGGTGTTCATGTGGCGTTGCCTCCTGTCGGCCCTGTAAAGCTTCCTGTACCAGCATATGCCTGTCCACTGGCTCTCAGAGATGATAAGGGGTTCAATGACAGCCGAATGAGGGAGAGTGACCTCTTCCCATTTGTTATTTGGAATGTTCCCCGGGAGTATCTTGTCAAAATTGGCCGAGTCCTGCCTGATGAACATCCATCCGTCATTGAATGAGACGGGCATTCCCGCATTATTACCACGGCCACAGCCCGAGGATAAAAGTACCACTGCCATGAGGGCAAGGAGAGGCAATATACCGTCTCTCTTTATCATATCTCCCCGAAGCCTGAGACAGGGTGGGCGTAGGCTATCACATCCCTGCCGGTGATCTCTTCCGGGCAGAGGATGATAAGGCGTTCAAGGACGTTCCTGAACTCCCTTATGTTACCTGTCCATTTGATCTTCTGCAGCTCGGTGATGGCATCCGGCCTGATCTTTTTCTTTCCCATTCCGTACTCACCGCAGATGAGGGTGTTGAAGTGATCTGCAAGCAGGGGAATGTCATCGCTTCTCTCATTCAGCGAAGGCACATGGATCAGTATTACGCTCAGCCGGTGATAGAGGTCTTCCCTGAATGTATTACGGTCAATCTCTTCCCTGATATTCTTGTTTGTAGCTGCAATGACCCTGACATCTACATGGATATCCTTGTCGGACCCCACCCTTGTTATCTTGCTCTCCTGCAGAGCTCGCAGCACCTTGGCCTGGGCTGCCAGGCTCATGTCGCCCACCTCGTCGAGGAAGATTGTTCCTCCGGTGGCCTGCTCGAACTTGCCAATGCGCTGTTTTATGGCTGAGGTGAATGAGCCCTTCTCATGACCGAACAGTTCACTTTCAATCAGCTCCGACGGGATGGCGGCACAGTTGACCTCCACGAAGGGACCTCTTGTACGGTTGCTCTTCTCATGAATCTGGTGGGCCAC
>Ga0209467_1002003_pt1 | contig 15483 bp, 12 predicted proteins | sample Higcelwee11metaG_FD_187175 | JGI IMG/M metagenome (GOLD analysis project Ga0209467, IMG submission 187175) | Freshwater pond sediment microbial communities from the University of Edinburgh, under environmental carbon perturbations - High... | ecosystem: Environmental > Aquatic > Freshwater >...
TGTCCTGGCGGCCGGCAAGTATCCGGCATCTCAGGTCGAGACCGAACGGTATCGAGGCATACGTGATGCCGAAGGTATTCTGGAACTTCGGACCTGGCTGGTATTTTTCTCCGTAGATATCTTCCGAGACAGGATCCGCCCAGTATCCTGCGGCAGACAGCGAAACCCTGCCGAGAATCCCTGCTTCGCCATAAAACGGGCGCAGTCCGAGCTCCCATTCGATGCCTTTGGTTTCATACGCGCCGGCATTGAAATAACGGTAAGGCTTTGTCTTGCGATCGATCTGGATCTTGTCGTCATACGTCATCCAGAATCCGGAAATCCTTGCCGAAGCGCAATCGCAGTTCCACTTGAACCCTGTCTCGTAACTCCAGCCCGATTCCGGTTTGAGGTCGGGATTTCCTTTGATGGTTTTGCTGTCGTAGTACAGCTGGGTAAAGGTCGGAGCCTGAAAAGCCTTGCCCGCATTGGCAAACAGATTGAGATCGTCCGAAGCTTTCCACATAAGACCGACGCTTGGCAGAAACACGTTGTAATCGGTCGTTTCCGCTTCGTTGTCGATGAACTGCTCTCTCCCGCCGAACGTCAGGATAACGTCATCGCCGAACCGTTTTTTCAACTCCGCAAATACGCCGTAATCATCGCGCGACTTCTCCCCGTAGATGTTGGAATATTCGGCATAGCGATGAACATAGTCCGCTCCCACGCTCAGCTCGAAACCGCGGGAAAAAAGAAAACGATAATCGGTCTCGGCGCCGTAATTGTAATTCAGACGCTCGACCTCCGACTCGAATACCCCATCGACGTACTCCGTCTGAACGCGATTGTCGTAAACGCCGTACAGCTTTGCCTTGAACACATCGCTTTCATAACGAATATTGAGAAAATGAAAGTCGCTCTGCTGATCCGTCCGTTCGACCAGTCCCGAATCATAACGATCGATGAAGCCCGTTTCGTAGCCGGAATACTGATAATCGATATAGGTGTCGGCAAACGGCGACAGGTTGAGACTGAACATGTACCGGTCGGTCTCGTCAAGGGCATTGGTGTACTTGTTGGTAAACTGACGGCCGACATTGTCGAGTTCGCCCATGTGCTGGTAACGAAAACCGATAGTCGCGCCGGGCAGGTTGACGCTGACGCCATGGTTCATCCACGATTCGTTGCCGAATTCAACCGAGGCGGTCGCCGATGTTTCGCCGGAAGGTTTTTTGGTAACGATATTGATCACGCCCGACATCGCATCGGCTCCATAGAGCGTGGACGCGGCGCCCTTGAGGACCTCGATTCTCTCGATCTGGTCTATGGAAATGGCACTGAGATCATACCCTTTCGAAGCTGCCTGCTGGACAGGCATGCCGTTGACAAGAATGAGCTCGCCGTCGGCCATCCCCCTGATGTAGACCGAGCTGTTCATGCCGAGTTTGTTGACGCCAAGGGGAGCGAGGGACTTGTACCCGAGACCGCCGATTCGGGAAAGCGCTTCGATGGCGTTAGTGGCCCCGGTTTTTTTGAGTTTCTCGCTGTCGGCGACGGTTATAAACCTGGCGCTCTCCTTTTCCTTTTCAGAAAAATGGCTGCTCGTCACCACCACCTCATCGGTAGTGTAATAACGTTCGGAGGGTTCCCCTGCGTACAACGCGCTCTGGCATGCAACGCAAACCGCAAGAAAGGCAACTGTTTTTTTTGTCATGTGTCTGCCTGTTATCAGTTTCATAAAACTTCAAACTGACTGACAGGTCCGTCCAGGGGCAGGAAACGCACACGAAAGAAAAACACGAACACGGCATCCATACGAAGCCAACGATGCTGAAAAGCCGGAAAGGCGCGCACGGAGCAACCGAAAACAAACCGTTAGAGCAGAAAGTACCTGAGCCGCTCAGGATATGGATGTCGCCGGATACATTGTTTTTTTCATGTACAGTATTGCCTGAGACTATAAACCCGTAGTCTGATTATTGATTGCAATAGCATAACCGGCAGGTCTCCTGACTTTCACGGTTTACTTCCTTTGCAGACCTTCCCGCGCTTTTCCTGGGAGGAAATCAGCGCAGTGACCTGAAAAGACCGCTTTTCAAACTCATGTGGCCATGAGCTCTGAATGGCGGTTTACCGTTGTACAGTTGCGGGTACAGTGTACGAATCTCACGTACTTCCCTATTCTCCGGCTTTTAAGCCGGCACCTGTTATGACGAGAAAGAACTTCGAGGGAATTAGATAGCGAATAATTTTTTCAAATGCAAGAAATCTGTGAGCGGTGAGCGGCAAGAATAACCGGAACGTCAGTTCAGCAAAAAAAACTCAGAACTATTTACAACTGTAACTTCCGGCACTCTTTCGCCCCGGACATCCTGCCCACCGCATACCGCTCACGCCTTCCGACTACTGTCTTCCGGCTGCCGACTTCCCGCATTCATGATGCTGCGGGCTATGCTCTTGCAGTAGTGATGCATCTCTTCGAAGGCATGCAGCAGCTCCATATGCCGGTCGTGCGTCATGGCCGATTCGGGCAGCCTGCGCAGCCGTTGCAGATGCCGGACTTCAGCTTCCGCGGCAAGCACGGAAAAATCGTCGGCGCCGTGCACGATTGCCGATGCCCTGGCGGCACTCATCTCCTGCACGGCACCGGTAAGACCGGCAACTTCACCGCAGAGAAATGCATGCAGGGCCGACAGGTCAGCCATGCCTTCCTCCGTCAGGGACATCGAGGCTTCCGGGGATCGCCCAGTCAGCTTCTGCAGGAGAGCCTCGATGCTGTCGCCTATCGACTCCTGGTCCTTGACGATAGCCATGAGTGCGAAAACTTCCCGGGACTCGCGCTCACCGAGCTCCTGCCGGCTGATGGCAATGAGATAATCCGACATTTTCGATTCAAGAAAGTCGATCTTTTCCTCCCGCATGCCGATTCCCCCGACAAGGGAAAGCTCCGGAAAGAGCGTATCTCCTGCCGCAGGGTTTCCGGTAAAAGCCGGAAGCAAAGCCCCTGCCATCCTTTCAAGAATACGGTTCATGCGCACAGTCTCTGCCCTTGCATAGCTCAGGGCAAGCGACGGCGTGGAGAGAGCGGAATTGGTGATATACCAGACGGAAGGCCGCAGCCGCGTCTCTTCGGGACTGTCGGGAATCAGACGAATCAGCAGTTTCGCCCAGAAGGAAATCAGCGGAAGGAACATGACCGCCATAAAGACATTGTAAAACGTATGGGCATTGGCAATCTGGCGTGGAATGGCCGTTCCGGGAACCCCCGCCGCCGGTGAAAGCATGCGAACGAAATCGGCATACCAGGGAATGAGGAACAGAAAAACCGCAACTCCGCTGACATTGAAAAGCACCTGCGCAAGAGCGACGCGGCGAGCCGGACGCATGGTGCCGATACTTGCCAGCGTTGCGGTAATGCAGGTGCCGATATTGGCGCCGAGCAGCAGCGGAATGCCGGCTTCCAGGGACAGTGAACCCTGCTGGGCAAGCGTGATCACAATGCCGATGAAGGCTCCGCTGCTCTGCATCAGAGCGGTCAGCAGCATACCGGCAAGCACGCTGTACAGCGGATTTTCCATGTAGCCAAGAAGTTTCAGAAACGGCTCGTAAGAGCGAAGGGGCACGACAGCTCCCGACATCAGACTCATGCCGAAAAGAAACAGCCCGAATCCATAGAGCGCTTCACCCGCGTTGCGAAGCGCTTCCCTCCGGCTCAGGAGGTTGAGCGCGAAACCCGCGGCGAAAACCGGCAGACCGTACTCGTGAATCCTGAAGGCGATAAGCTGCGCCATGGCCGTCGTGCCGATTTCCGCGCCAAGCATGATGGAGAGCGCCTGGACATAGGTCATAAGCTGCGACTGCACCAGCCCGACCAGCATGACCATGATGGTGCTGCTCGACTGCACCATCATGGTGGCAAGGGCTCCGGCAAGCAATCCGGAAAAACGGTTATCGGTGATACGGGCAATGAAATCGCGCATGCGGCTCCCCGCGGCCTTCTTGAGGCCACCGCTCATTACCGTGATGCCGTAGAGAAACAGCGCAAGCCCCCCGGCAAAGGAAAGCGCTATGGACGGAAAGGAAAGTTCGTTATGCATGGCGGTGCAACGATGCGGAATTCATGACACCAAGAAGTTCTCCTGTCTTTCTTTTCCTGTAGGCAAACACCTCCTCGAGGCGGCGGCTCACGATCAGCGCATTGACCAGATCGCCGAACACTCCGAAAGGCATCGAATAGTCGATCCGGTCGGTCATCTCGATGCCTCCCGGAATTTCACGGAACTGATGCCGGTGGCGCCAGCTCCCGTAAGGCCCGGATTTCTGCCGGTCTTCGAAAAGGAAAGGTCTGTCGACCTTCGTTATTTCGGTCTCCCACTGCACCGGCAGCATCATGAACGGGTAAAGCGTATAGGTGATCAGCATGCCCTCGTAAATCTGTTGCCCTGCAGTACCGCTGGTGATCCTGAAAAACATTTCCGGTGGCGTGATCCTTGCCAGGTTCGCCGGATCGGAGAAAAACTCCCATGCATCTTCGATGGAGACCGGAATGCACTGCCTGAAGGTCAGGGTGTTGAGCCCCATGATAGTAAGGCGGATTGTGTTACCGTTTTCAGCTATAACGGTCTGAAGGGGTAAAAAGTAGCGGTTAACCCGAATAATTCATTAGGCTGCAGGTATTCCTTCATTGCTCAAGGTCATGCCTTGAGCAATGATGTGAAGTCGAAAGATGGGAGGCAAGCGTTTCAAATTTTCAGCGTTTTTCCCGAGTCCCGTTGGGACGGGATGTCAGGCAGTATAGGGGTGTACCAAAAGTTAATTGGTTTACAAAGTAACGTCGGGTCGCACCCGGCTTTACCGATATGCCGCTCCCGACGTTTCAGGACTGAAAATGGGAGGCTGGATTGCAGGAATATCAGCAACAGGAATGCTCCGAAGATTTTTTTTCAACGCATTCAGAGTCGGTATTGACACCAGACTTTACGGTTCCTGACAATGCGGGTGTCCCATGCCCGGACACGACAGAAAGTTTTTTATAGCTGTCGCTGAACCTCGAAAGAAAATCCAATAAGACCTCTCCGCAGAACACGCGAATCTTGCTGATGATTACCTCATCGCCATCGACCTGTCTGGCCAGCTTCACCAGATGCTTCAGCTTTTCGTGAATCAGAAAAACATGTTGCCGGATCTGCTCGGCAACCGGAAGTGTGGTGTCTTCAAAAACCATATGCATCTTTACATCAAGAACCGAGAGATACTGCATGACATCGCCCATTTTCAACTGCAGATCGTTACCAGCCTCCATGCGGGATATTTTGCTCGGATCACACCCCATACGACTCGCCAGTTCTTTCTGAGAAACACCTTTTTCCATCCGAAGCTTGAGAAGGTTATTGACAAGCTGACTGCAGCAGATTTCCTCTTCAACCCGCAGCTTAACCTTTTCATCTCCAGCAAGGAATGCGGCGGCATCCCCTGCCGATGTAAATCTAAGGTTTTTCACAATCTATCTCCTTTTATTTAATACACTTATTATTATCAACAAAATCGAAAGGCATTTCACTCAACAAAGATCTTTTATGGCTTTCTTTGCCTGCTCCAGATCGGACCGCTGAGACTCCTTGGTGCCTATGCCGAGGATGTAAAGCGATTTTTCACGATGACAGGGGTATACATACAACCGAGACTCTTTTGAACCCCTGATTCCGCTCTGCCCTATTCGAAATATCCCTTTCGTTTCATGCCGGAAAAACGAAGGATGATGCTCCATCTCGGCAAGCTTTTTCCCTTCGTTCAGTAATCCCCTGATTTTTTCAAGGTTACTGAAGCACGAGATATACTCCCTTGGATAGTTTCGCCGGAACTGACTGAACGCCGATCGAGAGGCAAAAGAAACATCAATTGACCACTTATCATGCATAATAAGCATAGAAAAGCTTAAAAAATTGCATTTTTCACATAAATATACAAACAGCAACAGATATATCTAACTCAAAAGTACGTCAACCATACAAAATTCACATCCGTCACAAAAAGGTCTGCAAACCGTTGAAAAGTGAGATCGAACAAATGATCAAAAAGGAAATTCATCCGGAGGGCATTCGGATATCATCTTTTTTTGCCATTTTCCCTGCTGAAGGAAAGATATTGTCCCATGTAACCGCCATCCCATGACAAAAGCCACGGTAGCCGCGATCATCGCGCCGGACAGGGCCAACCGGTCGACGGTGCTGCTTACCCGGAGGGCCGTTATGCCCTTCAGGGGATTCTGGTGCCTTCCCGGAGGACATATCGACCAGGGCGAAACCGCTCTTGCCGCAGTCAGGCGGGAGGTGGGCGAAGAGACCGGGCTCGGGTTTGCCGATCCGGAGTTCCTTTGCTACATCGACGAAATCTTTCCGCAGTACGGCTTCCATGCGGTTGCGCTTGCGTTTTTCGGAACAGCTGAGGGAACCCTCCGCCTGATGCCCGACGAGGTCGAGGAAACGGGCTGGTTCCCTCTCGACGAGGCGCTTTCGATGCCACTCGCCTTCCACCATAACGAACTCCTGAAACAGTATGCGACTCGCGACATGGCATAAAGGCATCCCTTTCCTGCTCCTGCTCTCCTCGGTCCTTCTTCTCTGCACGGGCTGCATGAAAACCGAAAGCGGAGCTGAAGCAAAGCAGGAGACGAAACCCCGAATCGTAAGCCTCGCGCCGAGCATTACCGAAATGATTTTCGCCATCGGAGCCGGAGAACATCTGGTGGGGCGAACCACGGCGTGCGACTGGCCCGCAGAGGCCGCCGGGGTTCCGGTTGCGGGAGCTTTCGGAAGGCCCTCGATGGAGGTGCTGGCCTCCATGCATCCGGATATCGTCATCGACGTCGATCTCGAGGAAGAACAGAGCAACAGCAAAATCAGGGATCTGGGCATCCGGACCGAAAGGATCATCTGCAGAACCCCTGACGATATTCCCGAAGCGCTCAGGACACTCGGAAAACTCACCGGCCACCGGCCTCAGGCCGACAGCCTTGCCTCCGTCATTGAAAAAGGCCTTGCCGGATTCAGGAAGAAAAACCTCGGCCGCAGGGAAAAACCCCTGGTCTATCTTGAAATATGGGATGATCCCTTCTGGACCGGCGGCAGGGACAGCTACACGTCGGCCCTGATCAGCTATGCCGGAGGACGCAATATCGGCGACGCCGTTCGCAAGGAGTATTTCGAAATATCACAGGAGTGGGTAATCGAACAGAACCCCGACATCATCGCCTGCATGTACATGTCGAAAGAGACCCCCGCCGCCGCGGGCGTCATGCAGAGAAGCGGCTGGAAGCATATCAGCGCGGTACGGAACAGGAAGGTGTTCGACGGCTTCGACAACAGCCTTTTTCTGCGGCCGGGTCCGAGAGTGCTGGAAGGAATCGCGCAGCTGGAGCGACTTATCGAAAAAAAATAAACCCCCTGAAAGTGCTGTTTTTCAAAAGCAGCCTGCAGGAAAAGGGGTGAATTGTTTATCTTTGAGGCCTTAGCTCGATGGTGCCGCAATATAACAGCATGCATGCATGAAGAAATCGCCACTGGTCATCCTCCTCCTTACCGTTCTGCTTGATCTGATCGGATTCGGCATTGTTCTGCCCCTGCTGCCGACCTATGCCAAAGACCTTGGCGCAAATCCCTTCATGATCGGCCTCATCGCCGCGATTTTCTCCATCATGCAGTTTATCTTCTCCCCGCTCTGGGGGAAGCTGAGCGACAAGATCGGACGAAGACCGGTGATGCTCATCAGCATTTTCATCACCGCACTCTCCTATCTGATTTTTTCGCAGGCCGACAATATTCCGCTTCTGATCTTTGCCAGGGGGCTCTCGGGCATCGGATCGGCCAACATTGCCGCAGCACAGGCCTACATTACCGATGTGACCGACAGCAAAAGCCGCTCGGGAGCCATGGGCATGATCGGCGCCGCGTTCGGCGTAGGGTTCATTATCGGACCGCTCGTCGGCGGATTGCTCAAGCATAACTATGGCATTGCAATGGTTGGATACGTGGCTTCCGGCCTTATCTTCCTCGATTTCATTCTCGCGGTTTTCTTTCTGCCGGAATCCAACAAAAAAGCCGAAAAACTTGCGATCAGCATGTTCAGCCGGAAGGGCGAGGGAGCCGGATCGACCTCTTTTCTGAAAGCCAAGACCGACGAGTACATCGACGGCCTGAAGCTCTCCTTCAGTTCGAAGCCGCTTGCTTTGCTGATGATCGCCAATTACATCTTCACCTTCGCCATCGTCAACATGCAGGTGGCCTCCATCCTGCTCTGGAAGGAGTATTTCATGGCATCCGATCAGCAGATCGGCTACATTTTCGCCTATGTAGGCTTTTTCTCGGTCATCGTACAGGGTGGACTGATCGGACGGCTCATCAGGAAAGTCGGCGAACACAGGCTTTTCCTCTGGGGCCATCTGTTCACCTTTGCCGGGGTTTTTTTCGTACCGTTCATCCCTCAGGACACGCTTTTCTCCTACGGGCTTCTGATCCTGCTCTGCTTTGCGATCGGCACAAGCCTGGTAGCCCCCATCAATCTCTCCATGATCTCCCTTTACAGCTACAAGCAGCAGCAGGGGCAGATTCTCGGGCTTTCGCAGTCGGTAAATTCCTTTGCCCGCATCATGGGGCCGTTCAGCGGGAGTATCCTTTACGGCATGAATTTTCATGCGCCCTATATTGTAGCCGGCCTGCTGACCATCGTAGGCACTTTTATAGCGCTCGCCCTGTTCAAGTATAAAATTGAGGCTCTGGAACCTGCAGCAGAAACTGAAAGCATCTGACCAGGCTTTCCCTGCATGAGAAAAAAAACTGATATGCGTATAGGAGTTATCGGAACGGGAAAGCTCGGCGAATTTCATACCAAACTGCTTGGTGATATCGCCCTTGAATCCCCGGATGTGCATCTGGCGGGTATTTTCGACAGGAACAGCCAGCGCGCCGAAGAGATTGCCGGCAAATACGGAGTCCATCAGTTCGATTCCATAGAGCAGCTGTCGGCGAACTGTGATGCCGCCGTGATTGCCACGACGACAAGCACCCATTTCGATATTGCCCGCCAGCTGCTGGCTGAAAAAAAACATCTCTTCATCGAGAAACCTATAACGGCGACAGTCGAAGAGGCTGATGAGCTGATCAGGCTTGAAGAGGAGAACGGGGTTCGCATTCAGGTAGGCCATATCGAACGGTTCAATCCGGCCCTCCGCGCGGTGGAATCCTATATCGGCGAACCGATGTACATTCAGGCTGAACGGCTGAGCGGATTTTCGCTCCGGGTCACCGATGTTTCGGTGGTGCTCGATCTGATGATTCACGATATCGATCTGGTGCTCTCCCTCATCAAATCCGACATCAAAAGCATTGCCGCCTCAGGCGTAAGGGTTTTTTCAAACGAGCTCGACATGGCCACGGCAAGGATAGACTTCATGAACGGCGCCACGGCAAACGTGACGGCAAGCCGCCTGAGCCGCAGCAGAATCAGGAAAATGCGGTTTTTCTGCAATGAGCCCAAAAGCTACGCGTCGCTTGACCTGACCAGCGGAAAGTCCGAAGTGTTCCGGCTGGTGCACCCTGCTCAGGCTTCATCGAAAAATCCCGTCAAAACCTATGCCGCCCGGAAAATACTCGAACAGTTCGGGGAGATCAAGGATGCCATGCAGGGCATGGTGCTCGACTATATCACCCCCGATGTTCCGAAAACCAACGCACTTCGCGACGAACTCCGCCATTTTATCGATGACGTGCTCAACGACAGGCCGGTTGCGGTAAGTTCGAGGGACGGACGCAAAGCCGTTATGGTAGCCGACCGTATAACCGATGAAATTGCCGGTAATGCAGCGTTGTTCGATTGAGCGTGCCGGAAGGGAAACGATGAGCCTGAAGCAATTCACAGCGCGCGATATACCGGCGGTCCTGCTGCGTATCGGAGAAATTGCCGACCGCCTGGATCTTCCCTGTTATCTGGTTGGCGGTTATGTCCGCGACATCCTCATCGAAAAGCCCTGCAGCGACATCGATATCATGGTGGTCGGCGAGCCTGTCGCCTTTGCCGGAATCATCCGGAAGGAGCTTTCGGCAAAGAACTTTGTCGTGTTCGAACGCTTCAGGACCGCGCAGCTTGAAGTGACCGATGAACAGGCCGGAGCGCTGAAAGTGGAGGTGGTGGGAGCGCGCAGGGAGTCCTACAACGCCGACTCCCGGAAACCGGTCACCCGGATCGGCACACTGGAAGACGATCTGTCAAGAAGGGATTTCACTATCAACGCGCTTGCCGTCAGCCTCAATGCCCATAACCGGGGAACGCTTGTCGACCTTTACAACGGTCTTGATGATCTTGAAAACCGCATACTGAAAACCCCGCTCGACCCGGAACAGACCTTCTCGGACGACCCGCTCAGGATGATGCGTGCGGCGCGCTTTACCGCACAGCTTGCATGCACACCCGATCCGGCAATGCTCACGGCCATGAGCGCCATGCACGAGAGGATACGGATCGTATCAAAGGAAAGAATCAGTCAGGAGTTCTTTAAAATCATGCAGAGCCCGGTGCCCTCGAAAGGTCTCGGAATGCTCTATGAAACCGGCATTCTCGGCGACATCCTTCCCGAGGTTACCGCAATGGCCGGCATCGAACAGGTTGACGGACTCGGCCACAAGGACACGCTCTTCCACACCTTTCAGGTGGTTGACAATGTCGCCGCTCACTCCGGCAAACTCTGGCTGAGAATTTCGGCTCTTTTGCACGATATTGCCAAACCGGTCACCAAGCGGTTCCACCCTTCAGCCGGATGGTCCTTTCACGGTCATGAAGCCGTGGGCATACGGATCGTTGCGAAAATCTTCAAATCCATGCGCTGGCCGCAGGAACCGCTCGACTACGTGCAGAAACTGGTTCGGCTCCACCACCGCCCCATTCCGCTTTCCAAGGAGGAGATCACCGACTCGGCAATCCGCCGCCTGATGTATGACGCCGGGCCCGATCTTGAAGACCTCATGAGCCTCTGCAGGGCCGACGTGACCAGCAAAAACCCCCGGAAGGTGGTGCGCATCATGAAGAATTTCGGCAACGTCGAACAGAAGATCGCCGAAGTCGCCGAAAAAGACCTGCTGGCAAGCTGGAGACCTCCCATCAGCGGGTCCGATATCATGGAAACGCTCGGTCTCACCGAAGGCAAAATGGTGGGCATCATCAAGAGCCGGATGGAAAATGCCGTTATCGACGGCATCATTCCCTATGAGCGCGAAGCAGCGCTTGCCTATGTCAGGAAGCTTTACGCCGAACTCGGCAGCTGAAGGCCGCAGCTGGGTTTTCTTCGTGCCAAAACGTATATTCAGGGAATGTTTCATGCCAGAAAGACCCGACAACCACTAAACCGTTCATACGTTGATACCACGTTACTCACCCGAAGATATCTCGGCAATCTGGACCGAAGAGGCAAAATTCCAGCGCTGGCTCCAGCTTGAAATCGCCGCCGTGGAAGCGCGGATGGAAGCAGGCTTCGTTCCCGAAGAAGCAGTGCAGACCATTCGTGAAAAAGCGGCCTTCAAAGTGGATGAGATCCTTGAAATCGAAAAGGAGACCAAGCACGACGTCATCGCCTTCCTCACCAATGTCGCCGGAAATGTCGGGCCGCAGTCCCGCTACATCCACGAAGGACTTACCTCCTCGGATGTGGTCGATACATGCCTGGCCATGCAGATGCGCGACGCAGGCAAAATCATTCTTGCCGATATTGAAAAACTCGTAGCCGTGCTTGCAAAGCGGGCAGTCGAGTTCAAATACACCCTTGAAATGGGACGCACCCACGGTATTCATGCCGAGCCCACCACCTTCGGCCTGAAGCTGCTTCTGTGGCACCAGGAGATGCTGCGCAATCTCGACCGCATGAAAAAAGCCGTCGCCACGGTATCGGTCGGCAAAATCTCCGGAGCGGTAGGCACCTATCAGCACCTTTCACCGAAAATCGAGGCCGCAGTATGCCGGAAGCTCGGACTTGAGCCCTCCTCGATCTCGACCCAGATACTCCAGCGCGACAGGCATGCGGAATTCGCCACGACGCTGGCCATCATCGCCTCGTCGATCGAGAAATTCTCGGTTGAACTCCGCCATCTGCAGCGCACCGAAGTACGTGAAGCCGAGGAGTTTTTCAGCAAGGGGCAGAAAGGAAGTTCAGCCATGCCGCACAAACGCAACCCGATCACGTTCGAACGCCTTACCGGTCTGGCCCGCGTGGTCCGCTCGAACTCCATCGCCGCCATGGAAAACGTTGCGCTCTGGCACGAGCGGGACATCTCCCACTCTTCGGTAGAACGAATCATCATGCCGGATTCGACCATTGCCGTGTGCTACATGCTGCGCACCTTCAGCGATTCGCTTGAAACCCTGCTGGTCTATCCGGAGCGTATGGAGGAGAACTTCAACTCCTCCTACGGCCTGACAACCTCGCAGACCCTGCTCCTCGCCCTTACCGGAAAAGGCCTGACCCGTGAAGATGCCTACCGGCTGGTGCAGCGCAACGCCATGGAGAGCTGGTCGAAAAAAGTTCACCTGCGCGATCTTGTCCTGCAGGACGAAGAGCTCCTTCAGCATATAACGCCCGAAGAGATCGCCGAACTGTTCAGCTTCGAAAACATTCTCGGCAAACTCAGGGCAAGTGTCGATACCATTTTCGAACGCAACGGGCTCTGAACGCCAGCTGTAGTCTGAACGGGTCAGGTACGGGACCTGCAATCCTGTGCATAATCCTGACGGGAACAGGCTTCCCGGCGCTCCGGCCTTGCGGAAACCCGGTATAGGCGTGCAACGCAAAAGCCCTGCAGGAATTCCTGCAGGGCTTTTACTGATCTTTCTGTTACGCGTGACGGCAAGGAAAACCGCCAGCCTCGTGATCCGGACTTCGTGTAATTGCCGGCCGGAGCTATCAGGTGCGCCTGTTGCGGTAAAGGTCGATCAACGCATTGGTCGAACCGTCATGACCGTTTACCGCACCCTCCCGCTGGAGTTCGGGAAGAATCGCCCTGGCGAGCTGCTTGCCGAGTTCCACCCCCCACTGGTCGAACGAATTGATCTGCCACAGCGCACCCTGCACGAAAACCTTGTGCTCGTAAAGAGCGATCAGGGTGCCGAGCGAAAACGGATCGAGTTCGTCGAACACGAGCGTGTTTGTCGGTCGGTTCCCCGGAAAAACCTTGTGTGGCACAAGCATCCCGACGTTTTCGGAATCGTATCCCGCCGATACAAGCTCCTGTCGGGCCTCGGCCTCGGTTTTGCCCTGCATCAGCGCCTCCGTCTGGGCAAAACAGTTCGCCACGAGCATATCGTGATGTTCTCCGAGCGGATTCTGGCTCTTCAGCGGCACGATAAAATCCGCAGGAATGAAACCGGGCCCCTGGTGGAGCAGCTGGAAAAAGGCGTGCTGCGAGTTGGTCCCCGGCTCGCCCCATATGACCGGACCGGTTGCGTACCCGACGGTACGGCCGCTGCAGTCGACCCGTTTCCCGTTGCTCTCCATATCGAGCTGCTGCAGATAGGCTGGAAATCGGTGGAGATACTGATCGTAAGGAATAATCGCATGGGAGCCGGCATTGAAAAAGTTGTTGTACCAGACCCCGAGAAGCGCCATGATGACCGGAATGTTCTCTTCGAGCGGCGCGGTGAGGAAATGCTCATCCATGGCATGAGCGCCCGCGAGCAGCTCTGAAAAGCGCTCGAAACCAAGGAAAAGGGCTATGGACAGGCCTATCGACGACCATAGAGAATACCTTCCACCTACCCAGTCCCAGAACCTGAACATGCTTGATTCATCAATACCGAACTCCACAACCTTCGCCCGGTTTGTGGACACGGCGGCAAAATGTCTGGCGATATGACGTTCATCCCCGTCAAAGGAGAGGAACCAGGTTCGCGCGCTCATGGCATTGGTGAGGGTTTCCTGCGTCGTGAACGTTTTTGATGCAATAACGAACAGGGTGGTTTCAGGATCAACCTTTTTCAGGGTCTCGCTGATATGCGTCCCGTCGATATTGGAAACGAAATGCACCTTGATCTTACCATGCGCGAAAGGCCTGAGCGCTTCTGTAACCATACAGGGACCGAGATCCGACCCACCGATGCCGATGTTGACCACATCGGTAATCCGTTTTCCGGTAAACCCTCTCCATGCTCCCGAGATAACCTTTTCCGTGAACTCCTTCATCTGGCGGAGCACGTCGGCCACTTCCGCCGGAACATCGAGCCCGTCAACGACAAGGCTGTAGCCGGGGGGTCTGCGCAACGCCGTATGCAGTACTGCCCGGTTTTCGGTAAAGTTGATCGGCTCCCCCTCGAACATCCGCCGCCGTTTTTCTTCAATCCCCGCTGTACGGGCGAGATCAAAAAGCAGCTCCATTGTACGTGAGGTGACCCGGTTTTTCGAATAGTCGAGCAGGAACGAGCCTGATCTTACCGAAAAACGTTCGAACCTCGAGCGGTCCTCCTGAAACAGCCTGCGCAGGGTAACCGGCTCAAGTTCCTCTCTGTGAAGCTGCAGGGCACTCCATGCAGCGCTTTTCGAAATATCCATAGCAGTTGTATCGTACCGGTTTAATTAAGAAAAATCAGCTGGGAACATAACGCAAGGTGAATGAAAAGCCCGAAGCATCGGCACGGGCGTCCGCAATTTCAGCATAGCTCCTGATAAGATGCACCCCGCGGCCCGTTGTTTTATGAAGACCGCCGGGAGCTGTGGGGTCAGGAAGATCGTCGGGGTCGAAACCCTGTCCGCAGTCCCTGAGGGTTACCTCAAGCAGATTTCCGCCGGCTGATGCGTCGAAAGTTACCGTAACCGGAAGCATTTCGTTCTGATGGTTCCCGTGCCTGACTGCATTCAGAAACGCCTCCTTGAGCGTCAGATCCAGGGTGGAAAGAAATCCGCTGCTGTATCCATGAAACCGGCCGAACAGGAAAATCGCATCATGAAGCTTTTCGTAGTCATCAACGGTGCTGCGGAGAAAAAGCTTCATGGTGCAAGAGGAAAAAACAGATTAGCGGCCTATACTGAAAAGTCGTAAACGGCTCCGGTCAATACCCGCGGCAACATACGGCAATGCCACTATCCGTCAATGTACAATTTAGGAACATGGGTTTCAATGCCCTAAATATATGCAGAAACATACCGGTAAAGCGGATATCCGGCTCTCCGGCAGAATTCACTCCCGAATCACCACAAAACTTCCGCAGCATGCCCTTCCCGACAAATCCTACCTTTTTGTTGCAAATTATAGACTATGAGTTGTTTTTATATTAATTATTTAATACATTTACGTGTGATAGTTAAATTTATTAGGATAAAACAACACTCCAATCTTTGTATATCTCATGAAAAAGTTTTCGTATCCATTGCTGCTGCTTGCAGCGGCAATGCTGTTCAGCGGCACGGCATGGGGAGCTGAAGAGGTTGTCACCGACACCGGCACCACCTCCTGGATGCTCACCTCCACTGCACTG
>Ga0209467_1002007_pt1 | contig 15437 bp, 13 predicted proteins | sample Higcelwee11metaG_FD_187175 | JGI IMG/M metagenome (GOLD analysis project Ga0209467, IMG submission 187175) | Freshwater pond sediment microbial communities from the University of Edinburgh, under environmental carbon perturbations - High... | ecosystem: Environmental > Aquatic > Freshwater >...
AGGGCCGCGCCGCCGCGCGCGTCGCCGTCCATCTTGGTCAGCACCACGCCGGTTATGTCCAGGCGCTTGTCGAAGGCCTCGGCCACGGTGACGGCGTCCTGCCCGGTCATGGCGTCGGCAACGAACAGAATTTCGGTGGGCTTGCAGCGCTCCTTGATGGCGGAGAGCTCCTGCATCAGCGGCTCGTCCATGTGCAGGCGGCCGGCGGTATCGAAGAACACGGCGTCGCACCCGGCCTCGGCGGCCTTTTTGAGGGCGTCGGCGCAGATGTCCACGGGATTCATGTCCGTGGTGCTGGGGTAGGCGGGCACGCCCAACTGCTTGGCCAGCACGTGCAACTGCTCGATGGCGGCCGGGCGGTACACGTCCGCCGGGACAAGATAGGGCTTCATCTTGTGCTTGGAGCGCAGAAGATTGGCGAGCTTGCTGGCCGTGGTCGTCTTGCCGGAGCCTTGCAGGCCCACCAGCATCACGATGACAGGGCGGCGCTTGAGGTTCAGCCCCGTCTGCTCGCCGCCAAGAAGCTCCACCAGCTCGTCGTGGACGATCTTGACCACCTGCTGGCCGGGGGTGAGGCTTTTGAGCACATCCGCGCCAAGGGCCTTTTCCTTCACCCTGTCGACGAAGTCCTTGACCACCTTGAAGTGGACATCGGCTTCCAGCAGGGCCAGGCGCACCTCGCGCAGACCGTCCTGAATGTTTTTTTCATCCAGGCGGGCCTGCCCGCGCAAGTTGCGGAAGGCTTCGGAGAGGCGGTCGGTGAGGCTGTCGAACACGGGCTACGCTCCAGGCAAAAAGCGTCCGCGCCGCCCGTACCGCCAAAGCGGCTCGGGTCGGCCCGGCGCAAAAAGAGATTGTGTGTTACATAAGCGCATAGGGCAAGTCAAGACTTGTCTCCGGGGGTGGCCGGGCAAATCAGAGCCCGCCGCCGTTAATCTCGGCCACGCTGCCGGGGCCCTGGCCTTTGGCATTGGCAAGGGCTGTTTTGACGCGCGCCACAAGCAGCTCCGGGGTATCCTCCGCATGGGTTGCGGCCACGCCCGCGCAGGCGGTGACGCGCACTGCCCGCCGGAAGTCGTGCCCGGCCACGAGCTCGCAGAGCTTTGTGGCGAAGCGCGTGGCCTGTTGCACATCAATGCCGGAGGCCAGAATCATGAACTTGCCGCTGCGCCAGCGGAACAGGAAGTCGGCCTTGCGCATGTGGGTTTTGAGCTGCGCGGCCAAATCGCAAAGAATCTGGTCGCCCGCCTCGTAGCCCAGACGCTCGTTTATCTCGCGGTAGCGGTCCACGTCGAGGAGGATGGCGCACAGGCCCATGCCGTAGCGTTTGAACGCCTCCAATTCACGCACGACAATCTGGTCAAAGGCCGTGCGGTTCAGCGTGCCGGTCAAGAGATCGCTGTGGCTGTGCTTGTCCAGGGCCTGTGTCAGTTGCTGCGCGCGGAGCAGCGCCTCGCGCAGGGGGCGCACCAGCAGGCCGAACACAATTCCCAACTGGACCACAAGCAGCAACAAACCCACTGCCAGGGCGCCGTATACTTCGGTGATGAGCCCGGGCGCGTGGGTGGGGTGGTCGCGCAGAAGGCTGTAAGAAACGGCGAACTCCAGCAGCAGCACCGCCCCAAGAGCCGCAACGCTGCCAAGGTACAAAAGCGCCGCACGCCGCATGGCCTGCGGGCCGGGTGTCTTGCGGTCATCCTGCGGCATTGGCCCCCCTTGTGATTGTATGCCAGGACCCGGGGCGCGGTTACGGCTCGTGCGTGTAGCGCAGCTCGCCCATGCCTTCGCGCAGGCGCAGGTCTATGTTCACGTGGGTCCAGGTCCAGCCGTAGCGGTCGCCCACTTGTCTGCCTTGCCCATAAAGCCCGATGAGATGGTCCTTGACCAGAAAGAAGTTGGCCTCGCCCGCGAAAACGATGCCGACCCCCTGGAACGTGTTTTTGCGAAAATAATAGGCAACGGTGCGGATCTCCGCCTGGCCGAGCCTGAGGGGTTCGTCCGGCCGGAAGTAGGTGTCGCGCAGGGGCTGGGGGCTGGTTACCGGCTGAAGCCCGGCGCTGGCCTTGGCGGCCTCAAGCGGCGTGCCCCAGGCCAGGCCGCGGAATTCCGCCGGGGCGGGCCGGGTGGCATAGGTCAGGTCCGGGCGCTTGGGCTGGGGCGGCGCTTTGCGGCGTTGCACGAACGGCGGCGGCGTGTCGTCGCCGGGCAGGGTGAGCGGCCCCGCCGGGATGTCTGCGGCATCGGCCGGGGCGCTCGGCTCGGTCGGGGCGGAAAAGGCCAGAGCCGTGCAAAGCATGAGGTTTGCCGCCAGGGCAAGGGCGGCCGGAATGAAGCGCATGGAACCTCCAGGGCGCGAATGCGCGCCCAAGGATACTCCCCTGTCTCTGCCCGGAAATCAAGGGGCCTGGAATGTATTTTATAAGGAGAGCGCCCTTGCGTAGCGCGCGCAGCAGATGAGCCGATCCGCTTTTTCTTGGCGGTCAAACGCATGAGCCATGGGACTGCGCGCAAAAAAGCCCCCGCGGACTTCCTCGCAGGGGCTTTCTCATAGTCCGGGGAGTGGCTCTCAGCCTTGGGGAACCAGGCTTTGGATGACCCAGACGACGCGGCCCAGGGTGCGGACGGCCATCTCGGCGGCGGGAACGTGCAGGTCCGCATGGCTCTTGTCCTCCGCGCGGAGCACGAACTGGCCGTCCTGGCAGAACACGCGGCGGATAAGCAGGCCCTGGTGCGGGAAATGGACGGCGCAGAGTTCACCGTCCGGGTGCTGGCGCTGGGCGGTGTCCACGCCGACGAAGGCGCCGCGCAGGATCAAGGGCTCCATGGCTGCGGAATCAACGCGCAGGACAACCAGCTCCGGGCTGAAGTAGGTGTCGGGGATGGAAAGGTCTTCCGTGGGCTGGGCCTGCCAGACATTGGCTTCCGCATTGCTGCCGGCCATGGTGGAAACCGGCACCACCCGGCCGCGGGCATTGGTGCGGCCATAGCTGGCCGGGGTCTCGCGCAGCAGGTTCTCGGCGCTGACGCCGCCCCGGCTGGCGTTCAAATAAACGGGTTCCTGGCCGTCGGAAAGCCAGTTGGGATTCAGGCCATGGCTGCGGTAGAGCTTCAGGAACCAGTCGGAGGGCACAGAGCACCGGCGCTTCGCATCGGAGATGCTCGACTGCCGGACCTCAAGAACCTCTGCCAACTGCACCTGCGTCCGCGCTCCAGTGGCCTTCTTGATGCGCTCCATGGCTTCCTCGAACCAGCGTTCCAGGCGCTCGTCGCATTTTTTCTTCAACTTTGCCACTGTGGTCCTCCGTATGGTTCTTCCTGTATCGCAATGCTGCATTTCTGCTGGGGTGAACGATATTTGGTTGATAAGCGCATTATCTGGAGATACTATAGTTGCTCAAAATTGCAGTCGTCAAGAAAAATATATCCGGGACGTTGTTGTGCAGAATTTGCAACAACAGCGTTGCACTTATGCCAGCCCTCACACAAGGGCTTCATCGCATAGGCGAACATCTTATATCAGGAACCACCTCTGTCAATACGCGCATTCATAAATTAAGTAGATTCAATTTGAGCCATTTCAATCCAAAGGGACATATTCTAATGAATAACTTGAGGTTGTCCCTTCCACTTTGCTGTACTACATTGGGGCGTTCCAATCCGTACCCCGGAATACCGACGGCTTTCCTCGTTGGCGAGCCTGTGCTATGCAGCAGACGCTTGTACAGGGCGACCGGCACCGCCCACGCATTGGCGCAGTCACGGGGGCTGCGCCGAACCCAAAGAGATTCCAGATGAAGAGCAGCACCTCTCGCATTTTTCGGGCCTACGATATCCGCGGCATTGTGGGCGAAGACTTCGACGCCGACTGGGTGGAGACCCTCGGCAAGGCCTGCGGGGCGTATTTCATCGCACGCGGGTTCCGGCGCGCCGTCGTCGGGCACGACTGCCGTCTCACCTCCCCGGATTTTCAAACCAGAATTGTGCGCGGGCTCGCCTCAACGGGGGTCGACGTATTGTTTCTTGGCATGGTGCCCACGCCCGTGTGTTATTTCGCCATACGAAACCTGGGGTATCAGGCCGGAGTCATGATCACCGCCAGCCATAATCCAGCGGAGTACAATGGTTTCAAGATATGGGCCGGCAAGAGCACCATCCACTCCGAAGAGATACAACAGGTTGAACGCCTGCTGTTGCAACAAGACTTCCCTGTCGGCACGGGGTTGGCCTCCGCTCACGACATCGTCCCCACCTATCTGGACACGGTTTGCGCCCTGGTCGCACTCGGCCGCCCGGTCAGGGTCGTGCTCGACGGCGGCAACGGGGCGGCGGGTCTTGTTGCGCGCAACCTGCTCCGGCGCGCCGGGGCCGAGGTCCTCGACATCTTTTGCGAACCCGACGGCCGCTTCCCGAATCACCACCCGGACCCCATCGATGAAAACAACCTCCACGCGCTGAAGGCCAAGGTGCTTGAGTCCGGCGCGGAGCTTGGCATCGGGCTCGACGGCGACGGCGACCGCATCGGCGTGGTGGATGAAAACGGGCGCGTCATCCATGCCGACCGCCTGCTGGCGGTCTTCGCCCGCAAGGTGTTGGCGGAACGACCCGGCGAGGCCGTCATCGGCGACGTGAAATGCTCGCACCTGCTCTTCCGCGACATCACCCGCCACGGCGGGCGGGCCATCATGTCCGCCACAGGGCATTCGCTCATAAAAGACCGCCTGCTGGCGGAGAACGCCGTTCTGGCCGGCGAGCTGAGCGGGCACATGTTTTTTGCCGACCATTACTACGGCTTTGACGATGCGCCTTACGCAGCCCTTCGCTTGGTGGAGATTCTGTCACGGTCCGACAAGCCCATGTCGAAGCAATTGGACGACTGGCCCGCCACTTTTGTTACACCGGAGTTGCGCGTTACGTGCCCGGAGCGCCTCAAGTTCGCCGTGGCGGACAAGGCCCGCGAAGAATTCGCCAAGCTTTACACGCTGGAGGGCGACGACGGCGCTCGCCTTGTGTTCGACGACGGCTGGGCGCTGGTGCGGGCTTCCAACACCCAGCCCGCCCTGGTGCTGCGCTTCGAGGCGGAGAGCCGGGAGAGGCTCACCGAGCTGCGCGCCCTGGTGGAAGAACCGCTGGCCCGCTGGATTGCCGAGCTGACGTAAGCCGTGGCGTGGGGTGAGGGAAAGGCCGGGATATCCGCCCCTTGCCCCCGGTGAAGATAAAGAAAGGCAACCACGCACAACAGCATGGCCCTGTCAGGGCATTGCGCGTGATGCAGGCGACGACATGGCCGCTTGCCTGGCGCAAACCACGCCGGAGCCGGCGCCCCGGCACACCCGGCAGGGAATCGGCCCTGGGCCGGGGCCCACGGTTTTCACGGACGGGATGGCGGGCGGCAAGGGGAATGCCCCCCGGCCGCTCGACCCCTATTCCGCGTGCTTCTTCTTGCGCTTGGACTTTGCGGGCTTCTCCGCACCATCCGTCTGGTCCGCCTTGCCAGCCTTGGAAGACTTCACGGACCTGGACTTCTTCGGTTCCTCGTCCGATGCGGGCTTTTCCTTCGTCTTCTTGGACTTCCTGGACTTCTTGGCAGGCCGTTCGTCGGCCTCGTCCGCTCCACCGTGGTCCGCCTTGGCGGACTTCAGCTTCGCCGACTTGGCCGCCTTGCCCTTGCGTGACTTCGTCCGCACCTCCGGCGTCGGCTCGTCGTCCATGTCCTCGTCGTCCGTTTCCGGCGACTTCTTCAAGGCCGTCATGCCTTGCATGGCCGTCAGGTTGCGCGGAAAGATGTTCAGCGAGCGCATGAACAACTGCTGCGCCTGGCGGGGCTGGTCCTTGCCCATAAGCGCCCAGCCCATGCCGGCCAGGGCGGCGGCGTAGGGGGTTTCCGGGTGGTAGGTGCGCAGCCAGTCGAAGGCGTGCAGCGCCTTGTCGTATTTATGCTGGTGGTACGCGCTCCAGCCAAGCTTATCCATCAGGTGGCTCCACTTGTCCCAGGAGGGGGCGGTCTGCGGGGCGCGCGGCAGCAGCTTGTCGAAGCAGCTCTCCGCCAGCGCCCAGTCGGCCTGAAGATAGGCTGTGGCCCCCAGGCCGAAAATGGCTTCCACGTTGCCGGGCGCGGTTGCCAGCACCCGCTCGAACCCGGCCCGGGCAGCAGGCAGATTCAACGCGTAGAGCTGGCTCCAGTTCAGGTCCACGGCCAGGGCGGAAAGCTCGGCATGTTGGGAAAGCAACTGCGAAAGCTCCTGCTCGTCCAAATAGGCGGGGTCGAGGTTCACGCCGGCCAGCAGCTCGTCGCGCGCCTGCTGTGCATCGCCCAGCTCCACAAGGGCGAAGGCCAGGCCATAGTGCGGCGCGGCCAGGCCGGGGTCGAGGGCCACGGCGCGCCGGAAGTCGCGCATGGCGTCGCGCATGCGGCCCTCTGAAAGCGCGGTGAAGCCGCTGGCGCTCATGCGGTCCAGCCGCTCCAGGCGCGAGCGGGGCGCCTCGTTCTGGGCAGCCACGGCCTCGCGGTCGCGGCCCTGCCGGGTCAGCAGAATAACCAGCGCGCGCCAGGCCAGGGAATTTTTGGATTCCAAACGCACGGCATCGCGCAGGTGCGGCTCGGCCAAATCCAGGTGCCCGCGCGAGAGCAGCGCCAGGCCGTCGCCCAGGTGCGCGTCGGCGTCGTCCTTGTTCACGGTGATGAGCGTTTGGAACAGCGCGTGGGACTTGTCCTCCTGCCCGGCCCAAAAACTTGCCCAGGCCAGGGCGCGGCGTCCGGCGCGGCTGTTGGGGTTCTGGCGCAGGTATTCTTCCAGGTACGGCGCTGCTGTGGTGGGATAGAGCTTGCGCGCGTAGGCCTCGCCCATCTCCAGAAACAGCTCCAGGTACTCCGGGCGGCTGCGCATAAGCTCCAGCACTTCCGGGGTGGCCGCGAAGTCCGGGTTGAGGAAGATGGCCTCGGCCAGGCGCTGGCTGGCCTGCTCGGGCTTGCCCTGCCGCGCCAGGGTTATGCCCATGCCGTACGCGCCCACGGGCAGGTTGGGGTTTTGGCGGCGTGCTTCGGCAAAGGCGGCCAGGGCGTCATCGTATTGGCCAAGGCGCAGGCGCGCCCAGCCAAGGCCGTTCCAGCCCGTGGTGGAGCGTTTTTCCTGGGTCACCAGACGGAAGAACTCCGCCGCTGCCGCGTCGTACTCCGCGCGCTCAAAAAGTATGCGCGCCACGCTGAGGCGGCTGTCCACGTAGTCGGGGCGGGCCTTGAGCGCCGCGCGAAAGCTGTCCAGGGCCTTTTGGGTGTTGCCCTGCGAAAGCTCCAGGTGGCCCAGTGTGCCAAGGCCCACCGCATTGCCGGGATCAATGGCCAGGGCGCGCCCCAGCAGGCTGCGCGCTTCATCCGGCCTGCCAAGGGCCATGGAGGCGGCGGCCATGCCCACCAGCGGCTCCGCCGCCTGCGGCTTGAGCTGCATGGCCTCGGTGAAGGAGTCCAGGGCGCGCATGGAGTAGCCCAAACGCAAAAAGCTCCAGCCCATGGCCATCTGGCTGGCGCTGTCGTTGGGGTCCACATCGTCCAGATAGCGCGAGAGCTTGGTCAGGGCGTCGGGGTAGTCGGCGCGGTGGAAGTAGGCCAGGCCCCAGTCCTTCAGCACCGGACGCAAGAGCGGGTCGTCGGTGATGGTCTTTTCCAGCGGGTCGCCCATGTTGGGGTCCTGCGCCACCAGGCGGCGCAGCACGGGCAGGGCCTCTGCGGCGCGGCCCTGGGCCAAAAGCGCCCTGGCCTGGCCTTGCAGCGCCTCGCCTTTATAATACGCGCCCCCGGCAACTTCGGCATAGACGGCCAGCGCCATCGCGGTGCTGCCCCCGGCCTCTTGCAGGCGGGCGGCCTTCAGCCGGGCGAGTTCATCGCGCGGGGCATCGCCCGGAAAGCGCGAGACACGGCCGGGAACCTCGGCCCAGGCATCCAGCGCGCCGCGCGGGTTGCCGTTTTGGGCCTGGGCGTCGCCCAGGGCGATGTACAATTCCTTAGGCGAGCCGAGCACGTCCTGCCCGCGCGCAGCAACTTCCAACTGCTTGAGCGCCTCCACCGGGCGCCCCCGCCCAAGTGCGATGAGCCCCAGCGCCAGGCGCGCGTCCGTTGGGACGGATTCGCGCAGCATGTCGGGCAGGGTTTCGCCTTTGTCCGGTATGGCGGCCTTGGCGATGGCCTCGTTGAAGAGGTCCACCGCGGCGGAGGTGCGGCCGCGGTCGTACGCGGCCCAGGCCGCGCCCAGGAGGCCCACGCATTCCATGCCCGGGTCGCGGCGGACCAGGTCGAACTGTTCTTCGGCCTCGGGCAGGCGGTTCTGGCGCAGCAGGGTGAAGCCCAGCACCGCGCGCACATGCGACGAATCCCCGGCATCCGGCGGCGGCGGCAGGGCCGGTTCCAGTTGCGGCAACCCCTGCGTTTGCGCCGGAGGTGGCGGCGGCGCGGGCAACGCCGCGCGCAGAGCCTTGGCGGCCTCTTCATAGCTGCCCTTGCGGTAAAGTTCCAAACCCTTGACGTAGGGCGAATCCGCGCGGGCAGTTCCGGCGGCGAAAAGGGGCAGGCAAACGGCAAGGAACAATGCCGGGGCAAGTAGGGCGAATTTGGCGGGCACGCGAGGGCGCATCTGAGCTCTCCTTGGGGGGCTCGCCCCTGGATGGGGCGGCCGGAGGGACTATGCCCCAAGGCAAGCGCTTTCGTCCACCACCATGCGCGCCCGTCTCGCAAACGGCGCACCGGAAAGCGGCTATTTCGCGGGCGTTTCCGTCGGCGGGCCAGCGGGCGCGCGGTGCAGCGACCTGTCGAGGCTCCTGCCCAGCCGGTCAAGGGCGGCGCGGGAGGCGTCGTACATGCCCCGCAGCGACTGCCGCAGCTCCGCGTGGGGCGATTTGGCGGGGCGCGCGCCCGGCGCTGTCGCCGGGTCCTGGCCGGAGAGGGCGGCCAGGCGCAGGTCGGCCTGGTCCAGGGCGGCGCGCAGGTCGTCCACGTCGCGCCGCATGGCCGAAAGTTCTTCCGCCCGCGTGTCGCGCTCGGCCGCGTTCTCGCGTTCCAGGCGCTCCACGCGTTCGCGCAGGGCGCGCAGCTCGGTCTCGTGCGCGGGACCCTGCCGACTGCACGCCGACAGGACAAGAAGCATCAGCAGGGCCAAAAGGCCGGGCGTGGCGGCGCGGCGCAAGCGTTAGGCCCTGGAGAGGTCCAGCTCGTGGCTGAACTGGCCCGGGGTTTCCTTCACCACCGCCTGCCCGGCGATGACGCGCGCGCCGTCGAAGGTGAGCGTTGGCCCGCCGTAAAGCTCCCAGCCCTTGTTCAGGGCCTCGCTGACGCGCAGGCAGAAAGAGGCGTCGTCCGGGCCGGTGAGGTAGCGATAGAGTTTCATGGTCGCACTCCGAAAACAATTATGGTTTGCGTTTCTTCTGCACGGGCACGCGGGCCACGATCTTGTCGTAATAGGCCTGCTCCATCTCCATGAACACGGGGCGGCGGCGGGTTTCGTTCAGCCGGGTGATCATGAGGTTCAGGCGCTGCATCTGGCGGTAGCGTTCGGCCTCGTCGGTCATGGCCTCCAAAAGCTCCAGCGCGGTGCGTATCTCGCGCTCGGCCTCCAGCTCCGGCGGCAGGCAGCCCGCGTTTTTCAGCACCCGCCAAGCCATCTTGAGTTCCGGCGGCACGTGGGCGTCGTCCTCCAGGTCAAGGGGCCTGCCCCGGCCGGGAAGGTCGTCGAACTCCCCGTCCTTTTGGGCTTGTTTGATGCGCTCCTCGGCGATGCGCTCGATGAAGGCCAGCGAAAGACTCATGCCCTGATGGTGCTTCGCCCGGGGCGGAAAGTCAATATTCGTCGCGGCCGCAAAATTTTCGCGCAGGGCCTTTACAATCGCGCGCGCGTGATTACCTCATCACTGCAAGGGACAGCAAGTCCCAGCCGATAAAACAAGGAACAGGAGGGAGGTCAAGCCGGTGTGCAAAGAAACGAAAATCTGGCGGATTGAGCCGCCCCTCGCACAAATCGAATAGTGCGCCGCAACAAAGAGCCCTGGAGTCCCGCCACGCGTGGACCGGAGCCAGCCGGGTGAACCGGCAGCGGCGCACAACCATTTTCTTTCCCCCGCCCCACCACCACTCTCCCGACAAGGAGCATCCCCACGCATGGCACCCTGGTATGTCGCCGTCGTCATGGGCCTCGTGGAGGGGCTCACCGAATTTCTGCCCGTCTCAAGCACCGGCCACCTCATCCTGGCCGGGCACCTCATGGACTTCACCGGCCCCAAGGCCGAGACCTTCGAGATAGCCATCCAGCTGGGCGCCATCCTTTCCGTGGTGGTGCTCTACCGTGAGCGCTTCTTCGGCCTGCTCAAAGCCAACCCGGCCCGGCCCTTTTCAGGCGCGCGCGGCATCTGGCTGCTGTTTTTGACCTCCCTGCCCGCGCTGGGCATCGGGTTCGCGCTGCACCACGCCATCAAGGCGCACCTTTTCGGGCCGCGCACCGTGGCCCTGGCCTTTGTGGTGGGCGCGCTGATGATGTTCGTGGTGGAGGCGAAGGCCGCGCGCACCGGCCGCGTGCGCCGCGTGGGCGGGCTCGACTCCTTAAGCCCGCGGCTGGCGCTGGGCATCGGGTTCTTCCAGTGCCTGGCGCTGTGGCCGGGCTTCTCGCGCTCCGGGGCCACCATCATGGGCGGCATGCTCTTGAACGTGGACCGCAAGACCGCCGCCGAGTACTCCTTTCTGGCCGCTGTGCCGGTGATGTGCGCGGCCGTTGGCTACGACATGCTCAAGAACTGGCGCCTGTTCGCCGACACAGCCGACCTGGGCTTCCTGGCGATCGGCTTCGTGGTGTCGTTCATTGCCGGCTGGGTGGCGGTGAAGGGCTTCATCGGTTTGGTTTCGCGCATGACCCTGCGCCCCTACGCGCTCTACCGGCTGGCGCTGGCCCCGGTGGTCTGGCTGTACTGGCCGGGCTGAGCCCGCCCGCGCAGCGCGCCTGTTGCGAATATTGCAATTCTGTAGCCAATGCGTTATGCTGCGCTATCGGCCGAATAGCGCCCACTATACTTTTGCAGATATTTCAGGAGGATCTTCCACATGACCCGCAAGGACCGCACCGAGGGCATCTACAGCCGTCGCGAGGTGCTCGATGATTCCGAGCGCCGCCAATATTATCAGCTCCAGCTCAAGGACCTGTTGTCCTACGCCTACCGCTATTCCGAGGACGTGAAAAAGCGTTTCGACCGCGCCCAGTTCAACGTGGACAAGTTCAAAGCGCTCTCCGACCTCAAGCACGTGCCCATCCTCAAGAAAAAAGAGCTCATCTTTTTGCAGAGCATGGGCCCGCGCCTGGGCGGCCTGCTGACCAAAGACCTGGGCGAACTGCGCCGCGTGTTCCTTTCGCCCGGCCCCATTTTCGACCCCGAAGACCGCATGGACGACTACTGGGGCTGGACCGAAGGCTTCTACGCCGTGGGTTTCCGCCCCGGCGACGTGGCCCAGATAACCCTGCCCTACCACATGGCCCCCGCCGGGCTGATGTTCGAGGAGCCGCTCAAGAACCTCGGCTGCGCGGTTATTCCCGCCGGCCCCGGCAACACCACCTCACAGCTCGACATCATGCAGAAGCTGCGCGTCACGGGCTACATCGGCACGCCGAGCTACCTGCTGCACCTGGCCCAAAAGGCGGAGGAGAGCGGGCTTTCCCTGCGCAAGGACCTGTTCCTTGAGGTGGCCTTCGTCACCGGCGAAAAATTCTCCGAAAAGATGCGCACCACCCTGGAAAAGAAGCTCGACTGCGTCATGCGCCAGGGCTACGGCACCGCGGACGTGGGCTGCATCGGCTACGAATGCTTCCACAAGTGCGGCCTGCACCTCTCCAACCGCGCCTTTGTGGAAATCTGCCACCCGGACACCGGCATTCCGCTCAAGGACGGCGAAGTGGGCGAGATCGTGGTCACGGCCTTCAACAAGACCTACCCGCTCATCCGGCTGGCCACGGGCGACCTGGGCTACATCGACCGCGCGCCCTGCCAGTGCGGCCGCACCAGCCCGCGCCTGGGCAACATCGTGGGCCGCGTGGACACCACCGCCCGCATCAAGGGCATGTTCGTCTACCCCCACCAGGTGGAGCAGGTCATGGCCCGGTTCGAGGAAATCAAGCGCTGGCAGATCGAGGTCACCAATCCCGGCGGCATCGACGAGATGGTGCTGTCCATCGAGTCCGGCGCGTTCAAGCGCGAGGAGGAGCTGCTGCACACCTTCCGCGAGCGCATCAAGCTGCGCCCCACCCTCAAGATCCTCGCCCCCGGCACCCTGCCCCCGCAGATCAGGCCCATCGAGGACAAGCGCACCTGGGACTAGCCCCGCGCCCGGAACCAGCATGTCCAACCGACCAATCCACCGCGCCCTGGCCTCTGCCCCATGCAGAAGCCGGGGCGCGGGCCCTTCGGCCCTCCAATTTTCAGGCGACCATCCCCTGGGCACCTGCCCGCCGGGAATGGCGATCGCACGCGCAAGGCGCCTGCCCCGGCCGCTGCTGCTCGCGGTGCTGCTGCTTTTTTGCGCCTGCGCGCGGCCCGCGCCCACAAATCAGCCCATGTACGTAAACTTTCTGCCCATGCCAGGCGAACTGCTCACCCACGCGGGCGACCGCCTGACGCCCGAGGCCTTTGCCGCGCAGGCCCAAAACGCCACGTACGTGCTCATGGGCGAGGCCCACGGCAACGCCTGCGACCACGAGGCCGAGCGCCGCGTCATCGCGCTGCTGGCGCAGGATGCAACCCCCGGCCTTGCTGTGGGCCTGGAGATGGTCCCGGCCCGGAACACCCCGGTGCTGCAAGAGTTTCTCGCAGGCAGGATAGCGCCGGAGGACCTGGAAAAGCGCCTCGACTGGGCCAAGACCTGGGGCCACCCCTTTGCGCGCTACCTGCCGGTGTTTCTGGCCTTGCGGAACCTGCGCCTGCCCGCAGCCGGGCTGAACGTGCCGCCCGAGGTCATCCGCAGGCTTTCCGCCGCGGCCATGAACAACGCCACCGCGAGCGACCCCGTGGCCGCCCTCCCGGATGAAGACCGCCAATGGCTGCCGGAGCGGATCATCCCCCCCGCGCCAGAGCAGTTGGACCTGCTGCGCCAGGTCATGGCCGGGCACCCGCAAGGCCGCAATGCCGACGATCCGAGGCAGTTCGCGCGTTTCACGCTCATCCAGAGCGTGTGGGACACGGCCATGGCCGAACAGGCCGTGCGCCTGCGCCGGGCCACGGGCAAACGCGTGGCGGTGCTGGCGGGCACGGCCCATGTGGAGGCGGGCCTGGGCATCGCCCGGCGCATCCGCGTGCTGGACCCCGGCGCGCAGATCCTGCTCGTTTCGCCCTGGCGCGGCGACGCGTTCGATCCGCATGACGCCGACGTGCGCGTTTACTGCCCCATCAGCTTTGAAAGCCGCATGGGCATGGTGCTGCAAGAACGCCCTACGGGCGAATGCCCGGCGAGCGAGACTGCCGTGGTGCTGGTGAGCGAGGTGCGGCGCGGCAGCCGGGCCGAAGCCGCGGGCCTGCGCCCCGGCGATGTGGTGGAGCGCGCGGGCGGCTACCGCATGCGTTCGCTCATTGTGCTGCACATGGCCGGCAGCGACGCCTACCGGGGGAAGAAGAACCTTGTGCTCACCGTGCGCCGCGGCGAAAAACGCTACAGCGTGGACCTCGGCCCGCTGGGCCCCGCGCCTGCAAACCGGAAGCAGACAGCCGGAAGCACCCCGGCCCAGCCCTAGCCATGCCGGAACTGCCGGAAGTCGAAACCATCGCCCGCACACTGGAGCCGGATGCCGTGGGCCGCGTGATTCTGCGGGTGGAGGCACCGGACCAAAGCGCCCTGTTCCCGGACGTGGAAGGCTTTCGCACCTTGGTGACAGGGCGGCGCATTGCCTCTGTGGGGCGGCGGGGCAAGCTGCTTTTGCTGCGGCTGGACCAAGGCGAGGGCACGGCAGACTGCGCCCTCATCGCCGTGCACCTGCGCATGACTGGCCGCGTTGTTGTGCTGGCGCCCGGCATGGATACCGAACGCACCCGCGCGGTGCTGCATCTCTCAGATGGCGCGCGCCTCGCCTTTGCCGATGTGCGGCGCTTCGGCAGCATGCACGCCTTTGCGGCATGCGGGCCGGGCGGCATCGACTCCTGGCCGTTTTACGCGGGCCTCGGGCCGGAGCCCCTCGACCTCACGGCCGGGGGCTTCAGCGGGCGCCTGGGCCAGGGCCGCGCGCGCATCAAGGCCCTGCTGCTGGACCAGACCGTGGTGGCGGGCATCGGCAACATCTACGCCGACGAGTCGTTATTCCGCGCGGGCATACGCCCGGACACCCCGGCCAGCGCCATTGGCCCGGAAAAACGCGCGGCGCTGTTTGCCGCCGTGGTGGCCGTGCTCACCCAGGCCATAGCCGAGAACGGCAGTTCCATCCGCGACTACCGCGACGCCCACGGCGACGCCGGCGCCTTTCAGAACCACTTCCGGGCCTATGGCCGCAGCGGGGAGTGCTGCCTTGTCTGCGGCGCAACCATGGGCTCCATGCGCGTGGCCGGGCGCACCAGCACCTATTGCCCCCACTGCCAGCCCGCGCCAAAAGGCTGAGCGAGGAAGCCGCCGCGCGCCCTCTTCCCTTTCATGGCGGGGGAGAGTATGCTTGCAAATCATCCCCCCACCAGACAGCATCGGAGGAACGACATGCTTGAAAGACCCGGCATCGTCACCATGCGCGGCAACCCGCTGACTCTCCTCGGCCCGGAAATCACCGTGGGCCAGAAGGCCCCGGACTTCAGCCTCGTCACCAACGACATGGCTAGCGTCACCGCGGCCGATTACGCGGGCCTGGCCCTGGCGCTGGTCAGCGTGCCCTCGCTCGACACCCCGGTGTGCGCGGTGGAGACGCGGCGCTTCAACGCCGAGGCCGCCAAGCTTGGCGAGGACGTGCGCATCCTCACCATCAGCATGGACCTGCCCTTTGCGCAGAAGCGCTGGTGCGGAGCCATGGGCATAGACAAGGTGGAGACCCTCTCCGACCACCGCGAGGCCTCGTTCGGGCTGAATTACGGCGTGCTCATCAAGGAACTGCGCCTGCTCGCCCGCACGGTCTTTGTGGTGAACAAGGCCGGCATGGTGACTTACGCGGAGATGGTGCGCGAGATAGGCGACGAGCCCGACTACGCGGCCGTGCTGGCCGCTTTGGCGCAGGCCGCCGCCTAGCCCGATCCCTTTCGCCCCCACGCCGCGAGGCCAGCGGCGAATCCGCAGGTCGGGCGCCGGGCTGGCCGTTCGCGCCGCCACGCATAAAAAAAGGCCGGGTTTGCGCCCGGCCTTTTGCATTGCGTGTTCGGAAAAAACCTACCCGCCGGTTTTCATCTTCTCGATAAGCCCGCGCAGGCTGCCGGCCTGGCTGGCCAGCTCGCCCACGGCCTGGGCCGATTGGTTCATG
>Ga0209467_1002010_pt1 | contig 15423 bp, 18 predicted proteins | sample Higcelwee11metaG_FD_187175 | JGI IMG/M metagenome (GOLD analysis project Ga0209467, IMG submission 187175) | Freshwater pond sediment microbial communities from the University of Edinburgh, under environmental carbon perturbations - High... | ecosystem: Environmental > Aquatic > Freshwater >...
CCAATGGAAGGGGAAGTCCTTGAATCGCCGATAACCTGCCTGAAATACATCCCGACCTGCTTATCATCCGATTCAAGGACTTCCCCTTCCATTGGGAACTCCTCGCCGCCGAACTGCTCTGTTCGGAAAGCCTGCACGACGTAAGAATTCTCGTATTCGCCCCATGCGAAGTGGATGCCGCGCATCTTTTCAGGAACCTGAGCTGCATAACCGAATCGTCAGCCCAGGCAGATTCCGGCTCCTTGTCGCCGGCGACATCCAAAATGCTTTCGGAATACCTCTCGGCCCCCTCTTCCGCGGAAACCGCGCCGATCAAGCTTTCCGAGGCCTCCTTGAAGTTAGGCGAAGTCAAGACGAGACATCCGACGAAGAGCCGACTGATGGCGGCGGCGGAAAAGCAGGCACAATCCAAATATTGATTAACTCTTTTCGCCAATATCAATACTTTTTTATATTGAAAAATTTATAGAATAGGGTTAATATTCTAAACCATGAATAATGAAGTAACACCAATATGCCGCGACGAGCTGCTGGAACCCTACGCCACGAAATTTAAGGCTATTGGCCATCCAGTCCGCTTAAAAATACTCTGCATGATCGTCCGACAGGACGTGCCCTGCGTTGGCGACCTCTGGCATTGCCTGAACCAGCCGCAGCCCGTCATTTCCCAGCATCTGGCCATACTGAAGAAAACCGGTATCGTATCTTCGGAAGTACAGAAGACAAAGCGTGTCTACTCGATAATAGACCCATTCATAAAGGAACTGGTAACCTCCATAGTAGGTACCATACTGACCGAGGAAGCAAGAGAAGCGGAAGAGGAAAAACAGACGCCCCTTTCTCCCGTTTGAACAAAAGGATTATCCGATCAGATTCTCAAGTTCTTCGCCGAAGGCCGTATCGGCGTCGGAACGTCGTATTTTTTTCGGTTCCTGACCTTTCTTGAAGATGAGGACGTAGTCTCCGGCTCCGGTTATGCCGAGATCGGCATGCCTCGCCTCGCCAGGACCATTTACCACGCAGCCCATTATGGCGACTTCGATCGGAGCCTTCAGCGAATAGAGTTTGCCCGACCAGCGAGCCAGAAAAGCGTGAGTATCGAAGGATGCGCGGCCGCAACGAGGACAGGATACGATCCTCACGCCCGCCTTGCGCAGTCCCGCGCAGCCTATTATCTCGCGTGCGGCGATCACCTCGGATTCCGTTGAGTCCGAAAGCGAAACACGTATCGTGGCCCCGATGCCATCCTTGAGCAAAGGCACGAGCGCCGCTGTATTCCTGGCGATTCCGCTTATGAGAGGACCGGCCTCGGTTACGCCCAAGTGCAGGGGATAATCGAATTTTGCCGCGAACAGTCGGTTGGCGCGTTCGACGTCTCCGGGTTCGTTCAGTTTCATCGACACCACTAGATTGGCAAATCCAAGCTCTTCGAAAACAGCCATTTCGCGTTCGGCAGCCATGACGCAGGAAGCCGCGATATCTTCGCCATCGCGAAGATCGGCCGGCAGGGAGCCAGCGTTGACGCCAATCCTGAGCGCGACAGCCTTGTCCTTGGCTTTGGCCACTACTTCGGCCGTCTTCCAGGGCGCGCCGATATTGCCCGGATTTATCCTTATCTTATCGATCGGATAGTCCATGCAGCGCAGGGCGAGACGCCAGTCGAAATGAATATCGGCAACGATGGGCAAAGGGCTTTTGGCCGCTATGGCGCCCAGCGAATCCGCGGCCGCCTCGTCGGGCACGGCAAAGCGGAGAATATCACAGCCGATCTCTTTCAGCTTTTCGATTCTGGAAAGAATAGTATGCAGTTTTGGGTCGTGTTCGTCTGTAAAAGCCGGCAACGGGTCTTTCCACATCGTCTGGATGGAAACGGGCCAGTCGCCGCCCATCATGAGGGAGCCGACTTTAACGACCTTGCTTTTATAATTCATATGGTACTTTGAGGGTCAGGCGCCGCCCGCTTGCCCGGGGCGGACATTTCTGCCGCGGGGCGGGCGGGCGGCGCCTCGGAACCGTCAGATCGCTCCGAAGGTGAAGGCCATCACGAAAAGCGCTACGGTTTCGCAGAGGCCGACAACCATCATGTAGTTGGCAAAGCCTTTGCCGGTCTCGCCGAAGGCATCGCATCCCGCCGCCGAGGCCTGTCCCTGAGCCAACGCCGACATTCCCATGGCGATTCCGCCCATGATGCCCGCGGCGCAGAGCAGAAGCGGCTCTTTCGTTGAACTGAGCATTTTGTTCATGAGGATAAACCCGTAAATCGTCTGGGTAAGGGGCGCGCCGGCAAAGGCGACCAAGAGGAAGGAAGCCTGCTTGTTGTTCATGTAGGATCTTTTCCAGGAACCGATCGCTGCCTGTCCCGCAACGGCCGCTCCAAGCGCAGAACCGATGGCAGAAAACCCGAGCACGCACGCCGCGCCGATCATGGCAATGTTCATATGATGTTCTCCTGTACGTTTCTCTCCTCGGCCGATTCGCTGAGGGGTTCATATTTATATCCAGACCATTCCATTCCCAGGTGGCTGGAAAACTCGAGAATATTGAGCCTGATGCCGTGGACGAGGACTGAGAGCACGCTCATCACGAGGTTGATGCCATGCCCCACGAAAAGAAGTACGACGGCGACAAGTCCGCCTATCAAGAAGGTGACGATGCTGCCGCCCTGCGGTCCGAACATATTCACCGCCATTCCATTGACGGTCTGAGAAATCGCCAAACCCGCCAGGCCGACTGCCCAGAGGCGGATGTAGGATACGATGTCGGCGAAGACGCTGACGACGCCCAGGAAAGTGGGGATAATCCCTTTCAGTCCATCAAGTATGGCCCTGACAAGATTGCCGCTCCAGTTTCCGAAAATGAACACCAGCAGAAATCCGCCGCCGATAAGCGCCAGAGCCCAGCCCTGCAAGGGAAAGCGCGTCGCGTCTATGACCAGGTTGAGCACCGCGTCGAACATGCCGATGACCATGGCAAGCGATCCCACCTGCGACAGGAACTTTGGATTCGGGAAATCCCGCTTGATGTTCTTTATATGAGCCAGAGAAAGCTGGAGCGCGCCTACGATGAAGCAGAATATTTTCGTATTCGTCCCAGCGTCCGGGTTGGCGCCGTTCAGCGCCGGCAGGGATAAGGTTTTCAGCATGGCGGGAAGGGATTCAAATGGAATCGCGAACCAGGTACCGGTGGCCAATCCCCATAGAATCGTCATTCCGCTCAAAACGAAAAGCAGTCTGCCGAAATCAGGGAGGGGTTTTTTTTCTCTTCTGCTCTTCAGCAGCATGGCGAAGGCGAGAGCGCACAGTATGACGCCATACCCCCCATCGCCGAATATCATGGCGAAATAGAGGGAGAAAAATCCGAGGAACCAGAGGGAAGTATCGTATTCACGATAATTGGGCACGATGCCAATAAAATCGAGCACCGGCTGGATCATGCGCACGACGGCGTTGTTTTCGACCTTCGTAGGCGGCAGTTCGTCGTCCGAAGGGTCGTCGAGAGCGATCGCCCATCCGCGCCTCATGGCTTCCTCTTTCAACGTATCAGCCACTTTCGCCGGGACATAGCCGGACAGATAGCGGAGCGTATCATCCTGGGGCATGCCGGCGCGAAGGCTTTCGATCGTCAGGGCCGATTCGATCCGCCTGATTTCACGATCGATGGCTTCGACATTATACGCTAGACGCCCGAGTTCCGATTTTTTCTCAGCGAGGCTTTTCTCGCACTCGGAAATTTCTTTTTCAAGGCTGGAGAGGTTCAATTCGGGAAGTCTGAATTCCTCGAATCCGGCGGGAACCTGGCCCTCGCCAAGCAAGGCTATTCTCGCCTTCCCTTTTGGGGCAAAGAGTCTGATGTAATCCGTGCCTTCGCCGATTTCCGCGATCCGCTGCGGCTGACCTTCCAGAAGTCTGATCGTGATGCCTAACTGCCTGAGCTCGTCGAGGAGTTCGGGGGTAAATTCTCCCCAGCTGCGTATTCTGTCAGTTTCCCTGCTGAGGTCAGAGATTCTGTCCTGAAGAGCGGAGACGGCGGTTTGGTTCGATATGGTAGAATTAATTATATCAATCGCTCTGAGCGCCGTATCGGGAACGCCGATCTTCTTCTTGTCGAGGTTCGAAACCAATATGCCTTTGGTGTTCTGAGCGTTCCTCAATGCCGTTTCGAGGGCGGAACATGACTCTCCTGAACTCTGGAATTTCTCGATATGGACAATCCCAAGCTTACGCAGGTAAATTGGCGCGGCATGCACGTCCTTGTTGAGGAGGATGAGAAGAAACTTTTTCATCGGTGCGATCATTCTTCACGTCCCTCTACTTTTTTCTTGGATATCTTCCCTCGGACGACTTGGGCCGTCTGTTGGTCTCCCAAATAGATTCGAATCATCTTAATCGCGTTCTGCGTTTCCGGGATTTTTACCTTTTCGAAGAGATTCACCCGCTGGTTCGTTATGCGAAGCTCGGCGGCGAGCAGGTTTTTCTGCTTTTCCACGACCTGGAATTCCGCGTCGGTCAAAAGAACCTGCTTCATGAGCTGAAGCGCCCTGTCCACCCAGAGAGGCTTCTGGAAATAGTCGTAGGCGCTCAGCTCAAATTCCGCATCCTCGAAAACCGGTATCATAACCCCCGCGATATTGCCCTCGGAAGTTCTGATCGATTTGAGCGAGAGGAGCGGCATGCCCGAAGCGGATCTGGCTGCATCATCTTCGGAGAAAACGGCGACCCAGGACGAAAACTGCCGTTCAAGCGATTCTTTTGTGGCAATCAGCTGGGCAAGGCGCGCTTCCACGCCTCGTATCTCCATCTGGAGCTGCTGTTTCTTGAGCTGGAGCGTCGGAAGATACCTCTGGTACATTTTGAGGGCGTCTTTCTGCTTTTTCAGCTCGTTCTTGGTCAGCTTTATCTTGGCCATAGCCCTTGTCTCCGAATCCCCTACTCGTTCTTGCTTGTTTTTTCCGTTCCGGCAACCTGTGAAGCCGGCCAGAATTTCTGAATCAAATCCGATCTCAGTCCCGTCTCCCTCGGTTCAAAGCAGGAGGCAAGGATTTCCCATCCCTCGTCGAGGGCTTTTTCCAAGGGAATGTTGACGGAAAGATCCATCATCTTCGTCTCGAACTGCTCTCCGTACTTGAGCAGTTTCTTGTCCCATGCTGTCATCTGGAAACCCATGGATTTTTTCTCGAGCGTATCGCGGTAGGCCGCGAAAAGCTTGATCATGCCGTCCATGATGGCGCGATGATCTTCTCGTGTCTTGCCGTTGACCATCTGCTTCAGGCGCGAAAGCGATCCGAAGGGCTCGATTCTGCCCCCATGGAGGTAGAACTGACCTTCGGTGATGTATCCTGTATTGTCGGGAATCGGGTGGGTGACATCGTCGCCCGGCATTGTCGTGACGGCAAGTGTCGTAATGGAACCGGCGTCGGCGAAATCGACGGCCTTTTCGTAGCGTGCGGCAAGCTGGGAGTAGAGATCGCCCGGGTAGCCGCGATTGGAAGGCACCTGTTCCTGCGTTATAGCGATTTCCTTGAGCGCGTCGGCGAAGTTCGTCATGTCGGTGAGAAGGACAAGGACATTTTTACCCTTGAGGGCGAACTTTTCGGCGACCGCCAAGGCTATATCGGGAACCTGGAGGCACTCGACGACGGGGTCCGCGGCCGTATGGACGAACATGATCGTCTTGGCGAGAGAACCGCCTTCTTCCAGCGTATCCCTGAAGAACAGATAATCGTCGAATTTCAGGCCCATGCCGCCAAGGACGATAAGATCGACTTCGGCCTGCATGGCGATGCGGGCCAGCAGCTGGTTATACGGTTCACCTGATACGGAGAAAATCGGGAGCTTCTGGCTTTTGACGAGCGTATTGAAAAGATCGATCATGGGTATGCCGGTGCGTATCATCTCCCTGGGGATGATGCGCTTGTAGGGGTTAACCGAAGGACCGCCGATCGTGATCATATTGTCGCTCAGGACGGGTCCGCCGTCGCGCGGCTCCCCTGCTCCGTTGAAAATCCTTCCCATCAAGTTGTCGGAAAAACTGACCTGCATAGGATGGCCTAAAAAACGGACTTCGTCGCCCGTGGAGATACCTCTGCCGCCGGCGAAAACCTGGAGAAAGACAAGATCCTTGTCCAAGCGGATGGTCTCAGCGAGGGAGAGCCCGTAGCGGCTCGTCACTTCGGCCAGCTCGCCGTAGGCGATATTGTCGGCGCGGACTGAGATCACGTTTCCGGTGATCGATTCTATATGCGAATAGACTTTATTCATCGTTTACTCCAGTCTCGCGAGGATGCTTTTAGCCTCGGCATCGTATTCCGGCTTGCGCTCCGCCAATGCTTTCTCGATCTTGGCGAGCGACAACCCGTAAAGTTCGGAGCTTTCCTTGGAGCCATTGAGATCCATGAAAACCTGGCGAACTTCATAGAACCAGGAGCGGGCGTCTTCCTTGTCCTTCACCTGCAGGGCGGCGGCGAGGATGCTGAGTACGAGGCGGAACATCTTTCTCTGCCGTTCCGGTGAAACGGACGAGTCCACCGGGTCGAAGGAGTTCTGCTGCAGATATACCGCATCCAGGAATTCGCCCTTGAGATAGACAGTATAATCTTCAAGGCTCGTTCCTTCTTCGCCGACTACCTTCATCATGGCCCCAACCTCGGCGCTCCGCTCGAGGAAGGAATGGGCATACTCAACCGTTTCCTTGGGCATGATTCCGGGGTATTTCGACCAGGAATCGAGTGGATGGATGGCCGGATACTTGCGAGCGTCGGAACGTTCCCTCGAAAGGCCATGGAAAGCCCCGACAACCTTGAGCGTCGCCTGGGTTACCGGTTCCTCGAAATTGCCGCCCGCGGGGGAAACCGTACCGCCGATGGTCACCGAGCCGAAACTGCCGTCCGCCAGGCGAACGATGCCAGCGCGTTCGTAGAAGGCCGCGATTACCGATTCGAGATAGGCGGGGAAAGCTTCCTCGCCGGGGATCTCCTCCAGACGTCCCGACATTTCGCGCATGGCCTGAGCCCAGCGGCTTGTCGAGTCCGCGAGAAGAAGCACGTTGAGTCCCATCTGACGATAGTATTCGGCAAGCGTGACGGCCGTGTACACGGAAGCCTCCCTGGAGGCTACCGGCATGCTCGAGGTATTGCATATGATGATGGTGCGTTCCATCAGCGATTTTCCCGTGCGGGGGTCGGTGATTTCCGGAAATTCCTTCAGGGTCTCGACCACTTCTCCGGCGCGCTCGCCGCAGGCCGCCAGGATGACGATATCCACGTCGGCATAGCGGCTGGTGACTTGCTGGAGCACCGTCTTGCCGGCGCCGAAAGGCCCAGGAATGCAGTACGTGCCGCCCTTGGCCACGGGAAAGAAGGTATCGATGATCCTGGTCTTGGTTACCATGGGCTGATCCGGCTTGAGCCGCTCGACATAACAGTCGATGGCGCGCTTAACCGGCCACGAGAAGACCATGCTCAGATTCTTCTTCGTTCCGCGAGCATCCTCGACGACGGCGATTGTCTCGTCGATAGCGTATTCTCCCTTCTCGGCTACGCTCACTATCTTCCATTCGCCGAAAAAATCGAAAGGAAGCATTATCCTATGGGTAAAATGCCTTTCGGGAACCGAACCGATAGAATCGCCCCGGCGAAGGCTGTCGCCTGCCTTCGCTGAGGGCGTGAAGGTCCATTTCAGGGATCTGGAAAGTGCCTTGAGATAAACGCCCGATTCGAGGAAGTATCCGGTTTTTTCGGCGATCTGCGGAAGAGGATTCTGGAGCCCGTCATAGATCTGCCCCAGCAAGCCCGGCCCCAGTTCGACGGAAAGCATCAGGTCGGTGAACTCGACGCCGTCGCCGATGCGAATGCCCTTTGTCATCTCGTACACCTGAACCTGGGCTTCGCTGCCCCTTATCCTGATGACTTCGCTCTTCAGCTTTTTCTCGTTGGAAAGAATATAGGCCACTTCGTTCATGGCCACATTGCCTTCAAAACGAACGGAAACCATATTCCCGTTAACCGCAACCACGCGCCCGCTTTTTTGGCTCATGCCTTTTCTCCCAGGTTATCTGTTTCGGCAGTTCGGGATGCCTTGTCGAGGATGTCGCCATAAAGACGACGATATCCGACGCTCCCGGTCTCGGCGTTCAGCCGCTCAAGTCGTTCGTTAATCGCCAGCTTCAGCCTATAGGCGATGATAAAATCGAGATCAAATGATGACAGCGACGAAAGCCTCTCTATCGCGTTCCAGCGTTCCCTCTCCAGATTGAGTTCGGCCTGGTAGGGATCATCGATCGCGAAACATGAGGCGGCTATGCTTTCAGCCTCATCCGAACGCTTTGAGGGTCTTATGAATTCGTCCTCGCTGCGATTTTGCCGCCTGGCTCTCAGCCGGGCTAGCCCGTTCCGGAAGGTTCGTTCCCAAGCCACGAAACTGGATAAAAAAGACGACTTCATTCTTTCGGGAACCCGGTCGCTGTCCAAATACCCGATGGCTGAGACGGTTTCCGCATAGTCCTTAGGGGACATATTCCTCTCGCAGAGTATCAGAAATTCGTCTCCCGACATGGGTGGCGTTGCCCCAAACAGCAAACCAGGCAATGTCGCCGACAAAAACCAGTAACGGCTCACGAAAGCTTGTCCTCCGCGAGGGAAGCCTTGACGCATTCGGCGAGCCGCGCGTTCACTCGGGAAGCCAGAATCTCGGCGACGGATTCGGCCGAAAAATCGTACTGCGCGGATGAAGCTTGAACCGCGACCCGGAATCCCGCGTCGATGCCATCGAAGGGCTTAAACTGGACGCCTTTGCCAAGTTCCTTGGAAAGCCTGTTGGCAAGCGCGCCATCCAGGGAATTCAAGGTTTCGGAAGGCAGAAGGACGCTGAGGTCGCCTTCGGTTTCTTTGGCGATGGATTTAAGGAGCTCGGGAAGCAGCGAGGCTATGAAAGCGGAATCCATAACATCAGAGCTGGTCGTCAGGATGGCATTACGCATAAAATCCTGAACCTTGCCCCTCAGCGCGAGGATAGTATCCCTGGAAGCCTGGACAAGAGCCAGCCTGGATGCTTTTTCCATGGCTTCAATCCTGGTCTTCGCCCCGGCTTCGAGCTCGACGGCTTTTTTCTCCGCCTTGCTCGCGATGGCTTCGGCCTTTTTTTCCGCGTCCGCAATAATCCTTTCGGCTTCGGCGCGGGCTTCGTCCACTCCCTCGGCCTTAATTCTATTGAGAAGTTCCTGAACTTGTAGTTCCATACGGCTGCTATCCTTGTCTCGCGACGATTGTATTGGAATTTGAAGCTATCCAGCTCGCTTTAGGGCATTGTCTTTTATATTCTTGAATTCGATGATCGTCAATCCTTATTAGGGTATTTTACCGATGTTTCCCTGGAATGGGCTTGACATAGCAAGCTAAAAATTATACATATCCAATGCTGAATCGAGACCGTCGTTTTGCGACGGCCTGATCGCGACCGTCGTATAACGGCTATTACCCCAGCCTTCCAAGCTGGAGACGTGGGTTCGACTCCCATCGGTCGCTCTATCCTAAACGGTTTTTATTTTCTTCACCCCCACGACCAACAGCCATAGTAAAAGCGAGAATTCCGCGATCATTTGCAGGACAGAGAAGGGCATATCGACTGCGGCCATGAATCGGGGGAAAAAGAAGTAGTTGAAGAAATCAGCCACATAGCTGAGGCAGGCGCCGATCAGCAGGAAACCCAGAACCTTAGGCATGAAGCCGGATTTAATCACAAGCAGGCCGAGTGGCAAAAGTCAGAGCGCCCAGAACAATGCAGCCATCTTTTCCCCATGCTGAAGCAAGTCAAGAAAGAACATGGCCATAGCCTTGAGCTGGACTGGCGAGAAAGCTGACAGGTAGCCCTTCCCGTCCAGCAGCAGGATCGCGGCTACCTGATTCAGCCTGGCGAGAAAGGATACCGAGACGCCAGCAATCACAAGGAAAACCATCAGCCTCGCCCAATCCCTGTTTACCTGGCGGAACAGCTTGTACAGCGCGTTCACCAGAAAAAGAAAACAGATATGACCGATGAGACAGCTGACGAATCGCAAGCGGAACACGATGCCGGATTCCTGGATCCTCCTTACTGTTTCCTCAACAGTGCCGCTTACAAAGAAGTTCTTGTTTATGTATTCCATGCCAAAAAGGTAGAATACCGCTATCGCCAGATACCACAGCCCGGCGATCCTCGCCGTTTTTTTCTCCGCGTCCATTGATTTCTCCTTATCTAGCTTTTATCGCTCTTGCGTTTTCGCGACTTTAGAGGTAAACTCTATAGTGTAATTACGAAGTTGTCAAGATTTATTTACACTGCACCGTGTAGGTTAATCAAAAATGGAAAAATCGATGAATAGTTTTGAAAGACTGGTGAAAAAACGGGATACCAGCGTCAAGCATAAATCCATCCTCGATGCCGCCGCGAGGGCTTTTCTGGATGAGGGCTATGACAATGCGAGTATGGACCGGATCGCTGAAATCGCCGGGGCATCCAAGCGGACGGTATATAACCATTTCCCGAGCAAGGAAGACTTGTTTCAGGCTGTTATCGACCAGTTCGGGCAGGAAATGCATTCATTGAAGCTGATAATCTATGATCCTGCCCGGACCTTGGAAGAGCAGCTTTCCGAATTTGTCGATGCCGAGCTTGCCGTAGTGAATAACCCTACGTGGCTGGGGCTTATTAAAGTACTGCTGACGGTGTTCATCCGCGCCCCCGAACTCGCTCAAAAGGCCATGTCCCGGCATACAAGCTCCGAAGACGGCATTACCGTCTGGGTGCGCGCCGCCGCTCAGGACGGAAGGCTTTCGATTGAAGATCCCTCCGTGGCCGCAAGCGTCTTTACAGCCATGATGGGCGGAGCCTTTACCTGGCCTGCCATATATAGGGGCGGTCTGGACCCCGGCATAATCCCGACGCTGAAAAAAGAGATCATTGATACTTTTCTCTGCAGATACCGAAAGTCCTGTGACATTCATTGAAAGAGGTTCTTTCATGAGCACCGAATTAGTATCGTTTTTATCTCGCTATATCACTATATCTGAAGAACTTGCGAATGTTTTTCTTAACAGCTCCTTCGTAAAAAAGTTCCCCAAGGGAACAGTCCTGTTGCGCGAGGGAGACGTGGCGCTAAAGAGCTATTTCATCCTGAAAGGCTGTATCCGCAACTATGTGCTGAAGGATGGCGACGACAAGACCATCAATTTCTTCATCGAGGAAGAAGCGATAATCCCCATAGGCTATGGAAAGAATCTTCGTTCCGAACATTTTCTCGAGTGTCTTGAAGACACCGTAGCGGTAGTGGGCACGCCCGATGAGGAAGAGAGAATACTCGCAGAATATCCCGAGCTGAAGTCGGTATGCCTGGCTATGTCGGAGATAATGGCGGCGAAGCTTCAGGAATGCCTCGCGCGCTACAGGACCTCTACGCCCGAGGAGCGCTATAGGGATTTAGCGGAAAAGCGGCCGGATTTGCTCCAGAGGATTCCCCAATATCAGATAGCCAGTTTTCTGGGGATAAAACCCGAATCCTTGAGCAGAATACGCAAGAGGCTTTCTCGCCCGACGAGGAAGTAAAATATTCCCGATCGTTCTTAACCTGGATCAATGACATCCACGATGGTATTGCCTATTCTTCCCCTATCTTTCATTGAGAAAGATTATAGGCGCAGCATTCAGGAAGACAGTTATTTTATTCTTTTTAAAGGGGTTTTTATGGCAAAGAAATTATCTCTCGTGGAACAGAAAGTGAATACGAAGCTCATCATAATGTCCGCATGGATCGCTCTGCTGTGTCTCTATATTTATTGCGACATCTTTTCGCTGTATCGGCCCGGAACCATCGACAGCATTACAGGCGGTAAGATGGGATTTCTTGATATTTCACAAGTGAGTCTTTTTTCCGCGTCGCTATTGATGGTTATTCCAAGCATCATGATTCTAGTCTCTACGCTCGCGACCGCAAAAGTTAGCCGAATCATCAATCTAGTAACCAGCGCAGTCTATCTTCTGGTAAATATCGGCAATCTTGTCGGCGAAACCTGGGCCTATTATTATCTGTTTGGACTGCTTGAAATCGGGGTGGTTATCTTCATCTTCGTCATTTCGCTTCGATGGCCAAAAGAGCCTGATGTAATCGTTGCCTGAAAATCGTATCTCGAAGCGGTCATCGGCCATAATCCTTTTTTACCAGCACCAAAACCAGCGGAACGGCGAAACAGAGGAAAACAACTATGAATGATGAAAGCATCGAGTATTGAAGGGCCGGACTCATCGACCCCTGGGGGCGGATTATCTGCATCAATACTCTCGTAAGCCATAGTATACATGTCGCCCCCAGGACGATCGCGATCGAGTATTTATTTGCCTTGTTCCCAATTACCAGCAGTATATTCATCAACCCAAACAGGACGAGAGCGAGTGAAAAAAAGGTATTTATCGCCTGTACCGCGATGATCAACTCTGTCGCGCGCGCATCGATATAGGAATACCATTTCCAATCCTTCGGGACGAAAAAATGCCAGATGCCGAAGCCTATGGAAGCCGAGCTTCCGATTGCGATCAAAATTCTTGCCAGCGGATTGCCCATTCATTCACTCCTCGTAATAGCGGCTTCGATCAGGATGATACGCGAAATGCCGGGTGTAATCAGTCACTTCGGCGACACCTTCCGCGCGAAGCAGCATCGCCGCGCGTTGGCCGCCCTCGGTACGCACGAGCACGAATCGGGCCTCTCCGCCGATATTTTTTGGATCGAGAAGAGCTGGAAGTATGAAGAAGAGGCTTCGGTCCTCGAGCCAGGCGTTCTCCTTCTGGAGCATCGCGGCGTTGAGCCTTGCGTATTCTCGCCTACCCATGGAATCCGTCGAAATTATCTCGATGCCGCCGGCGGGATTGGGCCTTACCAGCATTTCGATGATACAGGTGTTCCGTCCCTTATCATCGATGCATGCGTAGCGAAGCATCTGGGTTTCCTCCAAAGTTTCCAGAGCCTCGAGATGGGGTGTGAAAGATGAGGCCAGAGTCAGGCAGCATGCGAGCAGGAGTGATCTCCTCGCTTCCATATCTTATTTCCTTCCATAAGCGGCTAAAACTGTCGCCGAACGCGAAGCGAAAGTTCCGTCTGACAGGCGGCATATTTTCATGATCGATGCTCCGAGGAGTACGGCAAGTATCCCCTCGCCCTTCGCGGCATCGTCGGTTGGGGATTCGCCGCTCCCAGCCGCTGCCAGAGCGGTTTTTATGCCCAGTATCGTTTCCTTCGCGCGGGCTTCCAGTTCTGGCGCTACGCTTTTCTTCGTCAACGCCTCCACGATTATGGCAAAATAGAGCGGCGACGGGCCGGAAAGGGCGAAACCCGCGAAAGAGCCGAAGCCTTGGGGCTCCGCGCCCTGAGGAAGGGAACGTATCAACAGTTCGGCCGCGTCGAGAGCCATGTCCACAAGCGTCGCGAATATCGCTTCCTTGGTAGGGAAGTAATGATAGACCAGCCCATAGCTCAAAGCGCATCGCTTGGCTATCTCCTGCATCCGCGTCCCGTTGAAACCGTTCTCAACGAAGACATGCAGAGCCGCATCCAGAATTGTCTTTCGCCTTTCCGCATGGAGGGCGTCATTGGCTTCCTGGGTTCGTGGCGACATAGCGCCTCCTTTTGATTGACATATTTGTCAACATATATCTTGAACTAAAACTTGTCAATGCAGATTTAGCGGAAGCCACATATGTTCGATACCGCACAGACCTTTCCCGCTTCCCTTATTTACTATTGCGAGATAACGATGATGAAAACAAACGAGCATAGGGATCGAGGCTTTCTCGACGAGATCGCGCACAGGGTAATGATCGAGCGGGGACTTGCTCCCGATTTTCCGCGCGCGGCGCTCGCCGAACTCGAGAAAATCACGGGGCCGGCGATCGAAACCGGCGCCACGGCTTTAGCTGACGCCCGCAATCTTCTCTGGTGTTCCCTCGATAACGACGATTCGCGAGACCTCGACCAGCTTACAGCCGCCGAATCATCGGACAATGGCGAGGCCAGGATACTGGTGGCAATCGCCGATGTTGACGCCATCGTCAAAAAACAATCCGCCATCGATCTTCATGCGCGGCAAAACACGACATCCGTCTATACGGCTTCCGAAGTCTTTCCCATGCTTCCAGAAAAACTTTCCACAGATTTTACTTCGCTCAATTTTAGCGCCGATCGTCTCGCCGTGGTGATTGATATGACGATCGACCCAAAAGGCGCCATACAGCGCTCTTCCCTTTATAGGGCGAAGGTACGTAACCGGGCGCGGCTCTCCTACAACAGCGTGGCGGCCTGGCTCGATGGCAGCAGTCCCATTCCGCAGGAAATAAGCTCCGTCGCCGGCATGGAAGAGAGCCTTCGCCTGCAGGATTCCATGGCGCAGAAGATGAAGAAACTGCGGCACGAACAAGGCGCGCTCGTGCTCGAAACGATCGAGGCAAAGCCCGTTTTTATGGGCGATACCCTCGTCAACCTGGAACCGGATACGCGTAACCGGGCAAAAGAAATCATAGAAGAATTCATGATAGCCACGAACGGCATTACCGTTCGTTTTCTTGCCTCCAAACATTTCCCCGCTATTCGCAGGGTCGTCCGGACGCCCAAGCGATGGGATCGAATAATGGCGATCGCCGCCGAACGCGGCACGACCTTGCCCCTTAAACCCGATCCGAAAGCGCTGGAAAGTTTTCTGGCGGCATCGAAAAAGACCGACCCGCTTCATTTTCCCGACTTGTCCCTCAGTATCATCAAGCTACTCGGCAGAGGCGAATATGTCGTCCAGGCGCCAGGAAGCCCAAGCGAAGGGCATTTTGGCCTCGCCGTGGGGGATTACGCGCATTCCACGGCGCCGAACCGCCGGTATCCGGACCTGATCACCCAAAGACTGCTGAAGGCCGCCATCGAAGGACTACCCCTTTCCTACTCTATCGAAGAACTCGAGATTCTCGCGCGGCATTGCACCGAATCCGAGGATGCGGCCCAAAAAGTCGAGCGGCAGCTCATCAAGTCGGCAGCGGCGATCCTCCTCGAGAAAAGGATCGGCGACCTTTTCGATGCCATCGTCACCGGCGCGTCCGATAAGGGCACATGGGTGCGCATCTCCGAACCTCCCCTCGAAGGAAGGCTTGAACAGGGGTTTGAGGGGCTGGACGTGGGGCAAACCCTACAGGTCCAACTGATCAGCGCCGATGTGGAGCGCGGTTTTATAAACTTCAAACGCATACAGTGATTTTTAAAGGAGTCCATCTTGAGCATTATCGCGATGAAAGACGACACGAAAATTTATTACAAGGATTGGGGCAGCGGGCAACCTGTGGTTTTCTGTCACGGCTGGCCCCTCAATTCCGACAGCTGGGAAGCGCAGATGGTATTCCTCGCTTCCAATGGATTCCGCTGCGT
>Ga0209467_1002012_pt1 | contig 15405 bp, 13 predicted proteins | sample Higcelwee11metaG_FD_187175 | JGI IMG/M metagenome (GOLD analysis project Ga0209467, IMG submission 187175) | Freshwater pond sediment microbial communities from the University of Edinburgh, under environmental carbon perturbations - High... | ecosystem: Environmental > Aquatic > Freshwater >...
CAGGGCCAGGCCCACGTGGGCGAAGACCTGCATGAGCGTGAAGCCCAGCGAGATGTTCACCGCCACGCAGAACATGGCCACCAGCACCGGCGCGCGCGTGTTCTCCAGGGCATAGAACGCGCCCACCAGCGGCCGCACCAGGGCGATGGCCGGCAGGCCCGCGCCGTAGGCCATGAGCGCCCCGGCCGTGGCGGCCACGGCGTCGGGCCCGAAGGCCCCGCGGCCGAACAAGAGCGCGATGAGCGGCGCGGCCAGGGCGATGAGCCCCGCCGTGGCCGGCAGGCTGATGAACAGGGACAGGCGCATGGCCGAGCGGACCACGCCGCGGAACTCGTCCAGCTCGCCGGAGGCCGCCAGGCGCGAGAGGCTGGGCAGCGCGGCGGTGCTCACCGCCAGGCCGAACACGCCCAGCGGGAACTGCACCAGCCGGTCGGCGTAGTAGAGGTACGAGATGCTGCCCACGGGCAGGAACGAGGCGAGCAGCGTGCTCAAGAGCAGGTTGATCTGGTACACGGCCGAGCCGAGCACCGAGGGCAGCATGAGCCGGCCCATGCGCAGGACCGCGGGGTCGCGGAAGCGCCACGGCCCGCGCCAGGAAAAGCCCAGCCGCGCCAGGTACGGCTGCTGGAACAGCCACTGCCCCAGGCCCGAGGCCAGCACGCCCCAGGCCAGGGCGTAGGCCACGTTCACCCCGAAACGCCAGCCGATGAGCGCGGCCGCGATGAACCCGATGTTCAGGATGCACGGGGCGAAGGCCGGGGCGAAGAAGTGGTCCATGGCGTTCAGGATGCCCATGCACAGGCCCACGGCCGAGATGAAGATGATGAACGGGAAGCAGATGCGCAAGAGGTTCGCCGTGGCGGAGAGCAGCTCCGGGTTGCGCCCGAAGCCCGGGGCGATGAGCGCCGTGACCTCCGGCGCGAAGCACATGGCCAGGGCCGTGATGACCGAGAGGATGCACACCAGCCAGGCCAGCACCGAGCGGGCCATCTCCTGGCCGCGCGCCTCGCCCTCCTCGGCCCGCACGCGGGCGAAGGTGGGGATGAAGGCCATGGTCAGCGAGCCCTCGGCGAACAGGCTGCGCAAAAGGTTGGGGATGCGGAAGGCCACGAAGAAGGCGTCGGCGAAGAGGCCCGCGCCGAGCGCGAAGGCCGTGATCAGGTCGCGCACGAAGCCCAGCACGCGCGACACCAGGGTGGCCGCGCCCACGGTGGCCGCGCGCCGGGCGATCTGGCGGGATTCCACGTTCATCTGCCGCGCGTATAGCCCATGCGCCCGGCCCTGTCATCCCGCATCAAGACCTGCGGGAGCGGAGCCTAGGGCTCGGGCGCGTCGAAAAACGGCCGCTCCACCTTGGCGCGGATCTGGTCGCGGATGGCGCGCACCTGGGCGAGGCGCTCCTCGCGCGTGCCCGTGGCCGCGGCCGGGTCCGGGAAGGGCCAGCGCCAGCGCCGCGTCAGGCCCGGAAACACCGGGCAGCGCTCGCCGCCGTCCTCGCACACCGAGATGACGTAGTCATACAGCCGGCCCTGGCGGAACAGTTCGAACACGCTCTGGGGCTTCTTGTCCGAGAGGTCGAGGCCAAGCTCGGCCATGACCTCCACCACCAGCGGGTTCACGGCCTCGGCGGGCTCCAGCCCGGCGCTCTCCACCTCGAAGGCGTCCCCGGCGAAGGCGCGCAGAAAGGCCTCGGCCATCTGGCTGCGTGCGGAATTGTGGACGCAGACGAACAGCACGCGCAGTTTCTCCATGATGCTCCCTCCCTGGCGGCCCGGCATGGGGGCCTCTTTCCCACATACCGCAAAACCGCGCCGGCGCAAGGCGCCGCGCCCCGGCGTCACGCAACTGTCGCACAACTGTAGCCCGGTCGCGGCAGAGGGCCGCAGGCCCAAGGTCGAAGGCCGAAGCCGGTTGGGCTTGACTTTGCGCGCCGATGATGATGCCAAGCGCCATGCACGCCCATGCCTCATCCCCGGTCCGGGGGCGACTCGCGCCCAGCCCCACGGGCCTGCTGCACCTGGGCAACGCCCTGGCCTTCCTGCTGGCCTGGCTGGGCGCGCGCTCGGCCGGCGGCCAGCTTGTGCTGCGCCTGGAGGACATCGACCCGGAGCGCTCGCGGCCGGAGTTCGCGGCGGCCATCATCCGCGATCTGCGCTGGCTGGGCCTGGACTGGGACGAGGGCCCGGACCTCGGCGGGGCCTTCGGCCCATATGTTCAGAGCCAACGGCAGCACCACTACGAAGCCGCCCTCGCGGAACTTGAGGCGGCGGGCCGCGCCTACCCCTGCTTCTGCACGCGCAAGGAGCTGCGCCAGCTGGCCAGCGCGCCCCACGCGGGCGACGGCTCGCCGGCGTACCCGGGAACCTGCCGGGCGCTCACCCCGGAGCAGCGCGCCCGCCTGGCGAAAGTCCGCCGCCCGGCCCTGCGCCTGGACTGCACGCAGGGCGACGGCGCGGCCATCGCCTTTTGCGACCGCATCGCCGGGCCGCGGGAGATGACGCTCGCGGCCTGCGGCGGGGACTTCGCCCTGCGCCGCTCCGACGGGGTGGTGGCCTACCAGCTGGCCGTGGTGCTGGACGACGCGGCCATGCGCATCACCCAGGTGGTGCGCGGCGACGACATCCTCGCCAGCACGCCCAGGCAGATCTTTTTGCAGCGGCTCTTCGGCCTGCCCGAGCCCGGGTACGCGCACCTGCCGCTTGTGCTGGACCACGAGGGCGAGCGCCTGGCCAAGCGCCACGACGCCCTGACCCTGGCCGCCCTGCGGGAACGCGGCGTGCGGCCCGAAGCCGTGGCCGGATTCCTGGCCTGGCGCGCGGGCCTCACGGCCGCGCCGCGCCCGGCCGCGCCCCGTGAGCTGGCGGAATGCTTCGCTTTCGCGCGCGTCCGGCGCGAGGCCATCGTCCTGCCGCCGGACGTGGTCGGGGAACTGCTGCGGCCTGCCTGAGCAGCCGGGCCCTCACCCGTGCGGGGCGGCGCCTCTTGACCGGTCCAGAGGGCGAAAGCCCTCCGGCCGCCGGAGGCATGCGAAAGCCGCGGCGGCGTGGTTCGTGTCCGGGCTCCGCAGGCCGGCGGCAGCCGTTGGCTGAGCGCTCTTGCGCGAAGCTTACGGATGGCGCCGGCAGCAATAGGGCCTCGCCCCTTGGAGCCCCGTCGCTCTTGCGGCGTGGCCCCCTGAAAAGGACGCGGACTGAACCCCGAAGGAGGCCTGCTGCGCGCAGTCCACGTGGCGGACCGCGCCGGGCCTCGCCGGGTCGTCCGGGAACCAGCGCTTCTTCCGCCACACGGCCACGTTCACCAGGCCGATGAGGATCAGCCCGGTCATGCAGGCGTGCCGCCCGGAAAGGAAGCCACGGCCAGGCCGAGCATCACGAGCGGGCCGATGACCCGGTTCTGCGCCAGCGAGAGCGCCGGCACGCGGCCGTTTCTGGACACCTGGCCCATGAGTTCGCAGCGCACCGTGGCCAGGAGCGGTTTCTCAGCCCTTGCGCAGCTGGTCCACCAGGTCGCGCAGGGGCTTGCCGTCGGGATTCCTGGCCATGGGGTTGAGCAGCAGCAGCTTCTCCCAGGCGGCCAGGGCCCCGGGACGGTCCTTGGCGTCGTGCAGCAGCACCACGCCCTTGTTGTACAGCGCGTTCTCGTGGCGCGGGTCGAGCTTGAGGGCCGCGTCAAAGGACTCCACGGCCTTCTGCGTGCTGCCGGACTCGCGGTGCATGATGCCCAGGTCGGTCCAGACGTCCGCGCCCACCGGTCCGAGCACCACGGCCTTCTCGTAGGCCGCCACGGCCTTTCCCGGCTGCTGCGCGTCGAAGTACAGGTTGCCCAGGTCCACCCACAGGGCCTGGTCGCCGGGCTTGCTTGCCACGGCCTGCTCCAGCTCGGCGATCTGCGCCGCCACCTTGGGCGGGATGGCCGCCGGCGACGCCTGGCCGGGCTGTCCGGAAGCGGCCGTGGCCTGGGCGGCGGGCTGCGCGCCCTGGCGCAGATCCATGAACACCGAGCCGAGATAGAAGCCCACGGCCAGGGCCGCCACGGCCACGCCGATGAGATGTGCCGTGCCGTATGTGCGCGCGGTTTCCGCCACGTGTCTCTCCTGATCGCCCCGCCGGCGCGGGGGGCTATGGGTTGAGCAGACCGCGCGCGGCCATGCGTCCGGCCTACAGATACGCGTTGAACAGGAAGCCCACCAGCAGGATGCCCGCGCCCACCGTGCCGAAGAAGGCGATCAGCAGCCGGGGCTTGAGCACCTTGCGCAGGATCACGGCCTCGGGCAGGGAGAGCGCGATGACGGCCATCATGAAGGCCAGCACCGTGCCCAGCGCCGCGCCCTTTTCGAGCAGCGCGTGAATCACCGGCACGATGCCCGCCGCGTTGGAGTACATGGGGATGCCGATGGCCACGGCCACGGGCACGCTCCACCAGGCGTCCCTGCCCATGACCGCGGCCAGCGCGGCCTCGGGCACGTAGCCGTGGATGCCCGCGCCCACCGCGATGCCGGCCACGACCCAGAGCCAGACCCTGCCCACGATGTCGCGCACGGCGCGGCCGCCGGCGTCCAGGCGGTCGGCCCAGGCGAGCTCCTCCACGCCGTTCTCGCCGCCGCTTTCGCCGCCGCTTTCGCGCACCAGACGCACCCAGTCCTCCACCTGCGCGTCGAGCTTCATGCGGCCGATGGCGAAGCCGGAGACCATGGCCACCGCCAGCCCGGCCCCCATGTACAGGGCCGCCACCTTCCAGCCCAGCAGCCCGTACAGCAGCACCACCGCGATCTCGTTGACCATGGGCGCGGACACCAAAAAGGAGAAGGTCACGCCCAGCGGCACCCCGGCCGAGAGGAAGCCGATGAACAGCGGCACGGCCGAGCAGGAGCAGAACGGCGTCACCGTGCCGAGGAGCGCCGCCAGCACGTTGCCCACGGCCTCGTTTCCGCCGGCCAGCCAGCGCCGCGTGCGCTCGGGCGTGAAGAAGCTGCGCAGGACGCCCACGCCGAAGACCACCAGGCAGAGCAGCAGGAGCACCTTGGGCGTGTCGTAGAGGAAGAACTCCACGCTGGCGCCAAGCGGGCTTTGCGGATCGAGCCTGAGGGCGTCCTCCGTGGCCACCCGCGCGAAGGTGGGCAGCATCCCGTAGAGGTGCCACCAGATGATCAGCGCGGCGAAGGTCAAACCGAGCTTGCCCGGCAGGCTGGAGGGCGGGGCCAGCGCCTCGGCCACGCGGGCCTCGCGCTCCTGGCGCTTGAGCTCCAGCACGCGCTTGCGCTCGGCCAGCATCTGCTCGCGCGTGGGCAGGGGGCCCAGCGGCTCCGGTCCGCCGCCCTTGCAGGCGCAGGGCTTGATCTCCGGGGGGGTCGGCTGCTTCTCGGCTTTCATGCGCTCTTCTCCTCTGCTTCCCGGCCGGCGAGCCACGCGCGCACGGCCAGTCCGATGTCCTCGCGCACGGCGCGCACCTTGGCCAGCGTCTCGGCGTCCGTGCCCGTGACCTCGCCGGGATCGGCGAAGCTCCAGCGCTCGGTCGCCCTCACGCCGGGCACGAGGGGGCGCAGTCCGGCGGCCTTGCCGCACACGGTGATCACCGCGTCGAAGGTTTCGCCGCGGGCGGCCAGCTCGGCCACGGCCGGCGGATTGACGGGCGCGGGCTCGATGCCGGCGCTGTGGGCCTCGTAGCGGTCCCCGGCCAGGTGGTCAAGCAGGGCCTCGGCCATCTGGCTGCGGGCGGAGCTCTGGCCGCAGACGAAGAGCGCCCGCGTCCGCTTCGCGGCAGTGTTCGCGGCCTGATTCGCGGCAGTGTTCGCGTTCAAGGCCTGACCTCCTTGGCCTCGGCGCGGCCGGCGCGGTCCGTCGTGTTTCCCTTCCCCATCCTGTCCAGCGGCGCGCAGCCGTCCGCCAGCCGCGGCCCGCCCAGCCTGCGGCGCAGCTCGGCCACGCCGGGGTCGTCCTCCAGCCAGTTCGCGAGTCTCGCGAGCATCTCCCGCGCGCATTCCGGGGCCGCGTCGCCGGCCAGGCGGTAGTGCACCCAGGGCCCGACCTTGCGGCCGGCCACCAGCCCGGCCTCGGAGAGCACCTTCATGTGCCGCGAGATGGTGGGCTGGGCCAGGCCGAGCAGGCTGATGATCTCGCAGGCGCAGAGCTCGCGCGCCTCAAGCAGCTTCAGGATGCGCAACCTGCCGGGATCCGACAGGGCCTTCATGACCCGCAGCAGTTCGTCCATGAAAACCTCCCTGGCGCACGACACGCGCTCCGAGACATAGCGATGTGGCGATACGACACTCTTGTCAAGGCCTGCCCGCGGCGGGGAAGTTCTCGGTACGCGGACGCGAACGGTTGCCCCACAAGGCGAAGCATGTCATGGAAACAAGGCGACAGCCCGTCCTCCCCACGGGCGGGAACTCCAGGCCAAGGACGTTCCGATGCGTGAATTTGCAGCCCTGCTCGGCTCCCGCGAAGAATGGCTCATGGAGCGCGTGCTGGACTACGCCAAGAAGCGCGGCTACACCAAGTACGCCTCCACGCTCAAGGAAGCTTGGCGGGTCTCCATCCAGGGGCTGACCGAGGCCCTGCTGCGCGCGCTGCCCGGGGGCCTTGAGAGCATGGAGCTGGGGCCGGAGGACGACTATTCCGGCGACCCGGCCTCGCTCTTCGCCGTGGAGGAGGCGCGCCGGCACCGGGCCAGGGGCATCAGCCTGTCCATGTTCCTGGGCCTGTTCAAGTACTATCGCCAGAGCTATCTGGACGTTCTGGAGGAATGCGGAACGGACGGCTCCGGCCTGGACGACGCAGGGCGCGCCGAGGCCAGCAGCTTCGCCCAGCGTTTTTTCGACCGCGTGGAGCTGGGTTTCATCTCGGAATGGCACTCCCTGTCGGAGTCCGTCCGGCTCGACGAGCTGCGCGAAGCCAACCGCCTGGCGGTCAACGAGAAGAACCGCTACCTGACCCTCTTCGAATCCCTGTTCACCCCGGTGATCTTCATCAGCCACGACGGACTGATCCTGAACTTCAACGCGGCCGCCGCGCAATGGCTCGGGCAGGCCCTGTCGCCGGGGGAGGCCTATTACCATGCGCCCGGGCGCGCGGCCAGCGGCGCCGCGGTGGGGGATCCCTTCAGCGGCCGCCCCGCCACCGAGTTCCTGCCCTGGCTGAAGAAGCCCCTGGAGTGGATGCTCCGCAGCACCGTGCCCCACCTGGTCTTCGAGGAGCACCTGGGCGAGGGCGACTTGAGCCGGGACATCGTGGCCACGTTCTCCCGCAGCTCGGACGTCAGCGGCAAGTTCACGGGCGCGGTGCTCGTCATCCAGGAGGTCACGGACCTCATGCGCTCGCAGGAACAGCTCCGGCTGGCCAACAGCAAGCTGGAGGCCGAGGCCCTGGCCAGGGCCGAGGCCCTGGATGACCAGCGGATCAAGGCCCAGCAGATGAAGGCGCTCTATGGCCTGTCGGAGGTGCTGGGCAGGCGCGGGGAGAGCCTGGACGACATGCTCCGGCAATCGGCCGACGCCTTCGCCTTCGGCTGGCGCGGCGAAGATCAGATGAGCTGCGAGATCGTGTTCGACGGCCGGGCTTACCGCGGCAAGGGCTTCCGGGAGAGCGCCGAATGCCTGGCCAGGCCGCTTCTGGTCTTCGGCCAGGACCGCGGCAGGGTTTCCATCTGCCGCGAAGCTCCGGGCGGACGGCCGGACGCCCCGGGCTTCCAGCCGGACGAGGAGGTGCTGTTCGGCAGCATGGCGGGCCAGGTGGAGCAGGCCCTGGAGGCGCACCTCTCGCTCACGCAGCTCGCGCGCTCCGAGCGCCAGTTCCGCGAGTTCTTCGACAACGCCGCGGACGCCATCCTCATCCACGACGAGTCCGGCCGCATCCTGGACGCCAACAGGAACGCCGGCATCTGGCTGGGCCAGTCCACCGAGGCCCTGGCCGGCAAGAACCTGCTCGACTTCGTGGCCGCGGGCGACCGCGAGGCAGCGGCCTCGCGCTTCCTGAACGCCCTGCGCGGCGAGCCGGAGCTGTTCCAGGCCACGCTGGTGCGCCGCGACGGCTTCAGCGTCCCGGCCGAGCTGCTCTGCCAGTCCCAGAACTACCAGGGCCGCCCGGCGCTCATCATCAGCGCCCGCAACATCGCCGGCCGGCTGCGCGCCCAGGCCGAGATCGAGCGCCGGCTGGAGCTGGAGGCCCTGGCCGCGGCGGTGTCCGGCCGGCTCATCAACACCGGCGGGGAGGATATGACAGCGGCCATGGAGCAGTCCCTGGCCGACCTCTGCGCCTTTTCCGGCATGCTCCACGCCGCGGTGTACCTCTTCGAGCCGCAACGCAAAATCTTCACCCTGGCCTACCAGTGGCGCGAGCCGGACATGCCGGTCTTGCCGGAGCGGCTGCGCCGCGTCAGCCGCGGCCGGATGCCCTGGCTCATGGAGCGCATCACGGCGGGCGAGCGCGTGTTCATCCGCAACGCGAACCACATGCCCCCGGCCGCCCGCAAGGAGAAGCTGCTCCTTGCCGAGGCCGGCGTGGCCAGCCTGGTCGCGGTGCCCATGAGCGTGGAGGAGCGCCTGCTGGGCGTGCTGGTGCTCGCCTCGGACACCCCGCAGGACGCCACGCGGCTGTCCGGCTCGGCCCTGCTGGACCAGGTGACCCTGCTCTTCGCCAACGCCATCGAGCGGCGCAACGCCGGCTCCGCCCTGCGCGAGAGCGAGAGCCTGGCCCGGGCCATCCTGGACGCGCTGCCGGCCAACATCTGCGTCATGAACAAGCGCGGCCAGCTGACCATGGTCAACCGCGCCTGGGCCGCCACCGGCCCGCAGAGCACGCCGCTGGGCGGGCAGGACGTGCGCCTGGGCCTGGGCGACAACTACCTGGAGGCCTGCCGCCGGGACGAGGGCAACCCCTTCGCCGCCCAGGCGAGGGAGGGCGTCCTGGCGGTGCTCTCCGGCCGCACGCGCTCCTTCCGCATGGAGTATCCCGGCCAGCTGGCCGGGGACCAGCGCTGGTTCGTGCTGCAGGCGACGCCGCTGGCCCGGGGCAAGACCGGAGCCGTGGCCTCGCACCGCGACATCACCGAGCGCATGCGCGCCGTCAAGGAGCTGCGCGAGAGCGAGGAGCGCTTCCGGATCATCGTGGAGACCGCCCAGGAGGGCGTGCTGCGCGTGGACACCTCCGTGGCCATCACCTACGCCAACCCGCGCACTTGCGCCATGCTCGGCTACACGGCCGAGGAGCTGGTGGGCCGGCCCCTCACGGACGTGCTGGACCCGCTGGACCACCCGCTCCTGCAGCAGAAGATCAAGCGCCGCCTCCAGGGCCACTCGGACCAGTACGAGCTGCGCTTCCGCCACAAAAACGGCCACCGCATCTGGACCATGATGAGCGCCTCGCCCGTGCGCGGGCCGGACGGCGTCGTGGTGGGCTCCATCGGCATGGTCACGGACATCAGCGACCGCGTGCGCGCCGAGGCGAGGCTGCGCCGCAACGAGGCGCGCTACCGCTCCCTGGTGGAGTCCATGCACGAGGGTCTGATCATGACCAAGCGCACCGGCGTGGTCAGCTACGTCAACGACCGCTTCTGCGCCATGCTCGGCCGCAAGCGCGGCGAGTTCACCGGCCGGATGATCGTGGACTTCGCCGACGAGGCCAGCCGCGAGCGCCTGGACCGGCTGCTCTCGGTCCGCCACGCGGAAGGAGCCGAGGAGATCCTCTGGGAGCACGGCAGCGGCCGGCACGTCTACAGCCTGGTCTCGCCCTCCACCTTTGTGGACGAGGAGGGCCGCGTCGCCGGCTTCTTCGCCGTGGTGACCGACACCACCGAGCGCAAGAGCCTGGAGAGCCAGCTTTTGCAGTCCCAGAAGCTGGAGGCCATCGGCCAGCTGGCCGCGGGCATCGCGCACGAGATCAACACCCCGGCGCAATACGTGGGCAACAACGTCCAGTTCATCAAGGGCGCCTTCGAGGACATCAGCGCGGTGCTCGCGGCCACGCGCGAGCTCACCGAGTCGGCCAAGACCGCCTGCCCCGGCCCGGAGGAGCTCGCCGCCCTGGAGCGGCTCATGGCCGAGCGCGACATCGAGTACCTCTCCGGCGAGGTGCCCGGGGCCATCGCCCAGACCCTGGAGGGCGTGGAGCGCATCAGCACCATCGTGCGCTCGGTGAAGCAGTTCGCCCACCCCGGGGCCGCGGTCATGGCCCCGGCGGACCTGAACGAGTCCATGAAGAGCACGGCCACCGTGTCGCGCAACGAGTGGAAGTACGTGGCCGAGCTGGACCTCGACCTGGACGCCGGCCTGCCGCTGGTGGTCTGCATGATCGGCGAGATCAACCAGGTGGTGCTCAACCTGATCATCAACGCCGCCCACGCCATCGCCGACGCCAAGAAGATCGACCCCAGGCGCGAGGGCCGCGTCACCCTGTCGACAAAACTCGCGCCGCCCTGGGCCGAGATCCGCGTGGCCGACACCGGCACCGGCATCCCGGAATCCGTGCAGGCGCGCATCTTCGACCCCTTCTTCACCACCAAGGAGGTGGGCCGGGGCACCGGCCAGGGCCTGACCATCTCCCGCAGCATCGTCATGGACAAGCACAAGGGCCAGCTCTTCTTCGAAACCCGGGAAGGCGAGGGCACCACCTTCGTGGTGCGCCTGCCGCTGGCCCCTCCGGGAGGCGACCAGTGAACAAGCCCACCATCCTCTTCGTGGACGACGAGCCCAACATCCTCTCCGGGCTTTCGCGCATGCTCCGGCCCATGCGCGCCAGGTGGGACATGCTCTTCGCCGCCAGCGGCCGGGAGGCCCTGGAGTTATTGGCCTCGCACCCGGTGGACGCCGTGGTCTCGGACATGCGCATGCCCGGCATGGACGGGCCGGAGCTTTTGCGCCGCGTCATGCGCGAACGCCCCGACGCCGTGCGCATCGCGCTCTCCGGCTACTCCGACATGGAGATGGTGGGCCAGAGCATCACCCCCACGCACCAGTACCTGACCAAGCCCTGCAGCGCGGAGCGGCTGGTGCAGGCGCTGGAGCAGGCGCTGGCCGCCAGCGAGCTGGTGCCCAACAAGGCCCTGCTGGAGAAGGTCGCGCGCATCGAGCACCTGCCCGTGCTGCCCGAGGCGTACAACCGCATCAGCGCGGAGCTGGCCAAGGGCGACCCCTCGCCCAGGGAGATCGGCGACATCGTGGCCCGCGACGTGGCGCTCTCGGCCAACATCCTCAAGCTCGTGAACTCGGCCTACTTCGGCCTGCCGCGGCACATCGGCGCGCCCCAGCAGGCGGTCATCGTGCTCGGGGTGAACGTCATCCGCTCGGTGATCCTGTCCCTGCACATCTTCAAGAGCTTCGAGGCCCGGCCCCGGCAGTCCTTCTCCCTGCCGCTGCTCTGGGGCCACAGCATGCGCGCCGGGGCCATCGCCCGCAGCATCGCCAAGGCCGAGGGCATGCACCGCGAGGCGGCGGACCACGCGGCCATCGCCGCCATGCTCCACGACGTGGGCAAGCTGGTGCTCGACGCCCAGTGCGAGGACGAGTGCCGGCGCGTCTACGCCGAGGTGCGCGAGAAGAACCGCCGCGTGGCCGAGGTGGAGGCCGAGCAGCTGGGCCTGACCCACGCCGAGGTGGGCGCGTACCTGCTGGGCCTGTGGGGGCTGCCCCTGCCGGTGGTCCACGCCGTGGCCCGCCACCACGACGCCGCGCCGGGCCAGGGCGGCCTCGGCGTGGCCGACGTGGTCCACTTCGCCAATCTCCTGGACCACGAGATCTTCGTCTTCAACGAACACTACGCCAGGGCCGAGCCCTCGGAGGAGCGCCTGGCGGCCATCGGCGGCCGCGAGCGCCACGAGGCCTGGACGGCCGAGGCCGTGCGCATGGGCCTGGGCCAGGAGCAGTGAAGGGGGACCAGTGAACAGAAAGACGCTCTTCGTCGATGACGACGTGAACCTGCTGGAGAGCTTCAAGCGCCAGCTGCGGAAAAAGGCCGAACTGACCACGGCCGAGGGGCCAAAGGCCGGCATCGAGGCCGCCGCGAAGCAGGGGCCGTTCGCCGTGGTCGTCAGCGACTACAGCATGCCCGTGATGAACGGGGTGGACATGCTGCGCGTCATCCGCCACGGCTGCCCGGACACCGTGCGCGTGCTTTTGACCGGCCACGCCGACCTGGAGGTGGCCATGCAGGCGGTGAACGAGGGCAACATCTTCCGCCTGCTCACCAAACCCTGCCCGCCGGAGACCATGGAGAAGGCCCTGGACGACGCCTTCCGCCACCACGACCTCGTCACCGCCGAGAAGGAGCTGCTGGAGCAGACCCTCAAGGGCAGCGTGGCCGTGCTCTGCGACCTCATCTCCCTGGTCAAGCCCGAGGTCTTCGGCCGGATCTCGCGCATCCTGCCGCAGCTGCGCGGCGTGTCCAGGCGCCTGGGCGACCCGCGCCCCTGGGAGACCGAGACCGCGGCCATGCTCTCGGTGGTGGGCTTCATCACCCTGCCGGACTCGCTCATCGCCAAGGTGGAGCGCGGCAAGCCGCTTTCCGAGGCCGAGCAGCAGCAGTTCCTGGGCCACCCGGCCTTTGGCGCGCGACTCATCGCCAAGATCCCGCGCATGGACCGCGTGGCCGAGATCATCGCCTACCAGGAGAAGCACTTCGAGGGCGGCGGCGCGCCCAGGGACGACCGCAAGGGCCAGCTGATCCCGCTGGGCTCGCGCATCCTCAAGGCCGTGGCGGACTTCGACATCCTGCTGGCCAACGGCCTGTCCAAGGCCGAGGCCCTGGTCAAGCTGGACCGCCGCAAGGGCGTGTACGACCCGGCCGCGGCGGCAGCCCTGGCCGAGGTGATCCAGGAGCAGGCGCGCTACACCCTGCAGAAGGTTCACCTGCACGCGCTTGCGCCCGGCATGATCCTGGCCGAGGATCTGGTCGGCCAGCGCGGCGCCGAGACCCTGCTGCTCATGGCCAAGGGCCGCGAACTCAACGACACGGCCATCGAGTTCCTCCTGGACAACGCGCGCACCATCAAGATCAGCCAGCCCGTGGCCGTGATCCAGCCGGCCTGAGCCGGCCAGGCCAAGCCGCAGGAGGACGCGAACCGTGAACGACCTTTCCCCCGCCGCCAAGCTCCAGGCCAAGCCCCGACTGCTGCTGGCGGACGACGACGAAATCCTGCTGGACACCCTGCGCCGGGTGCTGGCGCGCGACAACGAGATCTTCACCGCCGAAAACGGCCAGGAGGCCCTGGAGGTGCTCGCGGCCTGCGGCCCGTTCACGGCCATCATCTCGGATCTGCGCATGCCCGGCATGGACGGCGTGGAGCTGCTCGCGCGGGTGTCCGCGACCGCGCCGGACACGGTGCGCCTGCTGCTCACCGGGCACGCCGACCTGGAGGCCGCCCTGGACGCCGTGAACCAGGGCCACGTGTTCCGCATCCTGACCAAGCCCTGCCCGCCCGAGACCCTGCGCCTGGCCGTGGACGCGGCCGTGCGCCAGCACCAGCTCGTGCTGGCCAGCCGCGAACTCTTCGCCCTCAAGCGCTTCCAGGGGCTCCTGGAGGGCGTGGTGCAGGGCTTCTCGTCTTTGGTGGAGGCACGCGACCCCTACCTGGCCGGGCACCACCAGCGCACCACGGACCTGGCCCTGGCCATGGCCCGGGAGCTCGGCCTGGACAACACCGAACGCGACACCCTGCGCATCGCCGGGCTTTTGCACGACATCGGCAAGGTCTACGTGCCGGCCGACTTCCTCAACCGGCCGGGGGTGCTGCGCAGCGAGGAATTCTCGGTGATCAAGATGCACCCCGAGGTGGGCTACGACATCCTCAAGCACCTGGACCGCGACTGGCCCGTGGCCGTGATCATCCGGCAGCACCACGAGCGCATGGACGGCTCGGGCTATCCCCACGGCCTCAGCGGCCGCTACATCGTCCAGGGCGCGCGCCTGCTGGCCGTGGCCGACGTGGTGGACGCCATGTGCTCGCACCGGCCCTACCGGCCGAGCCTGGGCATCCACGCCGCCCTGGAGGAGATCGAGAAGGGCCGCGGCCGGCTCTACGACCCGCTCATGGCGGACTGCTGCCTGGACCTGTTCCGCAACAAGGGATACTCACTCGCGGAACCTGTGAATACTGCATGATCTTTATCCGCCAGGCACTGGACAAGGCTGCGGGCGTGACTATAATCAGGAATTATTCCTAGACACTCAACGCCGGGAGGCGCCATGAACTTCGCAGTCGTCCACCACTCCATGTACGGCCACATCCGGGCCATGGCCCAGGCGGCGGTGGAAGCCGCGGGCCAGGTTCCCGGAGTCACGGCCCGGCTCTACCGGGTGCCCGAAACCCTCTCCGAGGACATCCTCGCCAAGATGGGCGCGCTGGACGCCGCCAAGGCCCAGGCCGACGTGCCCCTGGCCACCCCCGAGGTGCTGGCCGAGGCCGACGCCGTGCTCTTCGGCACGCCCACGCGCTTCGGCAACATGACCGGCCAGATGCGCCAGTTCCTGGACTCCACGGGCGGACTGTGGGCCAAGGGCGCGCTCATCGGCAAGCCGGCCGGGGTGTTCACCAGCTCGGCCACGCAGCACGGCGGCCAGGAGTCCACCATCCTGACCTTCCTGCCCTTCCTGCTGCACCAGGGCATGGTGGTGGTGGGCCTGCCCTACTCGTTCCAGGGCCAGATGGGCGTGGACGAGGTCATGGGCGGCTCGCCCTACGGGGCCAGCACCATCGCCGGGGGCGACGGCTCGCGAATGCCCAGCGCCCGCGACCTGGACGGGGTGCGCTTCCAGGCCCGGCGCCTGGCGGAGATCGGCCTGAAGCTGCGCGCCTAGGCGTGGGGTTGCGGGAGGGCGTCCACCCGAAATCGGTCAGACCGGATTTGCGCAGACTCGCGCGCCCGGGATGAGGCGGCGGCGGGACATGGCGTTCCGGGGACTGGGCAGGGTGGGCCGGAGGGCCTACTCGTATTCGGCGTCGCGCTCCCGCTGGCGGCAGGCGGACACGGTGCGCGCCACCATGCGCTCCAGATAGCGGATGTCGCGGATCTCCATGTTGGTGAAGCACAGGCCAAGGATGGCGGACACGCCGTCCTCGGCGGGGCGCGCGCTGCGCACCACGGCGTCGCCCTCGGCGAAGCCGGAGCCCAGGAAGAGCAGGCGGAAGGGCAGGGACTGGCCCACGTCGAAACGCACAGGCTTGGCCTGAGGCTTCACCTGCGGCTCGGCCTGGACAGATTCCGCCTGAACAGGCTCCGCCTGAAGGGCCTCCGCCTGAAGGGCCTCCGCCTGAAGGGCCTCCGCCTGAACAGGCGCGGCCTGAAGGGCCTCGGCCTGAACAGGCGCGGCCTGGGCAGGCGCGGCGTCGGCCAACTCGCTGTCCGGCTCCGGCTCCTCGAACAGGGGCGGCGGGGCAGGCGGGGGATCGTCCTGGGCCGGGGACACCAGCGCCCGCGCG
>Ga0209467_1002013_pt1 | contig 15394 bp, 8 predicted proteins | sample Higcelwee11metaG_FD_187175 | JGI IMG/M metagenome (GOLD analysis project Ga0209467, IMG submission 187175) | Freshwater pond sediment microbial communities from the University of Edinburgh, under environmental carbon perturbations - High... | ecosystem: Environmental > Aquatic > Freshwater > Pond...
GGCCATCGGGGATGGCGGCGGATGGCCTTTCCCGCTGAAAACACCTTGACAGCTCCCCTGCCCTGAACTAAACATGCGTGTTTCGGGCAGTTAGCTCAGTTGGATAGAGCGTTGGCCTCCGGAGCCAAAGGCCACAGGTTCGAATCCTGTACTGCCCACCATAAAAAATCAGGGGCTTGGAAGCGATTACAGGCCCCTTTGTTTTGGCCCGGAGTTTTCGTCCCAACACTATACCCAACACGTTTCCGGAAAATGGCCGGGCGGACGGGAGGTTGTTAAAAAGTTGCCTCCGTAAAACCGGACACCTAAGTTATGAATGCTGGACACGCAACGCCGCCGTGACTCGCCAGCGACACACATCCAGATGAACTTGCGAAGTGACTCATCTTCAGCCCTTTGTGCGGATGTAGTAACCCCACGGACACCCTGGCCTTCGAGGAGGTAGTGCTAGAGGTATGTTCAGACATAGTGCTAATGAGTTTGCCACGGTCGATCTGTTAAACGAGCTCCAGCGTCGTCGCAGCCATTACCGGAGAAGCTTCGGATTGTCGAAGAGTCGTCCCAACCGGGTTGAGCGTCTCGTACGTAGCCCGCAAGCACGGCATCGCCCCCAATCAGTTCTTCCGATGGGGTAAGGTCAAGGTCAATGTGGTCAGCGCATCGGAGAATCGGGCGTCATCGCGAGACCTAAAAGAGAACAGCACATTCTTCGACAACGTTGGTGGCATATCGAGATGAACAAAGGAGATTAACTCGACGACGCACTCTCCTCTAGTAGGGCCAACGCGACACGGATTGCACGGATGGTCGCAATTTTCTGCAGCAATGACTTGAGAGACTTGTTAGTTGTTGGGTCTGGATCGTCGAAAAGGGTATTGGCATCACTTCCTTCAAATGGCTCCATTATTGGCCGAAGCATGGAAATATCATCTTGGCTTAGCTTAACTCCGGCGTAGTCTGCGACTCCTTTTATCATCAGGTAACCCGTCGCCTCCCCCATAAGTCTCTGACCTGCTTGCCGTGCGGTTAGCGCAGATCCTTCCATCTCGATACCGATGATGTTTTCAGGATCAGTGGCGAGCGCCGCTCTGGCTAGTTCTGGAGTAAGGTCATCAAATTTTGCAGCGACACAAAGAGTATGTTTATTGGTGATGAGCGGGATATCGGAAATATTTCGACGCTTCTTGTCAAGTGATTGCAAACGATTGTGTAATATTGGATCAACATCGTTCCCTTGTGGTTCTGGAACAATACTCCCATTTCGAGTCCCTAAACGGATTCCGTTGATAATGTTCCGAGGTGATTGAACATCAAGGAGTTTACTTTTTCCAGAAATAGCTGCCATCATTCCTACCAAAATGATATTTTTCGGTTTTGCTTCCTGGTGAATGAAGTTCAGCAACTCATGCATAGATTCTAGGCCCTGCCCACGCGCAAGGATTAGCACAAATTCTATCTGTCTACCATTATTGATACTAACACGCTCAGCAGACCAATTTTCCGATAAATCAACTTTCACCCGATTAGCTCTTATAGAATCGAGGTAGTCTCGTGCCGCCTCCAGTTCTTGCCGAGCCGCGACAACTACAAAAGAATTCAAAAAAGCCCCAGTTCTGGCTAAGACCGTCCTACGCATGCGCTCAGCAATTCCAAACGACGAACGCATAGCTTCAACTCTGCGCTCTTGTTCTCTTATTATGAATTCAAGATGTTCTCTATCGCGAATTATAGATGACAGGATATGCTTTTGATCTTTAATTTCAATCATAGTTTTTCTCAATTCAATCGATTCATCAATCGAATGATCAGCTACAGAAATTAGACGCTGTACATCAGACCTAATCTGTTTTCCATTCAACGACTCACATATTACTGTTCGTGCAGATTTCAAGCAATCAAATGCAGCCTTTCTACTTTCGTAACTTTGTTGCTGTACATGTAGTTCCAATGCATGTATAAGGTTTTGAACTTGATTATTATCTACAATTGTTGGAGATATGGCGCTTTTAATTGACAACATAATATGCTTGAGGCGTTTTTCTTGGCAATCAACCAATTTCGACAATTTATTTACTAATATTGATAGGTAATTCTTTCTTTCATGTTCACAGCGTATTAAACTGTCCTGTCTTCTTCTAATCTGAAAAAGTTCTGCTTTCGCTTTCCTCATATCTTGAGACCCAGCAGCCTCAACAATAGCTTTTAAAAGCTCATAGATGTTTGTATCCGGAAATATTTTATAATTCATCGTTGATTCTTCGTCAAAAAATGTAAAGTGCAAGCATGGAATATCTTTCTCATTCAGACCAAGATAATCGCGAAGCGATCTAATTTGAGATGTTTGTTGCAATGCGATGCTATTACGATTTTGGTACGCTGGCTGATACCTTGCAACACTATGAAGATCATGACGAATATTTCTTTTCAAGAAATGATACTTATCATCAGTGTTTTCCTGAAGCCAACATAAATCAATGTGACTCAAGACCTCATGTTCTTGATCTCTGAATCTGTAGCCTGAGTCATGGAGCAACATCTTTGAATGAAGCATCAGCATGTCAGGAGAAAATATAACACGACTAATATCACGACTAATAATATTATCAGATTTTTGACGCTCTCTAACCGATCGTCCTGCAAACAAAAAAAGAATATCTGGACCTGTCAAGTCATCAATCGACTCCCATTGCTTGACAAGATCATCGTAAGCATCTGGAGCATCAGCCTCCCTCGCAATAAAGCACAATAGCACAGAATAGCCAGCTTTTTTAACAAGATGAAGGCAAGATTGATAGAATTCGACAAGAGATACTTCCTCCGTCATAAACATAAGGCACACCTCTTTCAAGGCGCGTATTTAGCGCCCCTGACTGTGCGACTGTTTTTATTAAAGGGTCATGACTAGAATGGCGGGAACAAAAGCTGCAAAAATTAGCCATGACCCTTATAAAATATACATCACTAAGCATGACGGTAGATAAATATTGTGTCCCACGAAGTATATAGCGTGAACTAATCCGTAATATACTATATGTGGCAATGCCAAGATTAGCAATTAACGACAACCTCTTCAGCAGTCGTAAATACAACTTTGTGTCGTCATGGTTAATATTTAATTATCGCCAACGTTCCACATTGCGCACAATTTATCACATCGCCGACGCAAAATATGGAGACGGAATGGTCGGATACACCCTAAACACATGGCTAAACACTTCGTCTGTCTTGTTAACGACATCATTCTCGTCGTAGGAGTCTACTGGGAGACCTGTCTCCTCGTCCCAAAGGAAGTTTTTGATTGCAATCTTGACAGCATCGCGAGTTGTTTCTCTTTCTCGCCAGTTTTCTATCCTAAGCCTATCGGCCTTTAACTTCTTCAGCAATTCAATCGCCACGGATTTGATCCGTTTTATATCGGTGCTACTGAGATTTTCCTTTTTCAACAAATCAAATATGGCGAGAGATTCCTCTGTGAGTCCTTCCCGAACTGCCCTTGTTTCCTCTTCGCTAAGTGCCTCCACAAACTTGAGCAGGGCTTCGAAGGTCTGTTCGATCGTAACTCGGTCCTTCTCTCGATTATACTCTGCGACAATGCCCTCGTAGTGCTGCTGAAAATCAGTTCGAAGTGGATTTTGCAAGAGAAGGCGGTTTACCCTCTGTTCGATGGCATCTTTTAGGCTTTGGACAGTCGTGCGTTGCCTTGGACTGCTTTCAAATTCCTTCCTGAGCTTATCGAAATCTATTTTGCTGATATCATACGGTTTACTTTCGTGACCTGCCTGTGCGGCATCGGTCGCGATAGCCTCATCCACTACTTCGTGAAGACGGCGGAGGATATCGGATATGTCGGCCTGCTCTCGATCCTGCTGCAAGCTCTTGTAGACCACATTGATAGCGTCATAGTCGGCACGATGGCTGTTTACGCCTTTGACATTGATGCATGCTTTGAATTTTTTGAATACTTCCCGACACATGACCTCGAACCGTTTGCGGGTTTGGTCATTTTCGTTGGCTGCTTCCTTGGCCGCAAGGATAGCGGCGTTTCTTCCAAACCCAGTCTTGTTGATAATGTCATCCAATGAGGCACCACTATTTGTCATAAAAGTACGGATAAATGCGATTGCCTCGGACAGGTCCGCGAGAAGTTCTTCTTCCGGCTTGGCTGGTTCAATCTCCCCACTTGCACCATCATGGCCGGTGTCGCCTTGTCCTGCAAAAGTCGCCAAAGCCTTTCGAAGGTTTTTGAGAATGCCACAATAGTCAACGATAAGGCCGTTATTCTTTCCTTCGTTGACCCTGTTCGCACGGGCAATGGCCTGCATCAGAGTGTGGGCCTTGAGGGGCTTGTCCAGGTACAGTGTGGAAAGGCAGGGAACGTCAAAACCCGTCAACCACATGGCGCAGACAATGGCTATTCGGAATGGATGCTCTTCCTCTTTGAACGCATCCTCCAGGGCCATACGCTGAAGATTCCTGAACCGGGGTTTGTTCCGCATAAATTCCGGCAGGTCGATGCCTTCTTTGACCAAGCGGCGATGGGGTTTGATATCCAGCCCCCACTTGCTGAATTTGTCCACCTCGCCCTGTTCTTCGCTAACCACCACGGCGGTGACGGTTTCTTTCATCCAATGAATTTGTCTGCACCGGTTCATTTCGTCCTGCTCGTCCGCAGCTGATTTCAAATCCGTTTCAAAGTCAGCTATACGCTGGTTCCAGTGCTTGAGAATCAGCGCGTGCATGCGTACGCAGGTAATCTTATCTATACAAACCAGCATCACCTTGCCAGTTTCCCAGGCCTTCGAATAGTGAAGGGCGAAATCCTGGGCGACCTGCTCAAGTCGTTTCTCGGCGGTTATAATGTGGTAATCCCGCTTCAGTTCCTTTTCGAGGCGTTGTTCTACATCTATATTTCCGGTTTCCAACTCCTCCAACTTCTCGGCAATCCGTTCGTTCAGGTCGCCGACAGCCAGGCCAAGCTTGTCGCCTCTAGCATCGTAGTAAAGGGGAAGTGTGGCATTATCTTCGACGGCCCGCTGAAAATCGTATGTGGAGATATAGTCCCCAAAAACTCGCCGGGTGATTTCATCATTGGAAAACAAGGGAGTGCCTGTGAAGCCGATGTAGCTTGCATTGGGTAGGGCATTGCGCAGGTTTAAAGCCAAAGCGCCATACTGGGTCCGGTGCGCCTCGTCAGTTATGACGATAACATCGTCTCTATCTGTGTAGCCTTCTTTGGGGTCCACTTCCTGATTGAACTTTTGGATCAGGGAAAAGACATAGGCCTTGTGCTCCGCCAAAAGCGAACTCAGGTGCTGGCCGCTGGATGCCCGGCAAGGATCGCGGTCATTATCGACCACGCCGCACCCAGCAAATGTTTTGTATATCTGGGTGTCGAGGTCTTCCCTATCCGTGAGGACCACGAAGGTGAAGTTGCCGCCCAGCTTGCGATGCACCTTGCGGGTAAAAAAGACGATGGAATAGCTTTTCCCCGCACCCTGGGTGTGCCAGAACACGCCAAGTTTTCCCTGGCGATTCTCCCTGTCTTTGACCGCCTCGATAGCCCGGTTCACGCCAAGGAACTGATGGTTCCGTGCGAGGATTTTCCTGGGCTCTCCTGCCGACTCATCAAACAGGATAAAATTTTCAATGAGGTCTATGAGGTTGCGCTTATCACAGACACCTTTGAGCAGAGTCTCCATGTCCACAGCCCCGGGATCGTTCTCTTCCAGTCGTTTCCAGTCGTTGAAGTGCTCAAACTTGCTAGATACCGACCCGAGCTTGGCCTCCACCCCATTAGCCAGAATGACCACAGCGTTGTGATGGAACAGATGAGGAATGGTATCCTTGTAGTCCATGAAATTCTTTTCGAAGGCCGCACGAATGTCTTTGCTGACGTTTTTCAGCTCCATGAACAGCAAGGGTAGCCCATTGACGAACCCGACGATATCCGCCCTTCGACGATAGAGGTCTCCTTTGACCCACAGCTCACGCACACACAAAAAGTGGTTGTTTGTGGGCTCGAGAAAATCCAATACCTTCAACCTCTCTCGTACCCGTTCTCCCTTGGCGTTGCGAAACGTGACCTGAATTCCGCTTGTGATGTGCTCGTATTTCTCCCGGTTGGTCGCCAGCATGGTCTGGCTGGCCACGGTAGTTGTCATCAGGCGGACAGCATCATCATATGCAGAATCCGGCAGGCCGGGATTGAGCTTCACCAAAGCCTTACGCAGGTACCGCGTCAGCACGACCTCTTTGTCCGAATCCCGCCCAAAGGTTCCGTCAGGGCCATAGGTTTCGGTGTTGTAGGCGTAAACGGAGTCCCAGCCGAGTTGGCCTTCTAGGTATTCGGCTGTAGTCTGCTGGACGAGGGTGTCTTCGTTGTAATGGGAAGAGGCTGACACCATGTACTCCTATACAGCCTGTCCTTGCTGAGTCGGGATTTGGACATATGCAAGTTTCATTTCATTGCTTGTAATTGAGACATCAAATGCATGCGGGAAAGATGTGATATATGCAAAGTACTTACGATAAGCAGTATTGTAAAAATTTCGAAGAATAAAATCAATGAAGTGGAACGGTGTCATTGGAGCCGCAACGGGGATACGGCAGTTCTGATATTGGCCAAGGGTCAAGTGAGACATCGGATGCTCAACATCAACAGCGACATCAGCCCGACAATCAAAGTCAAATCTTAGCGGGAATGGAACAATATTTTTCATAATTACTTCAGCATAAATATCATCTTCAAGGTAGATCTCCGGGTTGTTTTGAAACTCTTCTAGATATGGCGATGGGAAAAAAGCTAGGCGGTGTGCTTCAACCTTGTTGTCTCGGAAGCGATACATCATTTGAACAAGAGCTCCGTCTAACATCCTTATGTTATATGTCTGGGTTCGTTTTAGTTCAGAGTAAATTTCATTATAAGGAACATTTTTTAAGGCATAACTCATGTTCCCTCGATCACCGATGCCGACCTCTTGACATCCATGGCCAACATCACGCAACGATGGAAAGTTTTGTCGATCACAAAGACTGAGGCCAACCAGATCGGCCGTAAGTTTTTCCATTTGATGGCGAATGTCTTCAGGGGTCGGCATTATTCTTTCTCCCCGTGTAGCAGAGTCCTGAGCCGCTTCAGTTGATCTGCTCCCAAGTCCTCTGGATAAACGCGGCCAGCTTCAAGGTCGTCGAGGAGTTGTGCAAGATCGTCTTTTTTCTTGCGCACTCTACGTCGCTCATCTTCTGTCATATCGCGATTGACAATGTTGAGGTGCTTCCTTTCATCCTCTGTCGGATAACGGAAATTGAGGCTGAATCCTTTATGTTTGACAGATTCAAATTCATCTGTAAGAGCCTGCATTTTTTGACCGACTCCAAGAACGCGAACCCAGGCCTTGCTCCGGGTAATTGCGGTAAATAGTCTGTTTCTTACACGGGCCGTATTTCCAAATGAAGAGTAACAATCCTGTGCATTTATGATGTAGACCATACCAGCCTCATTCCCTTTTGCCCGGTAAATACCAGTAAATGCGACTGACTCGCAGTCTGTATCAAAGAAAACATCGGGGGACGTATCTACTCCGGCGAGATGCGAGTTGACCCCAAGCTCAAAAAGCTGCTTTCGAATGGGGCCGACTGCATCTCGCGTCGACAGAGGATCGGGATTGATGACTATTATGTCGTCCGGACGTAATTCGTCACTAGAAAGGTTTGAATGGATAGCTTTTGAAACCCAATCCGCTTGATCTTCTTTTGAGCTGAAACTGTGGAATTGGATTAAATCATCTATAGGAGAGTGATCTTCCAAAAAGGCCGGGCTGCTTTCCAGTGAGCGTGCAAGAGTGACTTCATAACCATCCGCAAGTTCTCCGTCTGTTACTTCATAACCGACTTCGAGCCAAAGCTGATTGTGGTCGAAAATCTGGACTAAGCCAGTTCCTGTCTCCACATCAGGTGTTCTGTACACTCCAAAACCAAGCGCATGCGCCGTTACCAGCACTGGGCGCGAGTTTCTGTAGCATTTTTTTAAAATTACATCCTGTTGAGGTTTGCCTGTCTGGTTTGATGTAAAGCGAACCCTGGGTGTTCCATCAGCATTTTTACCAAATATTACTTCAGGAGAAGGCAGCGATTGTGAGCTTAAATTCTGAAGTTCGTCGTAGGCATAAACAAGTCTCTTGTCTGAATTGAGCATCGCATAGCACATGCGCAGAAAGGACGGTGGGAAGTCCTGGGCCTCATCTACAAGAATGGCATCATAGCTACCGGTGGGGTCAGGGCATTCATCCAGCGCTTTTTGGCATACGCTTTCAAACTCCACCCCTCGGCCAAACTGGCGCTTGGCCGCCCCATAATCATAATACTCCAGACCATGGACTTGGCAAAAACTGTAGTACAGTCCATTCCTGTCGCCACCCCCAGGAGCACCCCAAGCATGAATTATCTGTAGATTTTCCCAATCGGGCTCTTCATTCGTTTGCTCAATAGTAAATGTGTTAATGAGTTGACGGAATTGGCCTTTTAATGATCTTGTATTAAATGTAACCGCAATTTTCCAATCGGGATGCTGCGCGTGAAGGTAGGCTGCCTTTAAAGCAAGAACGATGGTTTTCCCTGATCCAGCAAGCCCACGAATCCGTTGAACTCCGTCTACTGTCTCAATGACAGCACGCCCCTGAAGGTTGTCTAAATTTGCGATGGAATCTTCAAGGCATTTTAGTTTTGCACCTCGTGAATCTTGTTGTTTTATATCACGCTTTTTACGTCCCTTTCGTATTGTGGAAATTGCTTGTATGACCGAAACCAATGTCTCGTAGTAGTTCTGTTCGACCCATTCACGCTCATCGAGCCATTCCTCAAGGCTTGTCTCATTGCAAACTGGATACTCTTCACTTGTCAAGTTCGCTACATCATCCCGAGTTGGGGCAAAGGTCACCGGGTAAATCTGGACTTGGAGAATGCGGCCTTTCATCAACGCCTTGTTAGCCCGCAATTTTGCTTCAAGCTTATTATAGCTGTCATCCAGGTTTTCCTTCGCCGCAGTCATCTCACGGCCTTCAACGAGGCTGAACACGACAAGCCCCTTGTCTCTAGACACCAGCAACGCATCAATCGGGTAAGGCCCCTCTGCCGTCCCGATAATGGGGTAGCCGATGTAAAGAAAACCCTCGTATTTAGTATGTCGGTTGAAAAAGTCTGCCAGCCGCTGTGACGAGACAGGCTTCTTCGTTGTTCCTTGAACAATTGTTATCATTTCCGGCCTCCTGATAAATCGGCGATGGCCGCCTTCAGAACTTGTAGGCAAATTTCAGCCGTATGCTTATCCGGCTCAAATCTTGACGCGAGTTGTTGGTAAGGGTGGATGTAGTTGCGGAAATCCCGCAACTCGTGGCTGAACTTTTTGACGTCCAGCTTCAAGAGACCCAACCCGAAGGCGACATCAATAAACTGCGCCAATGACCATTCAGGGAATTGCTTGACCTTGCTGTTTTTATCCTTTGGAGCGCTGGCTGCTTGATTGAATTCCCTTGGCCTTTGCAAGGCAACGCCTAGCAGGATGCCTTCCAAAATGCTTCCGCACAGGAAAATGGTCGCGAGAGGTGCGGCTTTCAGACAGTGTTGCGCTTCCGTCAGGCGGCTCTCAAGCACTGGCAGCAAATTCGGGTCGATGGAAAGATTTTTGATCGAGATGTCCTGATATTGCCGATGCAGGAATTCCTGCTCAGTGGGTACTTGTTCAGTTTGCTTACCGGACAGCCGGGCGACAATTTCCACCGCACGTTTATATTGCGGGGAGTCAGCAGCCTGCTTATCATTTGAGTTAGTGTACTGCCATAGCTCCAACAATCCGGTTAGAATCTTGCCGACCAATGCGTCCGCCTCTGTCTCCCAAAACGCCCGTAAACGCTTGGCCTTGGACTCACCGTTGAAGGCGTATTTATCCGCGTAGATATCGATCCTGGCGGTATCACGGAAGAACGCCGCATATGTTTCGTTCGAAAAATCAAGGACATAGCCGCTCGCCATGCCAAAGAGACCTTCAAGAACCCTTTTCTCTATTACCGACAGACTGCTCATACAGCCACCTCGCCATTCATGAGTCGGGGGAGGAGGAGGTCTCGGGCTTGGGCAAGTCTTTTCGACTGTTCCTCAAGCACATAAATTTGATCAAACATCGAAACGGTTTTTTCTTGAAAAGTCTTCAATATCGACGCTGAAGGAATCAGTAGCTCAGCGATCTCAAAATCGTCCGCCCTTACTGCTGGGTAACTTACTCCTGTAGTGCGATTAACCAAGTACGTTACAAAATCCTTTGTTGTCGTGGCTATGTATAAAAATGTGAATGGTACTTTTAAAGGAGTAATTACAGTAAATCCGGTTGAGAAAACATCTAACTCACCAGGGTGGAGTACCAAAGCGTATGCCTTAAGATTGGGGCGGACATTGGACCAAATAATTTCTCCTGATTTTGCAATACGTCTAGCTCTGCCTGGGGCTTCTGATAATGGCATTTCTTTTTTGCCATTTATTCTTCCTGTTGAGACGGAAGTGATATCCACATAACAAATTCGTTCAGGTAGGGTTTTTGGGTTATATGAACGGACATTTGTAGCTGCGATTTCTCTCAACTGCTTCTTCTCCCACCCCTCTGGCACGCCATCCACAACCTTAACGTGCTCATGGCCGGGGAAGCGAAGCCGCACGAACCATTCCTTGTAGAGCAACCGCGCCGACTCTTCGAGCAACTGGATGCGGCGACGGTTGTTTTCGATGAGGTCGTCGTAGGCTGAAAGGATGGAGGCTATAGCGTTCCATTGCCGTGCTGGTGGGACACGAAGTTTGATATTGGAAAATATTGTTTTATTGAGGATTGGAGTTGCAGCGCCCCCACCTAAGCCGACTCCTCTAATTAACTCAGTGTTATGCACAAGAAGGTAGTATACAAATCTTGAATCCGACTCATCATTCGGAATGATGCTATTAATTTGCTGGTTTGTAAGACAATTATCGCTAGATAAACCGCATTTCCCAATAGTATTTCCGATGCAAGTCACCATCACTGCACCACTGGGGATGAATTGATTCTGGTGTGTATTTCGAGCATTCTCGGTTACAGTTCTTTCGGTTGCTTGGCAGTAGTATGTCTTCCAGTCTAAATCAGAAGGTGTGACGAATTGATATTCGCCATCAAAGAAAGTAGGATTCTTAGTGCTCGGAGTCTTGCCCGTGACAATGCGGCCTAGCTCAGAAATTGAAATTGTCTCAACGCTCATACTCCCAGCTCCTCGAAATTCCTCTTGATGGTCGCTGCGAATTGTACAGCCTCGGCATTCAAATCTTCCAGCTCCACATGGATGTTCCGGAGGGCTTCTTCAAAGTCAAAATCCTCGTCAACCGCTTCAGGGGCAACCCCGACATAACGCCCCGGCGTCAGGCTCCAGTCATTGGCCTCAATCTCGGCACGGTCCACGAGCTTGACCAGACCTTCCACGTCGCAGAGTTGCGCTTCAGGGAAGCGCTCGGCCAGCCACCGGGCGTGGCGATGGAAGTAGCGAACCAGCTTGAGTTGCTCCACGGCCAGTTGCCGCGACTGATCCGCCGCCTTACGGGCTCGGGTAATGTCCCGGTTGGTCCAGGCATCATTGTCTCGGGCCGCGCATTCGGTTTCACAAATTTCAATGAGGCGGCATGCCAGTTTGTAGAGCAGGTCGGTCTGCTTGACCAAATCCCGGCTGGTTTCGGCCAGCGGTGCAAGTCGTTCAACGGCCTGCTTCAGCTTCCCCTTGCTGGTATCCTGGGTCTTCCACGCTTCCACTTGTTCACCAATGGCGGCCTTTAATCCTTCCACATCGGCATGGAAGGCAGTCAGTGCGGCCTCATACTCCTTGAGCGGCTCCGCATGGGCGGCGTCCGCAGCAAGGGTTTTGACAAAGGGCTTCATGCAGACCAGCAGCGTATCCAGAGACGCAGTGAACTCAGGCAACGGTCCCATGGCATCGCCATTTTCCCCCTGGCCAGTGAAACAGCCTTGGCCCTCGCCAAGCATCCGCTGGCAATATCCGGCGACAAGATCGAGGTATTTCCCCACCTGTCCACGGTAGAGCCAGACGATGGCCAGGATGTTCTGTTCCTGCTCGGGGCTGAAGTCGTAAATTTTGCGCGTGACCTTGCGGTAACTGTTGCGCGCGTCGATCATGAGCACCTTGTCTTTGTGCTCCTCTGGCTTGCCTCGATTCAGGAACCACAGTTCACAAGGGACGGTACGGGTGTAAAAGAAGTTCGACCGGATGGCGACCATGGCTTCTACATCACCGCTCTCCACGAGCTTCTGGCGGACTTTGGCCTCATCCCGGCCAGCACTTGAGGCCTGGGAGGACATGACAAAGCCAGCGCGCCCGGTCTCATTCAGGTAGCTGTAAAAGTAGCTGATCCAGATGTAGTTGCCATTGGAGACCTTACCCTTCTTGTTCACACCCGGCAGGCCGAATGGAAGCCGTGGATCGGTCTTGACCTTATCCGCGTCGATCTCGTCCACGTTGAAGGGTGGATTGGCCATGACGTACTCGGCCTTGCCGAGCAACTCGTGCGGGTCTTCGTAATAGGTGATGGCCTTTTGGATGTCGCCTTCCAGGCCATGCACCGCCAGATTCATCTTGGCAAGCCTGATGGTGGTGGCGTTTTTCTCCAGCCCCCGGAAGGTTAGTTTTTCGTTGGGGTTCAGGTGTTGCCGCTCAACCACTCGGGCGCTTTGCACGAACATGCCCCCGGAGCCGCACGCCGGGTCCAAGACGGTTCCGTGGCTCGGCTCAAGGATGTTGGCAATTAAGGATACCAGGGAAATGGGCGTGAAGAATTCGCCGCCGTCGTGAGCCTTCTGGTCGGCGAACTGGGTCAGGAAATATTCGTAGATGCGGCCAAAGACATCACCCTTTACCCGCTTCAACTCATCCGGGTTCAGGGTCCGTAACAGTTGCCCCAAGACCTCGTTGTCAAGTTCCTGGTATTCGTTCTTGGGCAGGACGCCTCGAAGGCTCTCGTAGTCGGATTCGATGGATTCCATGGCCTCGATGATGGCCTTGGCCCGGTCATCGCTGTCCGTAAGCGCTACCAACGTATCAAACTGCGCTTTAGGCTGAAGAAAGATGGAGCTTTTCTGCGAGAAGTCTTCCTTGGTCAGGGGGCGGGTTTTGCCGCCGCGAGATGGAAGACTAGCTTCGATGCCGTCTTTCACCGCCAGGAACCGACTGTAAGCGTGACGAAGAAAGATAAGGCCCATGACGGGCAGGAAATACTCGTTGCTAGCATAGTTCGAGTTGGCCCGCATGGTGTCAGCGGCGGTCCACAGTCTTTTTTCTAAAGACTCAATGTGCTCTAGTTGGGCCATAACAATCTAGCACCTCGGAAGGGAATGGTCAGATGATGATTATAAACGAATTCCTTGCCGTTAAAACAAAGCCCCATGATGACCTCTTCGTTATGATGGCAGGCTGGGAGAGTACCGGGCTTTGTGCTCGCGGGCAAGATTCCTTTTGGCTGACGCGGCCCTCCCGAGGCTCAGAAAGGGGAACTCATCCTGAAATGAAAAGTCCATACCCAGCGGGAACCAATGAACCACAATGAATCCGTTCAGCCCCCCCGCCCCTCTCTCCCCAACACCCCAGACAAAACACCGACACCCCGAAATCCCTACCGCACATTTCGCGGGTCCTTCCTGGCCGTATTTCGATAGGGGTCAAAAACACCCCGGCCGGTCAGGCTCTGTGGCGGAAAAAGTCACGCGGAAAAACGGAAATTCCAGGTCGGGACAGATTCATGCACCACGGCCGTGCCGGTCGCGTCCGGACTGCGAACAAGCTTTGCTATGCATGAGGCAGGTTGCTCCGCGATGCGGCGCAGGCGTTGTGCCGGTCATATCCCCGCACCGTAATCGTTCAGGACGCGCCGCCACCTGTTGACCGTGGACTTGTTGAGATCTAGGACGTCGCCGATTTCCGCATCCCGTTGCCCCAGCTTGAAGAGCAAAAGCATGAGCGTGATATCCTCCGGCGGCATCTGCGCACCGCTGAATATCGTGCCGGTCAGGGCCGTGAACCGTGTCCGGCAGGCCTCGCATTTCATCATCCGAAGCGCATAAAACCGCCGCACGGCCCGAGGATCATCGATCTTCAGGCCGCAACCCGGACAGGCCGGGCCGTCCGGATGCAACTCGCCAAGGAGCCAGTCCCGACAGGCCAGGGGATTGAACAGGCGCGGGATATCGTGCAAAGCCTGCGGCAAAACCGCCCGAAGTCGCATGTCAGGCATGGCGCATTCTCCCGGTGTCGGCTGATAACCGGCACGGCCCGGCTACCGTGGCCGCACGGTCTGCCGGACCACGCGGCCCGGCTCGTGAAGTTCGAAGACAACCGTCCCATCCGGGGCAATGCTCACCCCGCCACGCGCGGGATTCCCCCAACACCCGCACCACGCCAGCCCCCAGGCACCGCACGGGTAGCGGTATCGCCCGGCGCGAAACAGGCCCGCCCGGGTCCAGCCGCACGCCAGAAGTTCGTCCACATGCTCCGCTATCCAGGCCCGCCCCAACTTGTAGGCCCGGATCATGTCCGGCGTGGGTTTCGATTTGCGCGGACGGGCAAGGCTTGCGTGGCCACCTTCGCCGTCCGCCGCACCGTGGCCCGGGCCTGTGGCCATGACCGTTCCCGTGGCCGGATCATGCCCCTGGTCCAGGGCATCCTCTGAAACGATGCCCGGATCATCGGCAGGGGCATCGGCCGGGGCATGGCCGCCCTGCATCTCGACTTGCCGCGCGAAGTCAGGATCGTCAGCGGGGGAGTTCAGGGCTTGGTGGAGTTGCGGGGCGCGCCCGGTCAGAAACGCAGGCGGCAGACCGCCTTCGATCCAGGCCCGTACATCCCAGCCCGCCTTCCAGGCGTCCGTGGGGTCCTTGCCCTCGGGCACGGGCCAGACGCGGACCTTTTCCGCCGGGTAATGCGCGGCCCACCACTGCCACGCGCTTTTGTTCCCCGCATCGTCAAAATCCAGGGCCACGAGAATGAACGCCGCATCGGTCAACATGGCATGGGTAGCGGCGTCCGGCCGGAGCGAGGCCGAACCCAGGGCCAGGACGTTGACCAACTCCCCAGCCTCCTGGGCCAGAAGCATCCCGTCCAACTCGCTTTCCACCACAACCCAGACCCGGGCCTGCCCGGTCACCACAAAGGGAGCGGTGTTTTTTGGCTCGGACGGCAGGTAGAGATATTTCGGCTCGTCCCGGCCGGGATTCTCCCGGCGGAACTTGACCCGCGCCACATGGCCGGATGCATCCAAAACCGGCAGGACAAGCCCCCGGGGAATCCAGAGCATGCGCCGCCTGCCGTCCGGCCGGACCTCTTGT
>Ga0209467_1002014_pt1 | contig 15393 bp, 13 predicted proteins | sample Higcelwee11metaG_FD_187175 | JGI IMG/M metagenome (GOLD analysis project Ga0209467, IMG submission 187175) | Freshwater pond sediment microbial communities from the University of Edinburgh, under environmental carbon perturbations - High... | ecosystem: Environmental > Aquatic > Freshwater >...
CAAAGCGCACCACGCCCTTCTTGTCGATGATGACGATGGCGCGCTCCGTGGTGCCGTTTGTGCGCAGCACTCCGTAGGCTTGCGCCACGGCCCCGTGGGGCCAGAAGTCGGAGAGCACCGGGAACCACAGCCCGCGCATCTCCACCGCCCAGGCATACAGGCTCGGCAGGTTGTCCACGCTGATGCCCAGAACCTCCGTGTCGTATTCCTCGAAGAGATCCTTGGCCAGATTGTAGCCGGGCCACTGGTCCGAGCACACGGGAGTGAAGGCCGCGGGCACGAAGGAGAGCATGACGTTCTTCTTGCCCCGGTAATCGGACAGGCGCACCGACCGCCTGCCCCCCTGGTTCGTGATGACGCCGGGCAGGGTGAAGTCCGGGGCCGTGTCGCCGGGGCGCACCTTGAGGACGCTGTCCACGGGCTTGAGCGGACCGGGATCGAGGATCATTTCCTTCAAATCAACAGCACGGGCCGGAACGGGCGCGGCGGCCGCGAAGGCCACGGCCAGCAACGCCACGGCGAGAAAGAGAGGGCGCTTGCGCATGGGGGCTCCTGTTGCTCCGGGTTAGCGCAGCGCCGCAGCGCGCAGCACCTGCGCGTAGAAGTCGTCCTCGTCCGCAAAGATGCCCTCCAGGAAGAAGGCCACGCCGAGGCCCTTGGCTCCGGGCTTCAAGACGAAGAACGAAGGCGTGCCCACGGAGCCGAAGACCTTGTGCAAGGTGTAGTCCGCATCGGGCAGCATGGGCATTTTGACCTGATACTTCTTGCGGAAGAATTCCACCTCAAAGGGCGAGTTGCCCGCGCCTATGGCCAGGAACTTGATCCGCTTGCCCTCGGGCGAGGCCTGGAGCCTGGCGAACACGCGGTTCACCGGCATGGCCTCGGCCTGGCAGCGCGGGCAGTACATGCTGTAAATTTCAACCAGCAAGGCCTCGGCTTTGATTTGGGAGAGACGGAAGCTCTTGGTTCCCGCAGGCAGGCCCAGGTATTCGACCTCGGCCGGGGAAAGCTGCGCCTTCACCGTCTGGTCCGGCAGGGTGTCGCCTGCTTTGGGATTGGCCGCCAGGGCGGGAGCGGCAAGGAGGAAAATAAGAATGAGGGCTGCGGCCAGTCTGTTCATGCGTGCTCCGGGCGTTCTCTCTGCTGTCGTAATAAAGCGGTGACCACTGCCTGCGGCACGGCAAGAGCGCACTCAGTCCAAATGGGGAAGCCGCCAGCCCGGACCATCCGGACCGGCGGCTTCCTATCTAGAGGTGCGTACCGTCTCTACTGGTTTATCCCAGGATGTTCTTCACCGGCTTTCTCAGCGCGGCGAAGAGCTCCTGCCTGGTGTACTGGCGCATGCCCGCCGGAACGGCGGAGGCGTCGGCCATCAGGTTCTTGGCGTACAGGTTGGGCGCATCCGCCGTGAGGAAGATGACCCTGACCGTATCGGCATCCACCAGCTGGGCTTTGGGATGCTTCTTCTTCACCTCGGCCAGGCGGACCTCCGCGAGCTTCAGCATGTCGTCGCGGTCGCCGAAGTTCATGCAGCCCGTGGGACAGGAGGTGACGCAGGCCGGGCGTTTGCCCGCCTTCACCCGGTCGTTGCACATGTCGCACTTGCGGATGAGCTTGGTCTTCTTGTCCATTCTCGGCACATCGTAGGGGCAGATGCCCTGCACGGCCTCGAAGCTCTCCTTGGCGGTCTTCTCCGTGTACACCACCGCGCCGGTTTCTTCATCGATGATGATGGCGTCCGGGTCGTTGGTGGCGCTTTTGCACGGGGCGTCCAGGCAGTGGCGGCACTGGTCCGGGGTGAAGAACCACTGGAGCTTGCCTTCCGCCTCCACTTCGCTGAAGCGCACCACGCGCAGCGTATTGTACGAGAAGTCCGGCGGATTCTGGTGCGTGCCGGTGTTTTTGGTTTTTTCGCCGGGCAGTTTTTTCCACTGCTTGCAGGCGATCTGGCAGCCGCGGCAGGCCGTGCACTTGGTCAGGTCCACGAGGAAGCTTTTTCCATTACTCATGACACGCCTCCTTTAAGCCTTCCGGACGTTGACCATGAAGGCCTTCGACTCGGGGATGCCGGTGTTCGGGTCGCCCACGGACGGGACCAGAAGGTTGGCGGCGTCGCCGCCGTCCTTGGGGAAACGCCAGCCGAAGTGCCAGGGGATGCCGACCTCGTGGACGGTCTGGCCCTGCACGGTGAAGGGCTTGAAGCGCTTGGTCACGATGGCGATGGCCCAGAGCTTGCCCCGGCTGTTTTCCAGCCATACCTTTTCGCCGTTCTTGATGCCGCGCAGTTCCGCCAGCTCTTCGCTCATTTCGCAGAACATCTGCGGCTCGGCCTCAAGCAGCCAGGCCTGGTAGCGGGTCTGCAGGCCCGTCTGCCAGTGCTCGGTGACGCGGTAGGTTGTGCACACGAAGGGATAGCGCGGATCGCACACGCTGTGCTTTTCTCCCGTGAACTTGAGGGCCGTGGGGTTGTGCAGCACCTTGGAGTACGGGTGCGCGCTCACCGGGCATTCCAGCGGCTCGTAGTACTCCGGGAAGGGGCCGTCGTTCAGGCCAGGGCCGTAAAGCGCGCCCATGCCTTCCACCTGCATGATGAACGGATGGATGGCGCCGGGAGCGCCGCCGCCGTCAACCACGTCGATGTCCCATTTCTTGCCCTCGGCGTTCCAGGCCAGCACGGCCTTTTGCGGCGCATAAGGCTTGCCCGTCAGGTCCACGCTGGCGCGGTTGTAGATGACGCGCCGGTTGACCGGCCAGGCCCACGACCAGTTGGGATACAGGCCCACGTTGGCCTGGGCCGGGGTCTGCTCCTTGGAGCGCTTGGCGGCGCGGTTGCCCTTTTTCGGGTCCTCGTCCACGTACGATCCGCAATAGATCCAGTTGCCGCTGGTGGTGCTGCCGTCGTCGCGCAGGTCGGGGAAGGCCGCGACCTGCGTGCCTTTCTTGAACACCTTCACGCTGCCGTCGGGCTGCTTCACTTCCACGTCGCGGGTGTAGTAGCCGTTGATGAGCCGGGCGGTCTTGTGCGCATCGAACTCGTGTCCGTCGCCCATGGCCTCCCAGTTCATGCCGAGCACGGGAGCTGGGAAGGCGCCGCCTTCCTTCTTGTAGAGCTCGCGCACTTTTTGGGCCAGCTCATAGATGATCTCGCCATCGGGGCGGCTGTCGCCCAGGGGCTTGGGACCCTGGTAGCGCCACTGCATCCAGCGGCCGGAGTTCGAGATGGAGCCTTCCTTCTCCACGCTGACGGAGCAGGGGAGCATGAAGACCTCGGTCTTGATCTTCTTGGGATCCATGCCGGGGCCCTGCCAGAAGCTGCCGGTCTCGTTGTCGTAGATGTTGACGTTGACCATCCAGTCGAGCTTGGTCAGCGCCTCGCGGGTCTTGTTCGAGTTCGCGCCGGAGCACGCGGGGTTCATGCCCCAGGCGAAGAAGCCCTTGAACTGCCCCTTGAGCATGTCGTCGAAGAGCGTCAGCCAGGAGTAGTCCTTGCCGGGCTCAAGCTTGGGCAGCCAGTCGAAGCCCTTTTCCGGCTCCACGCTCTCGTAGAAGCTTTTGATGAGGCTGACCGCGTACTTGGGCTGGTTCTTCTTCCAGTTCAGGCTCTTGGGGTCCTTGGTGGAAGGGGCGATGCGCTTCAGGTAGTCGGCCAGGGCCTTGTCGCCCGTGTTGGGCGTGGGCAGGTAGCCGGGGATGATGTGGTAGAGCAGGGCCTGGTCCGTGGAGCCCTGGACGTTGGACTCGCCGCGCAGCGCGTTGACGCCGCCGCCGGCCACGCCCATGTTGCCCAGAAGCAGCTGGACGATGCTCATGGCGCGGATGTTCTGCACGCCAACGGTGTGCTGGGTCCAGCCCATGGCGTACATGACCGTGCCGGCCTTGTCCGGCTTGCCCGTGGCCGCATAGGTGTCGAAGACCTCAAGCACTTTGTCCTTGGGCGTGCCGCACATCTCCACCACGCGGTCCACCGTGTAGCGGCTGTAGTGCTGCTTCATCAGCTGGTACACGCAGCGGGGATCGGAAAGCGTGTTGTCGCGCTTGATCTTGCCATCGGCTTCCAGCTCGAAGGCCCACTGCGCCTTGTCATACTTTCGGGTCTCGTCGTTGAAGCCAGCGAACATGCCGTCGGTGAAGCCGAATTTCTTGCCCACGATGAAGGAGGCGTTGGTGTAGTTCACCACGTATTCCTTGAACATGAGATTCTTTTCGACGATGTAGTTGATGAGCCCGCCCAAAAACGCGATGTCCGAGCCGGAGCGCAGGGGCGCGTAAAGGTCCGCCTTGGAGCTGGTTCTGGTGAAGCGCGGGTCCACATGAATCATCTTCGCGCCCTTGTCTTGCGCGCGCGTGACCCACTTGAAGGAAATGGGATGGTTTTCGGCAGCGTTGCTGCCCATGATCAGAATGCAGTCACTGTTCTTGAGGTCGATCCAGTGATTGGTCATCGCACCGCGTCCGAACGACTCTGCCAGAGCCGCCACAGTGGCGCTGTGTCAAATACGGGCCTGATGTTCTATGTAGGTTAATCCCAGCGAGCGGAGAAAAGCCTGGTAGATCCAGCACTCCTCGTTGTCCATGGCCGCGGAGCCGACGGAGGCGATGCCTTCGCAGCGGTTGACCAGCTGGCCCTTGGCGTTTTTCTCGACGAAGCTCGCGTCGCGGTCCTTCTTGATGTTTTTGGCGATGCGCTCAAGCGCCCAGTCCCAGCTCTTGGCCTCCCACTTGGTGCCGTAGGGCTTGCGGTACATGACCTTCTGCAGGCGCGGGTTGGGCTGGCCGGGGTTGCCCTCGGTGAGCTGCCATATGCTGGCGCCCTTGGCGCACAGCGCGCCTTCGTTGATGGGATGGTCCGGGTCGCCCTCGATGTTCAGGGCGCGCTTGGCGCCCCCAAGGGCCGTGTTGACGATGAGGCCGCAGCCGACAGCGCAATAGCAGCACACGGTTGTGGTCTGCTTGCTCCATTCGGGCTTGAGCTGGCTGATGCGGTCGATGGCGGCCTTTGCCGCGGCGGGCTTGGCAGCAAAGCCAATCCCGGCGAAGGCGGAGGAGAGGGCTGCGGTTGCGGAGAGTTTCAAGAACCCTCTGCGTGAAAGCGTCATGGGGCCTCCTAGTTTATGGGTTTTAGAGTCAGCTGCCGAGCGTTTCGCGGTCGAGCCGGATGAGCAGCTCGGTTCCGGAAAGCACGGGGGGCGCGTCGAAAGAGGGCTCTTGCCTGGGCGCTTCCTGTTTCTGGAAGGGCACAAGCAAAAGACCCGACACCTTGCGCCGGACCTCCGCCAGATCCAGGCCCAGGCCCCCGAAGGGAAGCATGGTCAGGCCGGGATCACGTTCAGTGGAAGATGAGGAATGCATAAAATACCTCCACAGTATGAGGGTCACGATAGGCCCTAAAAACGTGTGCACGTCAAAAGAGGGGGGATTACGCAAGTTTTGGCACAGGCGCGCACAGGGCGCTTAATATGGCCGGGCGCAGGTCGGACTCCCGCAAGTTGAAGCGCAGGGCCAGTTCCTTCAGGTACAGGGGGAAGCGCCGCCAGGAGAGCCCCTTGAACTGCTTGAGCCGCGGCTTGGCGAAATCCCAGAAGGCGCAGCCGCCGCTTTCGGCGAAGATTTGCCCCGGATGGCGCAGCAGATAATGATAGGGCAGATTCTCATCGCCGCATAAAATCAGCGCGTCATAGGTCTTGTAGCGGTCCGTGACGAGGATGCTGCCATGCCGCGCCACGCGCAGATGAAAGTTGTGATTGAAATGCAGCACGCTTTCCGCCGTCAGTTCCGGCAGCAGGTCCACAAAGATGTGCTGGCTGCGGTTCAATATGCCGTAGACGGGCAGCCCCACGCCGGTTGGCGTCTCCTGCGCCTCGCGGCTGGCTTCCAAAAGCGTGGCCAGCGGCGCGCCCGGCCCCAGCAGCTGCGGTGCATCCGCGCCCTGCGCGAGAATGGCCAGCCGCAGCACCGTGAGGGCCTTGAAGGCGGTATTGTAGGAGATTCCGACCTGCGCCGCCGCCTCGCGGGTGCTCAACTCTTGCGCAAAGGCCAGCGCCAGCGCCATCCACTTGAAGGCGGAGAGTCCGGCCTCGTTCAGCCAGCGGCCCGTGAAGTCGTGGAAGGTGTAGCGGCAGCTTCCGCAGCGCAGCCGTCCGCCCGCCAACTGGTAGGGGGCGGGTGCGCCACAGCGCGGGCAAGACTTGCGGCCATCGGGCCAGCAAAGGGCTAGCAACTCGGCGCGGGCTTCGCTCTCGGTCTCCGGCTCTGCGGCGATTGTGCTCTTTATGTTGGGCTCGTTTGATTCATTGAACATGGGCAAGCCACCTCGGCATGCTGCATAGCACGAACTCTTGCCTGTGCCAAGACGTGGGGCGGTTTTTCAGCGGGGGGCGAGGCTCTCTTCCCGACAGCGCAATGCGGCCTTGTCCCGCCTTTTCGGTTGAAGCGCCCCACCAACTGACGTACGTTGCGGGAACTCTTCCGTGCGCCGCCAGCGGCTGTGCGGGGGGATGTCCGCCTGGGGGGATTGTGGCCGCAAATTGGTTCAACCGCACCGTATGCATGCTTTCGTTGGCTGTGCTGCTTTGTGCCTGCCGCGATCAGACCGGCAAGGCCGCCGTGGAGCACGCCGCGCTTGGCGTTACGGATACGACCGTCACCCTGGGGTCGTCCCTGGCGCTTTCCGGCCACGCCAGCTATTTGGGCTCGCAAACCCTGCGCGGGGCGCTCTGCTACCTGAAGCACGTGAACGAGAACGGCGGGGTGCACGGCCGCAGGATCGAGCTTGTGCACTACGATGACGCCTATGACCCCCCGCGCTGCCTGGCCAACACCCAAAAGCTCATCGTGGAGGACCAGGTCTTCGCCTTGTTCGGCTACGTGGGCACGCCCACCACGGTGAAGATTTTGCCCATGGTGGAGGACGCGCACATTCCGCTTCTGGGCATGTTCACCGGAGCAAACGCCCTGCGCGAGCCTTTCAACCGCTTCCTCGTCAACATCCGCGCCTCCTACTATCAGGAGACTGCGGCCGCGGTGCGCCATCTTGTGGGCGATCTGGGGCTCAAGCGCATCGCCGTGTTCTATCAGTACGACGCTTACGGCTTCGACGGCCTGAAGGGCACCGAGCTGGCCTTGAAGGAGTTCGATCTTGCGCCCGTGGCGCGCGGCTCCTACGTGCGCGGCACCCTGGACGTGGAGGAGGGCTACTCCAAGATCGAGGACTCCCGCGCCGAGGCCGTGGTCATGATCGGCACCTCCGACTCCTGCGCACAGTTCATCCACTTGGCCCGGGAGTCCGGCTTTGCGCCCATCTTCTACGCCGTGTCGTTCGTCGGCGCGGAGGAGCTGGCCCGCAGACTGGGGCCAAAGCCTGGGGCGGTGGTCATCATGAGCCAGGTGGTACCTCCCATCGAGAACGCTTCCCGCGTGCCGCAGGGCGGGGCGCGGCAGTACGTGGAGCTTCTGGCCAAGTACTATCCGGAGGACAAGCCCAATTCCGTCGGGCTTGAGGGCTACTACAACGCCCGCATTCTGGTGGAGGGGCTTGAGCGGGCGGGCAGAAACCTCACCCGCGAGGGCTTCATCCAGGCCCTGGAGTCCATCCGCGACCTGGAGCTTGGGCCGGGGCTCGTGGCCTCCTTCGGACCGGAGAACCACCAGGGGCTGCGGCAGGTCTTCTTCACGCGGCTTACGGATGGGCGCTTCACCCTCGTGGATTCCTGGCCGGTGGTCGGGCGTGCGCTCTCTGGCAGGAACGCGCGGCCGGGAAGCGGGGGCGCGCCATGAATCCCTTGCGCCGCGTGCTTACGCGCTACGAGTCCTTAAGCCTCAAGAATAAGATTTTTTTGTCCATTCTTGGCGTGGTGCTGGGCATCAGCGTGGCCATCGCCTTTCTGGCCCGCTACATCCTGGTGTCCTCGCTTACCTCCGAGCTGGAGCTGCGCGGCAGCGCCATCGCCCATTCCGTGGCCGAGCGCGGCGGTTCCTATGTGCTGGACAAGAATTTTCCCCTGCTGCTTTCGCTCATCTTCGACGAGGCGCGCCTGCATGAGCGCAAGAACCTCATCGCCTACATCTTCGTCACGGACCAGGACGGCCTTGTGCTGGCCCACACCATGACGCGGCCATTTCCCGCGGAGCTGCGCCAGGCCAACGTCCTGCCTCCCGGCGTGAGCCGCAGCGTGCGGCTGGTCGGCGTGGACCACGATTCCATCTACGACATAGCGGTGCCCATGAACGAAGGGCTCTACCGCATCGGGGCCGTGCACGTAGGGCTGTCCAAGCGCCACATGGACAGCCTCATCGCCACGCTGCGGCTCACGTTCCTCGGCTTCATCTCGGCAATCGTCCTTATCACTTTCTACCTTTCCGACCGCTTGACCCGGCACATCATCCGGCCCTTGTCCAAGCTGACGCGCATCTCGGACGAACTCTCCCGGGGGAACTTCAACATCTCCCTCGACATGCAGGAGGAGGGCGAGCGCTGGAAGCCCATGGACTGCCCGGCCTACGCGAATACGGAGATGCCTTGCTGGCACTTCGACCAGTCCGCCCGGCAGGCCGTGGTGCACCGCACCTGCGAGAGCTGCGTGTTCTACCGCAAGCGCCAGGGCGACGAGGTGGTGCAGCTCGGCGACAGCTTCCGCAACATGGTCTGGAGCATCAAGCTCTATCGCCGCCGCCTGCGCGAAAGCGAGGAGAAGTACCGCTCGCTCTTTGATTCCGGCCCGGATCCGGTATTTGTCGTGGATTGCGCGGACTTCAGCATCAAAGACGCCAACCCGCGCGCGGTTGAGCTCTACGGGTACGAGAAGCACGAGCTGCTGGGCAAAAGCTATCTTTCCCTGGGACCGGAGAACCGCAACGACTGTCTGCTTTCCTTCGACGAAGAGGACGCAGGGGAATTCGACGGCGAGGATCAGGTCTCCGGCACGGGCTGCCTGTACCATCCCAAGGTGCTGCACTATAAAAAAGGCCAGCACCCCTTTTACGTCAATGTCCACGCCTGTCCCATCTCGTACAGGGGCCGGCCAGCCATCATCGTGGCGGTGACGGACATAACCGAGATGATCGAGAAGGACGCCCAGCTCATCCAGGCGGGCAAGATGAAGTCCTTGGGCGAGATGAGCGCGGGCATCGCCCACGAGTTGAACCAGCCTTTGAACGCCATCAAGATGGGCAGCGAATTCTTGGCGCTCCTGGACGAGCAGGGCCGCGCGGCCTCGACGGAAGCCTACCGGCAGGTGGTGCGCGAAATAAGCGGACAGGTGGACCGCGCCGCCGAGATCATCAACACGCTGCGGGCCTTTGGCCGCAAGGCGGAGATATTAAAAGAGCGCGTGGACGTGAACAAGCCCGTTAGAAGCGTTCTCACCATCGTGCGCCGCCAGTTCGAGCTGGACAACATCCGCTTCCGGCTCGAACTAGGAGAGAACCTGCCGCCGGTGCTGGCCCATGACAACCGCCTGCAGCAGGTCTTTTTCAACCTCTTGACCAACGCCCGCGATGCGATAAACGAGAAGAGCCTCGCAACGGATACGGACGCCGAACGGCTCATCAGCATTGAGACGCGCATGGAGGGCGGGGCCGTCGCCATCATTGTCGCCGATACCGGCGTGGGCTTGGCGGAAGACGTGCGCGACAAGATCTTCGAGCCGTTCTTCACCACCAAGGAGACCGGCCAGGGCATGGGTCTGGGGCTGGCCATCACCTACGGCATCGTGCGCGACTACGGCGGAGATATCCGCATTGAAAGCGCGCCAGGGCGCGGCGCGCGCATCAGCCTGGTTTTTCCCCAAGCGGCATAAAAAAGGAACATAGGCATGGACAAGAAAATACTGGTCATCGACGACGAGCAGCCCACGCTGAACATGTTCCGCCTGCTTCTGGAGGCCTATGGCTATGAGGCCTTCACCGCCGCAAACGGGGCCGAAGGGGTGGAGATGTTCGAGCGCGAGCGCCCCGGGATAGTGCTGACGGACATAAAGATGCCGGTCATGGACGGCATAGAGGCCCTGAAGCGCATCAAGGCGCTGGACCCCCACGCCGAGGTCATCGTCATAACAGGCCATGGCGATATGGACTTGGCCATCCGCGCGCTCAATCTCGACGCCACGGACTTCCTCAACAAGCCCGTGCAGCGCCAAGGCCTGAGCCAGGCGCTTTCCCGCGCGGAGGAGCGTTTGGCCATCGCCAAAACACGCAAGCAGGAGATCGAGGTGGCCGAGGAGGACGAAGCGGCTGTGCTCGTCCTGCGGGGCAGCGTTACCGCCGGGTCCGAGCCGTTTCTGGCCCGGGCCATGGTCTCGGCGCGGGTGCTTGGCAAGCCCTGCATCGTGCTGGATTTTGACGAGAACGCGAGCATCAACGGCGCTGGGCTTGCTTTTTTAACCCGGCTTCTGCAAGAGGCGCGCGATAATGGCGACGCCGTGCGCATACGGGGCTTGTCCGAAAATTTCCGCAACGTGTTCGATGTGGTGGGAATTTCGCGGCTGGTGGAGCCGTATCTGGCCGGTCGGCCTGGCTAGCCGTCGGCTTTAGCGCTTTCGTCCGCGGTTTCGCCCGCGGGTGACGCCGCGTTTTCCGGAGAGTCCGGGGGCGCGGCGTTCTTTTTGCGCAACAGGTAGTGCAGGCCCAAGAGGGCAAGGAGGAACAGGGGGATGAAATAGGACGCCGGGCTTGCGCTGCGCCACAGAAGGGGCATGGGCACGCCGTCGAAGCGCCAGGAGAGCCAGGTGAGCGCGCCGCAAGCGGGCCAGAGCAGCGCTGCGCCGCGCCCGGCGGAAAGGGCCAGCGTGTTGCCGTAGGCCTCTTGCGCCAAGTTGTTTTGGGCCAAATAGGCCTTCTTGTCGCCTTGCCGCAGCGCTTTGTAGGACAGTTCGCTGCGTTTCGCCGCTTCCGCTTCCTCGCGCTCCTGGCGGACGCGCTGCACGCGGCTCACCAGGGCCGTGCCGGCCTTGCCCAAGGCTGCGCTCGCAACCGCCAGCGCAAGAATGCCGAAGATAAAGCCCGCCTCAGGCGGTCCTGGCAGGCGGAAGGGAGCAATCAGAATCGCATCGAGGATTTGGAAGGGGGTCATGGTGTGTTGGCGAAAAGGGCCTCCCCTCCTTGCGGAGGAGAGGCCCCGGGCCTGATTTTGTTACACGCCGGGAATCTTGATGCCGGCGAAGCCGGCCAGGGAGTAGCCGAGGCCGATGTACAAGGAGAGCACGATGAAGATGCGCTTCATCAGGGCGTCGGAAAGGTACTTGGAGGTCATGGGGCCCACGATGGAGCCGAGGGTGATGCCGATGAGCTCGATGCCCACCAGATGCCACTCGATGGGAGTGCCTTTGCTGATGAGGGTGATGATGCTCGTGATCATGCTGACGAGAACGGCCAGGGCGCTGGTGCCGGCGGCCAGGTACATGGGCAACTGGGTGACGCTGGTCAGGAAGGGCACCAGCAGGAAGCCGCCGCCGACGCCGAGGAAGGCCGCCACGGCGGAGATCACGATGCCGCCCAGGAAGGGAACCAGCGGATTGAAGTGGAAGGGCACGCCGTAGAAGGTGAATTCGCAGGTGGCCATGGTGAAGCGCTGGATCTTGAGGCCCAGGTTGCATTCCTCAACCTTTTCGCCGCATTTCTGCTTTTTCACGGCGTCTTCAAAGGCCTTGGCGGCTTCCTTGGCGGTCTTCTGCTTGCTCTTGGCGCCTGGGGTGGTCTGGTAGAAGAGCCAGCAACCCAGGAACAGAACGAACAGGCCGAAATAGCCCTGGTAGGACTTGAAGTCGAGCTTGCCGGCGGAAAGGGCGGCGGCGCCATAAGCGCCCAGCAGGGAGCCCAGGCCCAGGCTGATGGCCAGCGGCAGCACCAGGCGCTTCATCTTGAGGTAGTTGATGGAGCTGATGGCGGCGGAGGTGCCCACCAGGAACTGGTTGGAGGCCTTGATGGAGTCGGTGACGATCTTGCCCAGTTCAGGGGCGCTCTTCTTCAGGCCGCCGGCGTAGTTGCCGAAGCCGAAGACGCTCATGTGGCCGACGCCCGCCATGACGCCGCCGAAGGCGCCCACGGTGGAGAAAATCCAGCCAACCCACACGGCCCAGGCAAAGGCCAGGATGATGCTGACGTTGGGCGCGCCGGGGATGCCGAGGAAGCCTGCGGGCTTGGTCTCGTCGATCATGCCGGGCTCGGTGCCGTGAGGGGCCTTTGCGATGGCGTCGGCAAGCTTATTGCCGGTGCTGGGCGCGACGGCCGGTTTCGCCGCATCAGTGGCGTTGGCAACCTCGACGGCTTTGGCTTCAGCCGGGGCCGGGGCGGCCTGCTGGGCTACTGCAACGCCCAGCCACAGGCTGACTGCCAAGGTGGCGATTGCGAGAGTGAAAAAATGACGTTTGTTCATGTTCACAGCACTCCTCCAGAATGTATTGTTGCCTATGATGATTGCTCTGCGCCGCACTCGCGGAGCTCTAGTCGCTTTGTTATGATGCCGGCCGGACGAAGGTCAGGGCCTTTGCCGTGCAGCCCGTAACGCAGGCGGGGTCCATACCCTGATCGACGCGGTCTTTGCAATAGTCACATTTTTTTACTTTTTCCCAGGCCTCAACATAAACAGGGACGTCCCAAGGGCATGCGTCAGTGCAGCGCTGGCAACCAATGCAGGCATCGTTGTCGAGCCAGACCAGCCCATCTTCCGCGCGTTTCGTAAGGGCGCCGGAGGGGCACACCTTGACGCAGAAAGGATCGTCGCATTGCATACAGTTCTGATATACAAACTCCATGCGGGGTCTTCCATCCGGCCCGGTAAAAGGACCAAGGGCTTTTATGCGGTTCAGCGACAATCCCGCCGGCAGCTTGTTCCTCATGTTGCAGTGAACAAGGCAGGCTTTACAGCCGATGCAGCGGTTTGGATTAAGTGCAATACGGTAGAGGCTCATTGTACACCCCGCCCTGTCCTTTCGAAGTTGAAGTGATTCCTAGTGCTGGCAGGGTGTGCGCGGCTTCTGGACGCGTGGCTACACCCTGGAGAGGTATTTCCAGTTCAACATCGTAAACCATAACGCCAAGCGGGTTGTCAAGGGACGACGCACTTCGTTCTTTTTTTCTCATATACGCATTTGAATTCCTATTTTATAGGATGAAATAGATGTTCTGCGCACAGCGGCTCTGGTGCTGGAATATCGCCTGCGCCCCCTAGTCAAGACAGGCGGAATGTGCTAGGGGGGTATGCATCATTTTTTGACTTGTATTCAGGAGGGCAACATGGCTCGAGAAATTACTTACAGTGTCTGCGGCATGTGCACAGTGCGCTGCCCCGCCGCAGTTGATGTGGAAGACGGCCAGGTTGTCTCGGTTTTCGGCAATCCTCATGCTGCGGGTTTGAAGGGCGCCTTGTGCGCGCGCGGCGCGGCTGGCCCGGCCCTGCTTTATGACGACGAGCGCCCCCAGACTCCGCTTATCCGCACGGGAGCCCGTGGCGAGGGCAAATGGCGCGCCGTCTCCTGGGACGAGGCTCTGGACTATGTGGCGGACAAGCTTTCAGACCTCCGCTCGCAGTATGGACCCGAATCGCTGCTGCTCTCCGACCGGGGCGGGCCTTTTGTGGACCTGACGCGGGCTTTCGTGCGCGGGTTCGGCTCGCCCAACTACTGCAACCACGACACCGCCTGCGCCAGAAACGTGCAGCACGCCGCCCTGTCCGTGTTCGGCTGCGGACGCAAGGAACTGGTGTACGATCTCAAGAACGCCCGTCATGTCGTGCTGCAAAGCCGAAACATTCTGGAAGCCATCAACGTGAAGGAGGTCAACGACCTCATGGATGCCCGCGAGGCGGGCTGCAAGCTCACGGTGGTCGACATCCGCGCCAATGTTCCGGGCGCCAAGGCGGACAACTTCTTTCTCATCCGGCCCGGCACGGACTACGCGTTCAACCTTGCGGTCATCAACACCATTCTTGCGGAAAAGTTATACGACCGCGCCTTCAGCAAGGAATGGATCGCCGATTTTGACGCGCTGAAGGCCTTTGTCGAGCCATACACTGCGGAGTTCGCGGAGAAGGAGACGGGTGTTTCGGCCCAGGCGCTGCGCCTGTTCGTGCGCCAGTTCGCCAAGGCCGCGCCGCAGGTCATCTGGCATCCCGGCTGGATGACCGCGCGCTATGAGGATTCCTTCTACGTCAGCCGCACGGCTTACATCATCAACGCCCTCATGGGAGCCATCGGCGCCAAGGGCGGCTTGCCGCTCTCCTGCAAAGCCGGAGACGTCGGCAGGAAGGGCCTCAAGCCCCTCATGGAGCTGTTCCCCAAGCCGGAGAAGCCCCGCGTTGACGGAGCAGGCTGGGGCGAGGGCCGGACGCACTTCGACGGCGGCCCGGGGCTTGTGAACCTGGCCTTCGAGGCCATCGCCTCGGAAAAGCCGTATCCCATCAAGGCCTATATCGCCCACCGACACGATCCGCTCATGGCCTTTCCCGACAAGGAGGCCGTGAAGAAATTGTGGGAGAAGCTCGACCTGCTGGTGGCCGTCACCTTCAGCTGGTCCGACACCGCCTGGCACGCCGATGTGGTGCTGCCCATGAGCACGTACCTGGAGCGTGAGAGCATCATCGCCAGCAAGGGCGGGCTCAAGCCGCAATTCTTCATCAGAAGGCGTGCCGTGGCCCCGCGCTTCGACACCCGCGCCGACTGGGAAATTTACGCCGGGCTGTCCAAGCGCCTGGGCATCGATCCCCTGGCCGTGACCCGGCCGGAGGAATTGTGGGAGCGCCAGCTCGAAGGCACGGGCGTCAGCCTTGCGGACTTCGACGCCAAGGGCTTTGTGGAGCTTGCGCCCAAGCCCACGTACAAGCCGCTCTCCTTCAAAACGCCTTCGGGCAAGATCGAAATGCTTTCGGCCAAGCTGCTCAAGGACGGCCTTGAGGCGCTGCCCGCGTATGTCTCCCCGGCCAAGCCGCCCAAGGATGCCTTCCGCATCGCCTTTGGCCGCTGCGGGCTGCACACGCAGGGCCACACGGTGAACAATCCGCTGCTCTTCGAGCTCATGCCGGAGAACGTGCTGTGGATCAACAAGACCCGCGCCAAGGCTTTGGGCATAGAGCACATGGACATGGTGGAGGTTGCGCCCGTGGCGCCGGGAGGGCAGCCAGGACAGCTGCGCGCCTTTGTCACGGAATTCATCCATGCCGAATGCGTATTCACCGTGCATGGCTTTGGACACACCCTGCAGGTGGAGAGCCGGGCGTTTGGACGCGGCGTTTCGGACAACGAGCTGATGCCGGGAGGCTTTGGCCGCTGGGACAAGGCGGGAGGCGCCGTGGCCATGCAGGAGAACTACGTCACCGTGCGCAGGGTGGAGGCGTAGACCCGCCGCAGGCTGCCGCTTTAAGAATGCGAAAAGGCCCGCCGACCAGGATCTTCCAGGTCGGCGGGC
>Ga0209467_1002016_pt1 | contig 15372 bp, 12 predicted proteins | sample Higcelwee11metaG_FD_187175 | JGI IMG/M metagenome (GOLD analysis project Ga0209467, IMG submission 187175) | Freshwater pond sediment microbial communities from the University of Edinburgh, under environmental carbon perturbations - High... | ecosystem: Environmental > Aquatic > Freshwater >...
TGTATAAGGAACTCGCCGATTTGGATGCACAGATCCAGAGAGAAAAGCTCGCTTGCGCTCGGGAACGTCGGCCTCAGAAGAAAGCTTTTCTGAAGTCTCATTTGGAGGAATTAGGAGAAAAACGGAACATCCTTGTTGAGAAAATTAAAACACAAGAGAAAGCGAGTGTTGCCTCTTCTATTGCCGCATCATCAAGTCTTGCCGTTTCTTCTAGTTCCATTCTGACTGTGGCGTCTTCAAGTTCCGCTACGACTTCAGCTCCGTTGCCTCAAAGCGCTGCCACTGTGGCGCTTGCAAAACAACCGCAGTTGGCCTATGTTTTCCGCGATACCATTTATGTTCATGATACCGTTTATGTGGAACGTTGCTTAGGGGATTCTCTAGTGGCTCCAGTGCCTTCTGAAAAAGAGCCCTAAAGAGTATTATACCAGATAATAGGTGGGTCTTACTCGTAAAGAGATCTCATCGTCAGCGAGGGTTTCTTTGTCCATATTGCGCCCTACAATGAGTGCGGCATCTATGCCTGCATAGAGTGCTCCCCCGATGTCTGTCGCAAGTGTATCGCCAATCATTACTGTTCTTGTGTTTGGGGGGAGACTTTTTATTGCACGGAAAAAAAGTTCAGGGAAAGGCTTGCCGCAATAGGTGGCTCTGCAATTGGATTCTATTTTAAGACGGTGGGCGTAAGCTCCAGAAACTGGTACACGAGGACCTTCTATGCGAGGGGCCCAAGCATCTGGATTCAAGACAATTAAATGCCCCCCGGGGCGTTTTAAAATTTCTAAGGCTTTGGAATAAATGGCGGGTTCCTCAACTGCTGCAGAGACAACGACTACATTTTCTTTGGGGTTTTCTTGCACAGAAATTCCCGCAGTAGTAAGAAATGCCGTTCCCGCAGGATGACCGATATAAAAGGCTTCGGCGATTTTTAATTTTTGATTCAGAGAGGTTAAGAGTTCGCCGGAAGAAAAAATTTCATCTCTCTCAAAATGGAAACCCATCGAATGAAGATCCTCCATGAGTTTCGGAATCGGCTGGGATGCGGCGTTAGTGATCAGTCTTACGATCTTTCCCTTTTCTCGTACACGCTTAAACATTTCCTGGGCATTGGGGTAGATATAATGCTTGTGGTTATACAACGTACCGAAAGCATCGAAAAAGAAAGCATCGTAACGTTCTAATAAAACATCGAATGAAATATTTTGAGAGATAGACTCTAGTGATGGAAAGGAGGCCAGTTCAAAATAATGCTTGTAAATGGATAATTCAAAGGGCTCCATACAAACTAACGCCGAAATACGCCCCAGGAATAAATGCTTTCGCCTGATTCTTGATCATTGCGGTAGATTACCAAACCATCGTAGCTAATAGCCACGAGAGTTTTAACAATGAAAACACCGGTACCAACAATGCGGTGATCTACGGACATAAAATTCCAACGGAGGAATAATCGTTTTGAATCAGAGAGACAGTTGCCTTTGCTTGCAGAAAGGCTTGAAAAACGAGAATCGGTGCACGAAGTTTCGCTGTGTGTACTCGCGACATAAGCTCCATGATTGGTAAAAATTTGCAGTTCCAATGAGAAAAATAGTTTTTCGGGTTCCACAACGATTTCGCTTAAATCGAGTCCTTCGACTTGATTTTTTCGGCGATCACGTAAGGTTTCTTTGACTGCGTTTTCAAGTTCTTGTCCACCGATATCAATGGCAATTCCCATTTCGGAGGAACTCGGAGAATTACTTTCAAAGGGCATCAATAGAAGTTGGAAAATGGGCATTCTTTTTAGAGAATCATTGGCGAAAAATTCAGCGGAAGGATTGGTAAAAGTAGTGAATGGATAGGTCCCTGGTACCGAGTGAAATGGCGAATTTTCGGGAACCTTGTTTAATTCCATGTCCTTGGTGGCTAGTGCACGAAGGCGGATAGAATCCCGTGGCAATAAACGTTGCGATTTGTCAACCTCTGTTCCAAAAGTCAGTGTGGCTTGGGTGTTTGTTAAATTCCATTGAATTGTGGAATGTCGCAGTTCACGAATGGCAGAATCTTTTGAAGACTTGAATTCAAAGATACTGGTGCCTTCTTGATTCTCTAAAACCCCTTCTGAAAATGTGACGAGGAGGGTATCTGTGCCTTTTCCTTGGGTACTTTTGAGAGAGGCTTCTTTGATTACTGGTGCCATGCCGTCTTTCATTTGTAGTTCGCTAGAATCATTTTTAATAATAGAATTTGACTCTGTTTTGTAATATAACATCACAGAACCATAAGGCTTTTCAAACTTAAGAGACGTTAATTCTGTGAGATTGGGTTGAATATTGGCTGACTTCGGCAAGTCATAGAAAAGGCGGCGACTAGAAGTCGAATCGATATACAACACGCTATGGGAAACACAATATTTCGGGGTGAGCGCTAAGGTATCGGGCCAAGTAAAACAGACACTGTCTATGGTGTTTTTAAGATAGTCTTGCGTGATGTTTCCCAAAAAGTAAAGTTCAAGACGGTCCATACGCCCGTCCATGTTTGTATCCCTGAAAAAATTTTTATTGGAAGAGGGCGGAATTGTGGGTGTGATAAACTCGGAAAAGGCTTCTGTGGTAAAGAAGACCGTCGCTAAGATTATAGCTATCCGAGCATTCATACAAACCTACTCTAGTTTCTAAGGATTCCGTAGTCGCGTCCTTCCACAGGAATTACAATACTCATCTCTGAAAACACAGGCATCTGCTTCTGAAGAATCGATTGAATATCTTCTCCAAGTTCTTCTTCTTCATCATTATTCAGGTTGTAGGCATAATAGCTTCCATCCTGAAATAAGGAAATGCAACAATCCCAATCCACTTTTGATGTTTTCTTGTGATGAACGATTTTATCGTGCAGGTCGAGGATTTCATCATCCTCTTCTTCCTCTTCCTCATCGCTACCGTCAGAGCTTTCCAACATCAAAATGGGGCGCGGTGCCGCAATCGGCTCTGCGTGTCCATTTTCAAAGATAAAGTAATTGCGACTGATAAGCAAATGTTCTAACGCCATTGTGGGAGGCACATCGGCAAATTCACCTCGTAAACGCTGAATATTCCCTAAATCTTCCTCATAAGGATCCTGAAAATCATCAGGGAGCACGATTTGGTAGTAATCAAACTTTTTATCATGAGCCGTAAAACGATTGAGCCAATCTTGAGGTGGCTCTGGCCGTTGTGTCAAAAAATCTTCAAAAGCATCCAGAATTTTGTGGAAGGAAGAAACCCAAATTTCTTTCTTTTGATCATTGATGAGCGCAAGAAGATTATTGATCTTGTCTTCTGTGGAAATATCCACGACCTCTTTGTCTTGTTCTTGTTCCATTACCATTCTTCTCGTGTTTTGAGTGTAAGGCTCATCGCAATTTTTTTCTCGTAGTAAGCGGCTTCATTAATGAAAATGGGCCAAACTTTTCTAGTGCCTTTGTAAGGGAGGCTTTCTCCGTCAAATGTACGGAATAGAGGATCTCCAGGGTTCAGTGCGCTATAGTCGCGATCTTGCCAGTAGGGGTGAATCATCGCGTTGATATCCCCGGCCTCATCTCGCGGATAGTCAATGTCTTTATACTGGGTATAAACGTCCACAGATTTTTTTTTCTTTTGTTGCAAAATACCTCGATTCCATTCCTGGGCGAGTTCCAGATAACGGATAACGATGCGCTCCGCTTGTTCAAAAAGATCGGCATGGATCGTGCCATGACTTTGTGGCCCGACTTCAAGGCATATATCTGCTTTAGCGAGGGTTCCAAAATAAGGAGACAGACTTCGTTCTTCGGGCTGGTAATAAATATGAGTATCTGGAAATTCGTGGACAAGCTCTGCGGAGGCTCTCATAGTAAAAGGATCGTGGGCGGAGATAATTAAACAAAATCCCATTTTCGCTTCTGTGTTGTGCACATCCAGAATGAGATCTGTTTTGGTCTTGGGGCCTTTGGGACCAAATTTTGCGTTCAGCTCTTTCGCACGGCGCATTTCGTAATTTTCTGGATCACCCACAAAAGAAAGAAGGGTCTCTGAAAAGCTTCGATTGAGGTCCTGGTCGGCGTATCGACGGCAAAGTCTACTTGCAGCAATGTTAGTGTGTACGAGTTCAACGTGCGCACTAGGACAGCGGTTGGTATATAATTCCGGGTGTTTACTCCACTTTTCAAGAAGCTTGATGCCTGTCAGCTCGTTGCCGTGGGTGCCACCGGATACAATGATGGTTTGGATCGAACTCATACTCCTTATTATAGCTACAAAAACTATTTTTGGCTTATGGATTTGAATTTCAACCGCCGCCTTTCTGTTGCCCCCATGCTTGATTACACGGATCGTCATGAACGATATTTCTTGCGATTGCTAAGCAGGCATACTCTGCTCTATAGTGAAATGATCACCGCGAATGCGTTGTTGCACGCCGATCCCCATCGATTTTTGCGCCACGACACATTTGAGCACCCTCTAGCGATTCAGCTCGGAGGAAGTGACCCTAAAATGCTTGCCACATGCGCGAAGATGGCAGAAGATACTGGGTTTTGTGAAGTGAATTTGAACTGCGGTTGTCCTTCGGACCGTGTGCAGAGCGGTGCTTTTGGCGCTTGCCTTATGAAAGAGAAACAGTGTGTGGGCGAGTGCGTTTCTGCGATGCAAGCCGTGGTGAAAATTCCGGTGACTGTGAAAACGCGCATCGGTATCGATCATGATGATTCGTGGGAATTCTTTTTTGATTTTGTGAAATATGTGGCAGATGCGGGTTGTGATACGTTTATCATCCATGCGCGAAAGGCTTGGCTCAAAGGTTTGAGTCCCAAAGAAAATCGGGAAAAACCACCGCTTAATTATGATTTTGTTTATCGCTTAAAAAAAGAAATGCCGCACTTGAATATTTCTTTGAATGGTGGCGTTCGCTCCATGGATCTTGTGGAATCGTTGCTTACCCAAGTGGATGGCGTGATGGTGGGTCGTGAACCTTACGAGAACCCTTGGTTTCTTGCGGATGCGGATACGCGGATTTTTGGAAAACCGAGTGTGGCTCCCCCGAGTCGAAAAGCACTTTTGGAATGCTTTTTACCCTATATGGAAAAGGAATTGGCGGGAGGGTGCCCGCTGAATATTATGACGCGTCATCTATTCGGTTTGTTTAATGGATTTGCCGGGGCTCGCCGGTATCGACAAATTTTGAGTGATGAAGCACCTCGCACTGGAGCGGGTATTGAAACGGTGAAACGCGCCATGGACGCTGTTGAAGAACCCATTTAATTGCTTTTGTAGAAAGCAGCAGAGTCTGTAGAAATTTCGTATATATCGAAATAAAAAAGGCCTTCCCCCAAGGGAAAGCCTTTTGGAAATTCTTTAAGAGACCGTAGAATTATTCCACACCCCAAATAGTAAGAGGAATAGAAACGTCGCTACCACTCACAGTAGTAGCTCCTGTCATCACAACAAAGAAGCCTTTCATGGTGGTTGCATCATAAGAAGGGGTGGTCACAATCCAGAATTCACCATAACCCGGCTCTTCAACGAGAGCTTCCATCAAAGAGGCGTTGTAACCAAAAACCGATGTATACACAGGGGCAGTAGGAAGGTTATTCGCATCAAAAGCACCTGTAGTTTCTTCCCCAATTTTTGCAAAAGCAGAGGCTCCAGAAAGCGCAGAATAGAGATAGCCCGCTTCCTTTGTATTCATTAAGCTGAGGGTCTTATTTTCAAAGGATACCACCAAATCAATGGCATCTTTGTTTACCGCAAGTTCTGATTGGAAAAAACTCGTTTTGGAGTCGAGATCTACAGCGAGGTACCCTGTGGCATTCGTGGAGAGTGTGGTCGTCCAGGAAGTCATGGTAATCTGAGCCGCTACGGAACTGGAGCTGGATTCAATTTCATCGGGGCAGTAGTCCGCTTGAGCCTTGGAAAAATTGAGAGAATCCACAGAAACAAATTCACCTGAATAGACCGCAACGAAAGCTACGAAATCACCACAAGCGTCAAAAGACTTGAGCGACAACGCCGGGTGGAGATCAATTGCGATATTCACCATAGTACGTTTTGTGTAGTCAAACGGATTCACATTGAAAGCTGCATTATTCAAGGCATAGCCATCAGCAGTGGCCAGTGTGAATTTAATCGAATCGATATACACAGAATCGGAGGTAGCGAGACTGTCATCAATAGAGACGTTGCCCTTGAATACGATGGAATCTGCAGTACGAGTACCACCAAAGTTCCCAATCACAATGGGGGAACCCTGTGTAGGTACAGGGATAACCACAGGCTCTGAGTAGGACGAAGAAGAATTCACAGGAGACGAAGTTCCTGGATCGGAAGAGCTATCACCGCCGCAAGCGATGAAAGCGAAAGACACTACCGTGAGCATGGAGCCCAAAATGAAAGTTTTAAGATTCATAGAAAACCTCTCTGATTTTAACCCTTGTGGGCACCTCTAAAAATTCCTTTTCTGCAAAATTGACTGTGGCACATCACCATAGTTCGTTGCTCAAAGTGGCGCATAACACAATTATTCACCACTTTTCGCGCCTGCTCTGGCTCGGCCTCGCGCAATTTTGCGGTCGCAAACCAATTTTTAGAGGTGCCCTCATGAAAATAAACAAAAAATAGGGAAAAAGCACAAGGAGCTTCCCCGCCAAACAAATAAACGAGGAAAACCAACCCACATAAAGTATTCAAAAACGGAAAATTACGACTTAGACCGAATAAGGTCTCGCAATCTGGCCGCTTCTTCAAAGTCCAACCGAGCAGCGGCAGCCTGCATTTTGGCTTCCAATTCTTCGATCGTGGCAAGATCATCCAGGTTTTCCACCGTTTCGGAGAGCGTATCCCCTTTGTCCTTTGCCCATAATTCACCCAAAGGATCCTGAATTCTGAGATCCTCTTCCAGTTTGCGGCTGACCGATTTAGGGATAATCCCGTGTTCGGTGTTAAAGGCTTCTTGAACGCCCCTTCGACGTTTGGTCTCCGCGAGTGCCTTTTCAAGACTATCCGTCATTTTGTCTGCAAAGAGGAGCACCCGGCCATTGAGATTGCGACTGGCGCGACCCATGGTCTGGATAAGGCTTCTAAAATTGCGCAAAAAGCCTTCTTTGTCCGCATCGAGAATGGCCACTAAAGATACTTCTGGCAGATCCAAGCCTTCACGGAGCAGGTTGATGCCCACAAGGACATCAAATTCCCCTTTACGAAGATCTTTTAACAGGGCCGCACGCTGCATGGTTTTGATGTCCCCATGGAGGTAACGCGCGCGTATTCCCACGCCCACAAAATAGTCGGTAAGATCCTGCGCCATCTTTTTGGTAAGGGTGGTGACGAGAGCCCGTTCCCCCAGTGCGACAACGTCATTAAGGCGTTTGAGAAGCACATCCATCTGCCCTTCCACAGGGAACATTTCAATTTGGGGATCGAGGAGGCCCGTCGGACGGTTGATCTGTTCCACAACGACACCCCCCGTTTTTTTGAGTTCATAATCCCCGGGGGTTGCGCTCACATAAAGTACCGAAGGAGGGTACATGTATTCAAATTCTCTGAAATTCATGGGTCGGTTATCGAGGGCGCAAGGTAAACGGAACCCATATTCTACAAGGGTCGTCTTTCGGGACTTGTCCCCTTCTGCCATGCCACCGACCTGCGGGATACTTGCATGGGATTCATCGACCATGAGGAGCCAATCCTCACCAAAGTAATCGAGGAGGGTAAAAGGCCGAGTCCCCGGAGTCCGTTGTTCCACAATCCGAGAATAGTTTTCAATGCCAGAGCAAATCCCTGTTTCCCTGATCATTTCCATGTCATAACGTGTGCGACTGGAGAGGCGTGCGGCTTCGAGAACCTTACCTTGCTTTTCGAGTACTTCCAAACGGTTCGCAAGTTCGATCTGCATATCTTGCACAATGCGGAGACGTGTATCTTCACGCGTCACAAAATGCCTTGCAGGAGCGATGCGGATATCTTCTAAATCCGCGATGACTTCGCCCGTCACCAGGTGGAAACGGGTGAGTTTTTCAATGGTATCCCCCCAGAGTTCAATGCGGATTCCTTCATCGTCGTAACTGGGGTAAACTTCGATAACGTCTCCACGGACGCGAAACGAGCCGCGTTCCAAGGCGTAGTCGTTGCGGTTGTACTGGATGTGCACCAGATTGCGAAGAATCTCATCTCGTTCTATGACCTGATTTTTTTTGAGGCGCACCATCAGATCAAAGTATTCCCGAGGACTTCCTAAACCATAAATGCAACTCACCGAAGCGACAATAATCGTGTCTCGGCGCGTGAGTAAATTGCTGGTGGCTCGCAAACGGAGTTTATCAATTTCGTCATTGATACTCGAATCTTTTTCAATAAAAGTGTCCGTATGAACAATGTAGGCTTCTGGTTGAAAGTAGTCATAATAGCTGACGAAATACTCCACCGCATTGTTGGGAAAAAAAGCCTTGAATTCCTGGTAAAGCTGAGCAGCAAGAGTCTTATTGTGAGTAAGAATCAAAGTCGGCTTGCCCACATCTTTGATAACATTCGCCATAGTGAATGTTTTTCCTGAACCCGTGACTCCCAGAAGACATTGAAATTTCTCACCGCGAGAAAACGCAGAACAAAGATCCGCGATGGCCTTGGGTTGATCTCCCGCAGGCGCATAATCGCTATGAAGATCAAATTCAGCCCGCGTGGGAGCCAAAAACTCAGGTAAAATTCCGGGTTTGCTTTTCTCTGGCGGAAGCTCAGTGATTATGGGCTTTTGGTAAGGATCCGGACTAATTGTCTTGCGAGCTTGAGCCATACGCGAAATATAGGCAAAAACCACATTTTCGGCCCTTCAAATCAAGGAGCATCCATTCTATATTTGATGCCATGGATAGTAGTAGTGAAGGAAATAGTGATAATTCAAATAATTTCGATGCCGCCCAGGAAATGTTAGCCGATGGTATCTTTGATTTTTCTATTCCCTTTCTTCCCGAAACTCTCCCCTCTGTTTTGCAAGTTGGCTCTGGGACAGACTTTTTAAGTCTCGATATTGAATCCCTTTTCCCCGCACAGCATGATTTGCTGGACAAAGATGAAAATCATCTTAAAATCGCCCGGCAACAACTTGCGTCCTTTTTTCCTAATGCAAAATATCGTCTGCTTCAAGGGGAAGCAGAAACACTCGATACAGACGACCGCTACGACCTCATCTACTCAATATCCCTTGAGGACATTTCTGATTTGAAGGCCTTTATCCAGCGTGCCGCCTCTTGGCTCAAGCCCTCCGGGAGAATATTTCTAGGAGCATTCTCGTCAGCGACAACGGAAAAAGAACTTACAGCACTCGTGACCTGCGCAGGGCTCACCGTTTTAGATTCCGCAACGAGCCAATACACAGAAGAAAATGCAACAACCGATTGCACCCGGGAGTTGTTCATTATTGGTGCAGAAAAAGAGGCTAAAAAATGACAGCAGCATCCAACGAAGCAGCCCTTGCCTACCATGCAGGCGCGAAACCCGGTAAAATCGAAGTGGTGCCTACAAAGCCACATAGCACCCAAACAGACTTGGGCCTCGCCTACACCCCTGGCGTTGCCGTCCCTTGCTTGGAAATTGAAAAAGACAATAACCTCGCCTATGACTATACAGCAAAAGGCAACCTCGTCGCCGTTATTTCCAATGGTACTGCCGTTCTTGGGCTCGGCGATATTGGAGCCATCGCAGGCAAACCTGTGATGGAAGGCAAAGCCCTCCTCTTTAAGATTTATGCGGGCATTGATGTTTTTGATATTGAGATTAACGAAAAAGATCCTAAGAAATTCATCGAAATCGTCAAGGGCATTGCTCCGACTTTTGGTGGCATTAACCTGGAAGATATCAAGGCTCCCGAATGCTTTGAAATCGAAGATCGATTAAAAGAAGAGCTCGACATTCCCGTGATGCACGATGACCAGCACGGAACTGCCATTATTTCGTCTGCGGGTCTCTTGAACGCTATTGAGATCGCAAAAAAAGACATTACCAAGATAAAGATGGTCGTCAATGGCGCCGGTGCCGCTGCGAGCGCTTGCACAAAGCTTTATCTCGCTCTTGGCCTCAAGAAAGAAAATCTGGTGATGGTGGATAGCAAAGGGGTGATCCGCAAAGATCGCAAAGGCCTTACCGAAGCGAAGGCCATTTTTGCTACAGACCGCACCGACATGAATACGCTCGAAGATGCCATGAAGGATGCCGATGTGTTCCTCGGTCTTTCTAAGGGTAATATTCTCACTCGCGAAATGGTGCGCAGCATGGCAGATACTCCGATTGTGTTTGCCCTCGCCAATCCGACTCCTGAAATTTCTTACGAAGAAGCGATGGCGGCTCGCGGCGATTTGATTTTTGCGACGGGTCGTTCGGATTATCCGAATCAGGTGAATAACGTGATCGGGTTCCCGTATATTTTCCGCGGCGCTCTTGATGTCCGTGCTTCTGCCATCAACGAAGAGATGAAGCTCGCCGCTGTGCGAGCCATTGCGAGCCTTGCGCATCAGCCAGTTCCCGATGTGGTGAATATCGCCTACAATGCAGAGCGATTCACGTTTGGTAAAGATTATATTATTCCGAAGCCGTTGGATCCTCGCCTGCTTACCGAAGTTTCCATGGCAGTCGCAAAAGCGGCCGTGCAAAGTGGTGTGGCCCGCAAGCCTATTACCAATTGGGATGCTTATTACGACAAACTCCGCGACATGATGGGTTATGACAACAAACTCATCCGTCAATTTGCGGAGACCGCCCGTAGCAACCCCAAACGTGTTGTATTTGCGGAAGGCACTCATCTCAACATGATCAAAGCGGCAATTCAAGCCAAGTCAGAAGGGATCGCATTCCCCATTCTTCTCGGAAACCCAGAACGTATTCAACACACCGCTCAAAAGAATTCTCTGGACCTCACAGGCATTACGATTATCAACCCGAGAAGCCCTGACGAATTTGAACACCGCAAAGCTTTTGCAAAAATTTATACCGAAGAAAATGGCCGTAATGGGGCGACCTTTGATGAAGCCCGCGATGAAATGTTCGAGCCGAACCATTTTGGAATGATGATGGTGAAAACCGGAGAGGCAGATGCCTTTATTACCGGCGTGTACTCCAAGTATTCTGAAACGATCGAAATCGCAAAACGCATTATCGGCATCCGCGAAGATTATAACCACTTTGGTGCTCTCCACATTCTGGACACCACCAAGGGAACCTTCTTCATGGCGGATACTCTCATCAACCGTGACCCGGATGCGGAAACGCTGGTAGATATTGCAAAGCTCACCCACGATGCGGTAAAGTTCTTTGCTCATGATCCCGTGATGGCGATGCTTTCCTATTCCAACTTTGGTTCCGATCAGACTTGCGGCACAGCGACCATTGTAAGCAAAGCCGTCGAGATTCTCCACAAAGAATACCCGGACTACGTTGTGGACGGTGAAATGCAAGTGAACTTCGCCATGGATAAAAATCTGCGTGATCGCAAGTACCCGTTCAGCAAGCTCAACGGGAAAAATGTGAATACCCTTATTTTCCCCTGCCTCAGTTCAGCAAACATCACTTACAAGATGCTTCTCGAAATGGGTGTCGGCGAATCTATTGGCCCTGTGCAAATGGGTTTGAAAAAGCCAGTCCATTTTACCGATGCCGGTAGTTCCGTACATGACATTTTCAATTTGACTGTTGCTGCGGTCATTGACGCGATTGTTCAAGAAAAGAAAGATCGCGAAAAAAAGTAGTTCTTGATTATAAAAAGATGGGCCTTTTGTAGGCCTATTTTTGTTTTAAACGATAATCAAAAATAATCGGGGTATTTTTTCAACTTGTCAAAAGCTTCGATTTCTTTGCTTCATAATATGAATTCTTTGGTCTTTTCCTATCTTTCCTAGGTCTTTTCATTAAGGAGCCCTTGTGTCCCGTAAATTTTTCATTTCCTTTCTCTTTGCATTGCTCTTTGCTGGTGTCAGTTTTTCCTTTGCAGGCGAAGATTCCCCTAAGGCATCCGTTTACACTGGCGTTATTGATTGGTATAGTGAACATTTGAATTACGGAACCGTTGCGTTGCTCATGACCATCGAAAGTTCCTTTATTCCGTTTCCTTCAGAAGTGATTGTCCCCCCTGCCGCATACAAGGCTCTTCAGCCAAACTCAGACATGAACATCATTCTGGTCGTCCTTTTTGCGACACTCGGAGCTATGATTGGAGCTTTTATAAACTACTATCTTGCGAGATGGCTCGGTCGACCGATTGTATACAAATTTGCGGATAGCCGCCTAGGTCATTTCTTTTTATTGAACTCTGAAGGGGTAGAAAAAGCAGAATCTTTTTTCCGCGAACATGGGGCCATTTCCACATTTGTGGGGCGTCTTATCCCCGCCATTCGTCAGTTGATTTCTATTCCTGCGGGACTATCCAAAATGAACCTTGGTTCTTTTGCTCTGTTCACGGCTCTTGGCGCCACTCTCTGGAATATCGTTTTGGCTATTTTGGGCTACATCGCTCTCGGCCAGCAGGATCTTATTGAAAAATACAGCTCAGAGCTTTCCATTGGACTTTATGGTTTGGGCATCGCTTTCTTCGGCTACATGATTTACAGCGGACTGAAGCAACAAAAGAAAAGAAAGGCTAAACGGCAACTCTAAGGGCAACCCTTAACGCAACGATTATTTTTGAATTCGCTGCTCTGAATCACAATCCCTTTATTGTACTTGTGATATTTACCCTCTCGCAGACCACGAACAAATTGTACATCTTCAGCAAGAAGCCCCTCCGCATCATATATGCGAGCGGTTCCATCCATAAGCCCCTCTTTGTACTCTATCTCCAAACGTAGGTGGCCCATGACATCCCATTCTTGGGTAACACCGTCCAATTTTCCTTTCTTGTATATTTCTTTTCTCTGCGGAGTGCCCGTTTCATAATTTGTCAGGGATTCCCCTTCTTCCAAACCGTCTTTATAATTGACTTGCTGCCAAACCGCACCGTTATAGAAAAAGTTTCTGGTCAAGCCGTCCTGTTTCCCATTCACATAGTTTGTTTCAAATCCCACTTTACCATTGTCATGGTAGGAAATGGAACGTCCCTCATGCAATTGAGTGCCCTTCAACACGGTATAAACTTGCCTCAAATTCCCTTGAGAAGACAAGACGCGTACCGTATCCAATTCTGCGGCATGAACTACAGAAACGCTAAAGAAAAGGACAAAAAAAATGTTTAAAAAATGCACTTTCATTTTACATACCTATGACTTGTTCCAATAATAGAATGTATTTTGGGATTGCTTATGCGCATTACTTTTCTAAATCCTCCTTTTTTCCCCATGTTCAGCCGGGAATCCCGCAGTCCTTGCGTCACCAAATCCAGCACACTTTACTGGCCCATGTTCCTCAGCTATGCTGCGGGCACTGTGGAAGCGGATGGCAACAAGGTACAGCTCATCGACAGCCCTGCCATGGGGCTCGATCTTGAAGCCACTGTAGCACATCTGCGCGATTTTTCCCCGGAACTCATCATTGCAAGCACCAGCACCCCCAGTATTCTGAACGATCTTTCGGTCATTAAAACGCTCAAAGTGATGTTTAACGTCCCTACAGCGATCATGGGAACTCACGCGAGTGCCGAACCTCTCGAAAGCATGCAGATGGAGCCGAATCTCGACTACTGCATCATCGGTGAAGCCGATTACACCGCTCGTAATTTAGTGCGCTACCTCCGAGGGGATATCTCTAGCATTTTGGACATTGCAGGCCTTGCATTCCGTAAAGAAGATGGATCTGTCGACTTTCAGCCCGAAGGCCCCAAAATCGAAAATTTGACAGCTCTCCCCTGGGTCAGCAAAACATATCATAAACACCTTTACGCTTGCTATAAAAAATATTTTTATGGAGCGAACCTCAATCCGCTCATTGTCATTCTCACCGGGCGCGGATGCCCCCACCGCTGTAGCTACTGCGTCATTCCCCAGACTATAAACGGACATATTTTCCGCAAGCGCGAGCCCCAAGATGTGGTCAACGAACTGGAATACATCAAGGCAAACTTTGAAGATTTAGGCGAAGTCTTTTTTGAAGATGACACCTTCACCGCAGACCACAAGCATGTCCGCGCCATCTGCGAAATCATCATTGAGCGAAAACTGAAAATCACATGGAGTTGTAACGCCCGTGCCGATGTTCCGCTAGATCTTCTGCAACTCATGAAAAAAGCGGGTTGCCGCGAAATGTGCGTCGGTTTTGAAAGTGCAAGCCCCGACGTACTTGAGAAAATCCACAAAGGGATTAAAGACACTACCAACGCAATCGCATTCACCAAGAATGCACGCAAGTCAAAACTTCTTGTCCACGGCTGTTTCATGGTCGGGAACCCCGGCGACACCAAAGACACCCTCCGCCTCACTCTGGAATACGCGAAAAAACTCAGCCCCAACACGGCTCAATTCTACCCCATCATGGCCTACCCGGGCACGGAAGCCTACAAAGAAGCCATCGAGAGCGGAGCCCTCGATAGTCGCGATTACAAACAATGGCTAGACAAAGACGGCTATCACCGCACCACGATTCATCGCGGAACGCTTTCCAGCCAAGACCTCGTCGACTTCTGCGATACCGCCCGAAGAGAATTTTATTTGCGCCCTTCCTACATGATGCACCAGGCGAAACTCGCCCTTTGCAATGGTCGCGAACGTTACCGCATCCTCCGTGGATTCGGAACTCTCGTCAAACACCTGTTCAGGAAACATGGAGCCTTGGCCCCCAACGTCCGCCAGGCCCCCACAAATAAGCAATAAGAATCGTCCAGTTCCACAAATCCAGATCGTCTCAAGAATAAAATTTCCGGACAAAAGCACGGGGAGTCCTAAGAACGTCTCGTTTTCCCCTGTGTGCCCTTAAAGCAATGGCGTGCCCCGGCTTCGCGACGGGACGTTCCCGCGGAACCCCGCCGGGTCGGGCTGTATTGCAGGGCCGCCCGCGACGGCAATTCAAACGGGACGCCATCGCGCCCAGCTCCTGCAACGGAGCCGCCGAAGCGTCTCCGCCCTAAAGGGTCACCATCCCTCACGCAAAACGCAGAGAGCGGAGCTCTCCATGATCGTCTGCAAGAAACGGATGTCGGAACATTTTCGCTCATCAACGCGTCAACTCCAGTCAACAGAAAAAACTGCGCCCGATTTCAGGACCGTTTCCTAAAACCCCAGACTGTCGGGCACAAAGAGTTTCCTCTCACCGCTGAACGTGTCCCCGGTCATCCCTTCGGGTGCAGCGGGCCATAGAGACTCGCGACCGCTTGCGAGGCGATGCCTTCCATACGGCCAGTGAATCCGAGTTTTTCGGTGGTGCTCGCTTTGACACCCACCTGATCCACCGCAATCTGAAGTACTTCAGCGATGCG